>Ga0098044_1000185_pt1 | contig 32346 bp, 27 predicted proteins | sample 10_taG_FD_75053 | JGI IMG/M metagenome (GOLD analysis project Ga0098044, IMG submission 75053) | Marine viral communities from the Subarctic Pacific Ocean - 10_ETSP_OMZ_AT15264 metaG | ecosystem: Environmental > Aquatic > Marine > Oceanic | place: Pacific Ocean | collected 2015-01-16 | reverse complement strand
GAGAGTGGCTCCCATCACAGCGCCGTACCTTTTCACTTTAACGGCATTGGCAATCCTGTCTTCCAGACCCGCCCCCATCAGAGTCGAGGCCACGATGACACTGTTCTCAATCATCCCAAACTGCAAGTTGCGCGAGAAGGATGGATCTCGGAGATTGGAATGGAACTCTTCGCGCAGCCCTTCGTAGGCCAACTCACCGTCTCGGTAGAGGTTGTGGCCGTGAGGCTCTTGGAAAAGAGGCGCTCCGTGTGACTGTTGGTAGAGTTCAGTAGCGGGGACCGCCCACGGCTCTACGCTTACAGCGTGGGGGTTTTGATACAGGGCGCGTGCTGGAGGAACCCGGTTTTCTATAGGGTGAGCCCCGTAAGGAGAGTAGCTCATCAAAGCTCCGAAGATGAAAGGGTGAACAACCCTACCACGTTCAGAGCAATGCTTCTACTCTTGGGAGGAGAGAAAGCGGAGGGCTCGATCGTTGGTGACGCGGCTTAGGAGAGCAGCAATACCGTCTGTCTCGTCTACGAAGGGGCCTGCGGCAATAACCAGTTCTCCTTGTGCCATTACATGCAACACCAGCCACTCCCCGCGATCAGTGCAGCCTAAGCCTAAGTTTTCCCGCCTTTCCATTACTCCTATTGTCACTAAGGAGTCGCTTGTGGGGGAGAGAATGGGAACGTCAGGCAAGACAGTGCGCCATGTTCTCAAAAGAAGGGTTGAAAGAGTATTAGTATCCATATTCATAACTCTAAGGAAAAGGGGTATGACAGTTACGGGTTGACAAGAAAGGGAGATGTGCTACCTTGACCAGGAGACAACTGCTCCGTTGTCGTTCGTGTGTGTATTTTGAGGCCCGTCTTTACATGGTGTGAAGGCGGGTCTTCTACATCACCGACTGTCGAGAGCTTCAGCTTGCCCTATGCGGGAAGGTCGTTCTGGGTGAGGGCGCGGAACTTTCAATCCTTCAAACAACGCATGTCGGAGCATGACGGAGATGCTCATGTTTCGCGCCTGGGCTGCGTGATGTAGAGCTTCGTATTCTGGGATTGACAGAGCAACACTGACCCTATGCTTACGCTTGAAGTGGGGAGAGCCGGTGCGGGCTTTACTTCTCTTCTTGCGCTTTTTCTGGGAGGGGGTAGAGGGGGGCTGTTTCTCCCCCCCGTAGGAAGGATCTACTACGTCCATAAGGCTCTGTTTGCGCTCAGAAGTATTGTCCTCCTCAGAAGGCTTTTCTTTCTTGCGCGTATAGTAAGGAGAAGTTCGCTTGAGAATGGACATTTTAGTGGCCCTACTTGGTAATACTTGGTAGGAATGTATATCTTCTTGCCATAAAGTCAAGAGTGGTTATCGTTTGGGCGTACCACACACCAACGGGGGGAACATGACTACACCGGGAACCCGCGATTACGATCTGGATTTCGATGATGATTATGATGAGGACGCAGGCGAGACTGACGAACAGGGGAGGCGGGTAGAGCACCTTCCGCCCCCTCCTGAGATGGGAGGAATGAGCGGCTATTCGGACATCCACGGAGAGCACGCAGCGATGATTGGGGGCCGGTCTACGTCTCCTAAGCTCTTTGTCCAGGCCGCAGGCCACCCCACTGTTTCTCAGCTTCGGATCTGGAAGATGGAGAATGGGGTTCCTGTGGGACTTGGGGCGATTGATGCTGAAGCGTCTGAAGAGGATATGGTACGCCAGTTCTATAGTGCGATGCCGCGTATGGGAGAGGGGCGAGCCGTCTACAAGATTCGCCCCATTGATGTAGATGGGCGAGAGATGGGCACGGAAGCGACCGTGATCATCTCAGAGCATCATACGGCTCTCCAGCAGCAGCGAAAGGTCACAGCGATGAACTCAGGAAACAATGGAAGTAACGGGCAGACTATTGTGATGCCTCAGAGCGGTTTGCCCAGTGAGATTTTGGGCCTCATGCAGCGGTCTATTGACTCGACGCGGGACTCTCTGGATTCTGAGCGAGAGCGTGGGCGGGAACTCATGCACCAGATGGCCCAAGAGCGTATAGATCTGGCCGGTAATGCCACCGCTTCAGTGCAGGCCATGAGCGAACGCATGTTAGATGCGGAGTCCAAGAGGAACGATACCGCGCTTCAGAGCGCCCACCAGCTTCACCAGCAGACGAGCGATAACACCGCTGCGTTCTTTCGCAGCCAGCTTGAGGTGATGCGTGGAGATCGAGAACGTGAATCCGAACGTGCGGAGAGGGAGAGGGACATGGAACGGGACCGCTTTCAACAGCAGATGATGGAAGCGGAACGCCGCAAAGAGAGGGAACGCGAAGAGTCCGATCGCCGTCGCCAACAGGACCGGGAAGACTGGGAGCGCCGGATGATGGAAATGCGCCGGGAAGACGAGCGCCGAGAGAAGGAGCGTGAGCAGGCGATCCGCAGGGAAAAGGAAGCGGCGGAACGTCGGTGGAAGATGGAACAGTCTGAGCGCCGGGAGGAAGGGGCTCGCAGACGCGAGGAGGAAGACCGCAAAGAACGTGAGCGCCAGCGCGAGCATGAGATGAAGCTCCGTCAGACGGACCTGGATGCCACGCAGCAGCGAGAGCACGCAGAGCGCATGATGCAGCTTCAGCAAGCTCAGATTGCCGCTACCATGGCTCAGGCGGCAGCAAAGGGCTCAGGGGACATCAAGAAGACCCTCAAGGAAGTGACAGGGACGCTGGCAATGCTGGGCCTGGAGCCCGGTGACGTGATGGGGCGTCTCTTTGGTGGGGGTGGCGAAGCTCCCGCAGGGGGCGCTGCTTGGGCTGAACTGGCTGGAAAGGTAATGGGTACGGTAGGCGAAGTTGCCAAGGCGAAAATGGTGGCTGATGTGGAGAAGGGACGCCCCCGGCTTCGCATGGCTCCTCCTCCTCGGCGCATTCAAGAGATGCCTCCTGGGGCAGTGCGACCCCAGCGAGTGATGGTGGGGCCTGACGGTCAACCTATGGGAGTCATGGGCAACCCAGGGGGAATGCCTCCTGGCTTTGACCCAAGTGACATGGATGATGACGATGACTGGGATGAAGAGGACATGGAAGAAATGGATGTCACCGATCAGGGGGCTCCAATCCATCGGGAGATGATCCCTCAAGGGGCCCCCCCGACCCCTCCTTCGATGCCCACTCCCCAGCGAGATCTCCCCCCTATCGGACTTCCCCTCTCCACTCAGCGACTGGCCCGAAAAGCGATTCGGGGCCTGATTCCTAAGCTCAAGGGGAAAGACGAGAGTGAGTGGGAAAGCGAGATCGCCTTCGCCCTCACAAGTGAGCCTACCGTGTATCACTATGTGAATGCTGTAACGGTCCCTGCGGCTCTGGCCGAAGGGGGCGCAGAGCCTGAGCTATCCCAGCGCATTATTTCTGCTTTACAGCAGTCTGAAATGGTCCCTGATGACCTGAACTATGGAGAACGGTGATGCCTATAAAGCTCTCAATAGAGGGGGACGGCGCAGAGATCGTTTCCATTCTTCATGCGTTGCGTGCAGGGGGAGGGACATTACCTCAGTTAGGGAACGCTCTCCTGGTTCCAGAGACATCTCCTGTGGAGGGGGATGATCTACTCGATCCTTTTCCCCCCGGCGATGATGGCGCCTCCCAACCTTCTCCAAGTGAAGCGACGGTACGGGCTGGGTGTGATGTATGGTATGGAATCATTCACACCTGGGCCGAAGGGTTTGGTGAAGAGGGTGTAGACCAGCCAGATCGGGGCCATGCGATCCTATCTGCTATGACTACCAACTCTGCGGACGTGTTTGCGTTCCTGCGCTATTGCGATGGACTGACGCGACTGGTGCGGACTATTCGGCCCGACTGGCCGGTAGTGAGGGCACGGCTCATCGCAGAGAACATTGCATCGGTTTGCGGGGCTCTGGGTATTCCAGGCATCGCAGATCATCTTGAATACACCAAAGAATATACAAGGGAGGCTTTGGGAACATGAACGAACACGATATTATCTGTGCCCTATCAGGGGTGGCTGCAACGGACGAGGAACTGGAAATCACTGAGTTCTTCGACGGAGCCAACAAGGAACTTCCGATTGGGTGGATGGAGGTGAAGATCACTCTTCGCGCCCCCAATCCGCGCTACGCGGACATCCAAGTGGTCAAGGCTGCGTTGATTGACAACGTCTTGGCTGGGATTCCCAAGAAGCAGCGGGAGGAGGCTGAGGAGGCTGTTGCCATCCAGATCGACGCCCAGTTTGCTGCGTTAGAGAGTCGAAAGGAAAACGCCCCGACACTGGTTGACTCAGAAACGCTTTTCGTAGCGCCTTCTGATCGAATCCCTGGCCTTCGCGAAGAGATCGAAAAGCTCTTTGAGTTGTTGGGGATTGAAGCCCAAGGATGGGTGGATGAGGCTCCAGAGGGGGAAGAAGAGGAAGAGGAAGAGGAGAAGGAAGAAGAGGAAGAAGAAGGGGGAGAGGAGCAAGAGGTCGCAGCCGCTGGTTGACCCAGCGCCGGGAACGTGGCATAAGCATTGATGATGTTGCCCGTACCCTCCGTTCACTCGCAACTCAGAGCGGGGTCGTTTTATGCGGCCCCGCTCGCTTTGCATGGTCTTGATGAGTTAGGGGCAGCAAACTCGCGCCCCGCTTGGGTTCTCCCTACGGGAGTGGGGATGGGAGTAATCGTGATAGGGTTGCTGGGTGTCTGGCTGTATCGGAGAAAGACGTGAGAGATCCAAAGCGCATCGGTGCCTTTCCCTGCAAGAGGATAAACCTCGATGACAGCGTGAAGGTCTTTCATCTCCCCACTTGGAAGAAGAAGGATGACCCCACGCGCATTGCTGCTCTGCGCCGTATTTCGCTGGAGGCGGGAAGAGATCCTCGCATTGCTACGCAGGCAGTGAAGATCTTAAAAGCAGCGGGAGTCCGTCCTCGCGACACCAAAGGTCAGGCCGCTGCCCTGCTCAAGTGGGTCCAGACGCAGATCTACTATGTCAATGAGCCGGGAGAACGTCTCCAAGACCCCATTTATACTCTCACAAAGGCGGGGTACGGCGATTGCGATGACATGGCAATGGTTCTGGCAGCTTTTTTGGAAAGCCTGAGAATCCCCTGGCGCTTCGTTCTCTCTGGGCAGACTTCGGGGAGGAAACTGGTTCGCTGGATTGAGGGCCAACCGCGTAAGAAGGCTCGATGGTCCCATATCTACTTGGCAGTGGGAGATCAGCCCTACAAGCCCAAGCAGTGGATCTTTGCGGAGCCGACTCTCAATGTCCCGTTTGGTTGGGATGTAGTGAGTTCAACGAAGAAGAACGGGAAGGTAGCTCTCCCCGAGTTGGCAGGTCCTGATCTGGCCGGTGTGGGCTGGGGCTCCTTGGGTTCCAGGGGCTATGGGCAGATCAGCCCCGGCGAGATTGTAGACATGGTAGATATTGCCGTAGTAACGGGAGTGGATCGGGCTCCGATGATAGTCAAGCGGACCACAGAAGAGGTCACTGCGTGGGAGCACATCAAGAAAAGAGTGGGTAAGCGTCTTCAGTTTCGCGAACTCATCCCCACCATCGCCGTGGCGCTCGTCACCGGTTACATCTTGAGCGGCATTCGCGGCAGAAAGAAGAAGTAGGAGGGAAAAATGGGAGCAGCAGGAGTGGAGATCCCCGATTGGATCAACGAGACAACCGTAGAGAACGCTTATCGACGGGCCTTGATCGCACAGAGGCGCGATAACCAGGGATTTGCAAGCAAGGGGTGGAGAGCAGCGTGTGCCCGAGACGGGCGGCTTCTGAAAGCCCTGGAAGGAGCCACCGAGGTTCTTCAGCACATGCAGGAACGTCAACGCGGGCGCACCATGCGAGATGCGTCTACCGATTACGCCCAACGGGTTGATCTCACTGAATACTCTCTATGGCGAGAAGCCTACAAACTCTGCGATCAAGGCAGTCCCTCACAACACTTTATGTGGATCTATGGAGCCGCTGCGGAACTGGCAGGCTATTGAGCCTTGCCTTGCTCATTTAACGGCGACCCGGTAGACTCCCCAGAACCCCTCTTTACCCATTCGGAGCTATGACCATGTACGAAGACGCTTACCCTCTCTATGGAGCGGTTCCCTTTCCGGGGTACGGACCAGAAGACATGGCCGAGTTTGGCGCTGTTCCTTTTCCTGGGTATGCGATGGAAGACTACGCAGAGTTCGGAGCCTATGGTGTTGCTATCGCATCGGCGCGCAATATCACCAAGCTGCGTAAGAAGATCAGCCAAGCTCAAGCGGCTCTCAAGGTTGCCAAGGGAGCGGGGCGCAAGCGGCGTCTTAACCGGCGTATTGCTCGCTGGAAGAAGCAACTCAAGACGATTGAGAAGAGACTCAAGAAGAGGGCCGGCAAGGGGCGCGATACCCGTCGTTTCCGCAAGGCTCAGTCAGCGATGAAGAGCGACAAGTTCACTCAAGCTGCTCGAAAGGAAAAGAAGCGCCGAGGCGGCAAGAGCCGCAAGATCCGCAAGGCTATGAACCAGAAAGCTATTGCAATCTACACCCAGCTTCGTCGGGGAGGAGCCCCCTCCAGCCAAGCCTTTGGGCAGGCAGTAACTCAGGCTTATCCTCCTCCTTACCGGAAGCGCGGAAACCTCTTCTTGCGTCGATGGGCTGAGGCTAACGAGAGCCGCTTCACTATGAAGCAGTTTGGGCAGCGCAGACCTGTCCTTCCTCCGCGCCCTCGCTATCGTCAGCAGCGGCAGCAGCAGCAGATGATGCCTCCTCCTATGGCTCAGCGGCCCCAGCGGCCTCGCTTTAGTGCTGATATGTACGAGTACGAGCCCGATGGAGCTTTCCAGACAGCACCTTCGATGGTCCCTTCGATGGAGGACTACTCTCCTCCGATGGAGGAAGAGGTCACAGACTTGGCTCCCGTGGAAGACGATGTCATCGAAGAGGGGGAGTTTGAGGACGAAGAGTTTGACTTTGAGGAAGAGGAGAAGCCTTTTTGGCAGAAGCCTGCTTTCCTCATTGGGGCGGTTGTGCTTGCAGGAGGAGCCTACTACCTCATGGCAGACAAGAAGACGTAGCGGAAGCCGAAGACTACCGTGAAGGCGAAAGCTAAGCAGGGAGGAAAGGCGAAAGCCACAATCCGCGCCAACCGTCGCAGGCGTAACACTCGCCGCCGTCGCAACACTCGTCGGCGTAGGTAGATTGAATGGGATTCAAGGTGCCCCCTGCCACTCTCCTTCTTCTCAAGAGAATGGGAGAGTTGCTCCAGTCTGGGATTGATCAGGTTGCTCTTCTTCGCGCTTCTGGTGTGGAGATTGACGCAGACCTGATTGCGGTTTGGCTGGAGCAGCAGATGGGGGGATGGGATCCCTCTTTCAAAGGAAAGCATCTTCTGGATGACCCCACCAAGCGGGCCGCTGCTCGCTTCCTTGCAGGAGTAGCCTGCAATCTCTCAGCGAAGTCAGGAGAAAGTGATGAGTGCGCGGCCTGAGTTCGACCAGATTCCTCTCACGATCTACGGGTACGACTATACCGAAGGTCCAGTTCCAGAAGATATTTATGCGACGGGAGAAGGGTTTGATCCTCGCCCGAGGAGCACTCGCAGGGAAGCGGTAGTAAAGGCGAAGCATAGACCTTCTACCAACAACCCCACTCAAGGAACTACCACCCCTGCTGCCGAAGTGGCGGGTTTAACTTTGGAGGAGGCTATGCCTCAGCCCCCGCACGGCCACGCATCTACCATTCCAGGGTATCCGTGGAATGGTCATCCTCACCAAGCCTACTCTAAGCCTTTCCTGGGGCCTTCGGGCACCAGTCCTATGCGGAGGGGTTCTCCTCAGTTCATGGGCAGTCAGGGAGCCTTTGCGCGGGCTCCTGGGCCTCCTATGAGTCCGACAACGGGCGGGGGATATGCTCAAGCACCTTCGGGATCCGCACCGGGACATGCTCCGGGTTGGCCTCCTATGGAGTTGGGCTCTATCAATCTTGGTGCCTTGGACGCAGCTCTGATCCACGGGGATTGGGGAGAACTGGCAGAGGAAGACAAAAAGGCTGCTCGAAAGAGGAAGCGCGCAGCACGCAGAGGCACGCGGGGATCTCGCGAGGTCGAAGGTAAAGGAGGGTATATCTATCGTCAGTATAGTGATGGGTCGATCGAGTACGTTGCTGCTCCTGCGGGATTCACGGAGCTTATCGGCACTAGGGTAACGCGGACTTCTCCTGCCGCCGAGCAAGCAGAGTGGTCACGCATCACCTCCGAAATCGGAACCTTCAAGGCTTATCGGAAGCGTCGGCGTAAAAAGTTCGCGCAACAGGCAGGAGGATTGCTTCAAGAAGTAGATAAGTCTCTCTCTCGCCGTCGCCGTCGCGGGAAGAAACGAAAGAAGTCTGGCGGGAGTCTTGTAGAGGAAGAGTTGGATCTGAATGTGTTCTCAGACGGACCCGAAGGGGGAGACTGGGATGATGAAGACGAAGAAAAGGAGCTTCCCAAGTGGGTTATTCCTACAGCGGTGGGAGCCGGTGCTTTGATCTTGCTGGCGGTAATCATGTCGGGCAAGAAGACAGTCTGATTATGCGCTTCCTTCCCTCCCCTTACAGTGACTCGTGCTATGGAACTGCCTACGCAGATGTGGCAGCAGTGGCGGAAGTTGTGGGTGAGGGGGGAGGAAGATTCTCTGACCTCGATCTCAGTCCCGAAAACTTGGAATCTTGGGCGGCTCTCCTGGCCACAGCTACGGGAACCGGCTTGACTCTCAGGGAGGGGATCCGTAGAGCCAAGGCTCGGCGGAAAGCCAAGAAAGATAAAGAAGGAAAGCGCAGGAAGAAAAAGGGAGGGAGGAAGAAAAAGAAGGCAGCATCTCTCGCTCCTCCTATGACCCTTCCTGATCTCTCTCCTCGCCTCCCCCCAGAGGAAGAAAAAAAGGAGTTTCCTACAGGTCTTGTAGTAGGGATTGCAGCCATTGTGGGCCTGGGGGTGCTGTTTATCGTCTCCCAACAACCCAAGACTGCTCCTGCTTCTGCGAAGGGGGGGAAATGAGCTATTACGGAGACGCTTACGGGTACAGCGATCTGGGTGACGAGTACACCGATATAGTCGAAGAGTACGGACCTATGGTGAAAGCCATAGCGGAGCAGTACACAGATCCCACCAAGCAGCAAGCGGTCCTCGATGCACGCATCGCAAACGCTCAGAAGTTGTTGCGTTCTCTCCCGCCCGCTCTTCAAGAGCCCGTCAAGGCAAGGCTGCGTGTTCTCCAGGCTCGGAAAAAGGCTACGGAGCCTCAGATTCAAAAGCAGAAAGAGGCTGATACTTCGCTTCGCACCTATCGGACTCTTGGTCAGATCGGAATCGTAACAGGCATTCTCCTTCTCTTAGCCCTCACTGTGAGAGCGAGCCGATGAGGTTCACTCACCCCATCCCACCTCCCGCCTACGGGCGCTACTCCTACTATGGAGATGCTGAGGAGGAGGAGGAGCCCAAAAAGAAGAGGGTGTGGAAAGCCATAGGAGGCTCTGCTACGAGCCTGATTCCCCTCTTCTCCAAGCTGGGTGCTGGGGCCGCAGCCGGGGGCGCGGGCGCGGGCGCAACTACTACTGCGGTTGCAACTACTGCTACTGCAACTACTGGCCTCACTACTACGGCAGGTCCGCTGGCTGCAATGGGACCCCCAGGCTGGATTGCTCTTGGAGCCGTTGCTGCCGTGACGGGGTTAGTGGTGGGTGTCAAACTCCGCAAAGTGAGTAAGGCCCAAGCCGCCCAACTCGCCAAAGAGTTGAACTTCCCTGAAGCTGAGTCGGTTCCTGGCTTTGTTCGTCGCATACTCAAGAAGCCCAAGAAGTGGCGTATGCGGAAGCTCAAGTTCTACCAGGGCCAACTCCAGCGCCTGAAGAAGCGTGAGGCCAAGTGGAAGAAGCGCCCAGGAGGGCAGCGCGCTCTTCAAGTCTTGAGTTTAGGTATCAAGAAGGGGCCTGAGAGGCTGAAGAAAGCCATGAAGAAGGCAGAGGCTCGCCTCTTCCTCATTCGGGTCATCAACTACGTCGAGCGCCAGGATGATGCAAAGAAGGCTAAGAAGACAGTTGCCTCTCGCAAGAAAAGAAGGCGTCTCGCCAAACAGCGGAAAGGGGCTGTGCCTCGCTCTGGTCGCGCCATTCAGCAGGAGGAGTTTCAAGAGCAGATGCGTGCTCTTCACGAAGCGTACAGGCAACGAGAAGCCGAATACGATAAGACGGAAGACGATAACTTCCTCACCCGCGAAGTGGCTGGCGTCCCTACCTGGGGGTGGTTGATAGGCACAGCAGTCGTTGTGGGAGGGGCGGCGTTCTACATGAAGAAGAAGAGAGCTGGATAAATGGCACGCACAACTGACGATGGCTTTGAGCGATACAAGAAATGGCATTGGGGTAATCCGGCCCGCGAAGTGAAGGACATTGACGAGCCTCACTTGGGCGACGATGTGCGCCTCATCGAAGCGGGGCTTCTGACTGAGCTTCATGTAGATCCGATCGCGGGCCTTGAGATTCCGATGGTGTCTATGGACTCCATGACGGAGGAAGCGGCGAGGATGGGGAACGAGCCTCAAGATCTGGGCGTGATTGCCGTAGATCCCTCCGACTACAACGAGAACCATCTCGGTTTCGATATGGATCACCCCTACGATCGCCTCTACGTCCATCTGAGCCCTTCCAGCCGGAAAGATGCCGCTCGCTACCTCTGGAGGAAAGGAGAGCCTTCCTACAGCCTCTATGAGCTTGCCCAGGCAGTGGGAGGTCATCACGCAAACGAGGATGATTATCCCGATGTGCGAGTGCAGCCGGTAGGGGTGCTTTTCTTCGTGACCTACTACACTCTCAAAGAAGATGAGGGAGACACACCAAGCCCCAGCAAGTACATCCACCGCATGGGAGAAGAGGGGGGCGTGGAACCTCTCTTGGCAGTATCGCAGGACGGGAGGCTTTGGATTGCGGGGGGAACCTATACCTGTCCATACCCCGGAATCACTCAGTGACTGACGCAATCCTACAGCAGCTTATCCAGGGAGGGGCCATGGGCCTCTTCGCTGCATTTCTTGTGTGGCAGTTCATGGGGATGCAAAAACGGCTCGACAAGCTGGTGGATAGTTTTCAAGATCAACTGAAGACCATCAATGCGGACTATGATCAACGCATTGAAGCCATGCGCGAACGCTATGATGTGGTGATAGGGCAGTACCGGGAAGAAGTGACGGCTGCCCAGAAAGAACTCTTTGAGGTAAGGCAGCAGATTACTCACGAAGTGAGCGAGAAGATCGCAGAGAACACGCGCAAGCTGGACACGGCTCTCTCCAAGCTCGATGAAGGGCTCGCTTCCATGCGCTCCATGATGGAAGACGCTCGACTCCGAGAAGCGGCCCGACGTGGGTCCCCTTCCTAACTATGATCTGAAGGAAGAAAACGACCCTGCCTTTTTTCCCCTTTGTAGGGGTTGATGCGGCGTGCTTGCAGAAGCAATCTAATCCCGTCTCGGATTAAGTCGGAAACGTAAACCTTGCGGTGGAGTTCTTTGCTCTCGCGCATGGCCTCCTTTTTGAGGGCCGCAGCCACAGAGGGGCGCAGCTTTACGCGGACCAAAACCCAGCCTTCATCAGGGTTTTTGCCTGATGCGAATCCGTCTACTCGTTTCATGGGCACAAGCATAACATGGCCATCGGAGGGGCACCCCTCTTCAATCCCTTTTCCCTTTCTCCTCTGAAACGTAGTATCAATGTCAAGCAACTACTTTCACAAAGAGGTTCAGCCGTGCCACTTATCCTCCGAACTAATGGGGCTCCGTTGTCGGGTGCTCTCTTTGTGAAAAACCCTCGCAATCGCAAGCGGCGCAGAAAAGCGGCGTCCAAAAGGAGAAATACCGTGGCAACTCGTCGTAGGAATACTCGTCGCCGGAACGGCACGAAGAAGGGGGCACGTCGGAAGACTGCTCGCCGGGCATACCTTGGGCTGAAGAAGCGCAAGCGTACCAACACTAAGCGCCGTAGGGCCAACCCCATTCGGCGGAAGCGCAACACGATGAGCAAGGCCAAGCGGCGTGCAGCAGCTCTGAAGGGCTGGCGCAAGCGGAAGAATACCGCTGCGAAGCGCCGCAACGCACGCAAGAACAGTGTGGCTCGCCGTCGCAACTCAGTCGCTCGTCGCCGTCGCAACGCAATGCGCGCACCTCTGGTGGTTGTGGGGAATCGCCGTCGCCGGAACAGTCTGCGCCGTCGCCGCAATACCTACGCAGGGCTTCGTCGCCGTCGCAACACGCGCCGTCGTAGCACTCGCCGGAACGCGAGTGTGACGAGTGTCTTCAACAACAAGCTCGTCGCACCCGTGCAGCGTCTTGTTGGGAAGTTCCCCTTTATTGGTAAGGCAGCTAAGGGATACGTTGGCCCCATCATGGTCGGTGCGGGTGTCGGTGCTGCTCACTACTACGCCATGAAGGGACTCCAGAAGGTAGCTCCCCAGGTCATGGAGAAGATCAGCCCGGTCAAGTACACTGCCAGTGGCATTCTGGTGGCTGCTGTTCTTCGGCGCGTGCCTGTAGGTGACAAGAAGATCCGCGATCAGCTTGCTGTTGGTGCTCTTCTCGTCGGTGGCGCTCTCGATGTCTACCGTGCCCTGTCCAACAAGATGGGTGACCTCGGTGATGTGGACTTCCCTGAGCATGAGCTTCCCTATGGAGCCCTGTACGAAGATGGGATGATTCTCGACGGCATCGCTGCTGACATCATTCCTCCTGCCTATGATGGCCTCGCTGTCCAGACCCCTCCGCGCTCCTTGGCCGGAATCTATGCCGGTTATGGTGATGGGGGTGCTTACGACGTTGTCCCTTTTGACGGACTGGCAGGTGAGTACGCAAGCTCCAATCTCGGTGATGCGTATGCCCTCCCTGCCGATATGTCCTCTGCTGAGGGCGAAGCTGCGCTAGGTGGTCCCTGGCATTGGCGGAAGCGATTTGGGGGTCCTCCTCACATCCGTCGCCAGCAGGCAAGCATGGTAAGTCCTATGGCTCACCGGCCAGGACACCGCTGGGGTTGCATCATCAAGATGATCGGTTTCGACCGGTTCCAGAAGATTGCATCTCTGCCTCCGCAGCAGCGCATTGCTGTCATCGCGAGTCTCAAGACTCAGGTGCAGCAGGCGGCTGATGAGCAGTTGGCTATGCGGGCGCTCAATGCAACTGCTGCCTCTCCCATCGCCCCTCCAGTCGCGCAGCCGGTCGCTTCTTCCGATCCCTCGGGCGAAGTGGCAGGACTTGGCATTGATATGTCGGGACTCACTGCTGACTTGGGCACCCCGCTCTATGCGGGTAGCGTCCTCTAACTACCTTTCTTGACCCTCCCCGCTGTGGGGAGGACTCAAGAACTCACTTCCCAAGACTTTGGAGAAACAAATGTCTTATTACGGTTCACCGGGCGTCCCTCTGATCGCCCCGCCGAACGAGGGTATTCCCCCCGTTCCTTTCCGCCAACCTACGAATCTTTTCCGTTATGGGGAGCAATCGATTTGGTCTACCCAGCAGTTGACTGGTGGTGGTGCTCCTACGGCACTTGCCAGCGCCGGATTTAGGCTCTTCGCCACCCCGCTGGGTCAGACCGGTCAGGGCTTCGCCGCTGCAATGAGCATCGGAGAGACTAGCCTAAAAGAGGGGGGTAGAATACCGGCGGGCGTTGCATTCGACTGCTTTGGTATCAGTTGCTATATCTACGAGTCCTTGACTGGTGTTAATACCGTCTCTCCGATGGATAATGCAGTCAGCATCCAGAACCTTCTGAATGTGCAATCCCACGGTGTCTTGAGTTGGGACTTTACACAAACTACTGTGGATGTGTGTCCTGTTCACATGGCAGGAGCCGGTGGTGGTGCCTTCGGTGCTGTCTCTCAGAACGCTGCTGGAGCCAACTCTGGTAACATGAACAATGGCCCAGGAACCGTCTGGATGTACCGTAAGCATGCGATTGCGCTTCCGGGTAATTCGACTTTTTCTATCCTGCTTCGGTTCGGTTCTCGTGCCTCCAACGTCGATGCTCTCCACGACCTGTTCGTGAAGATCAGCCTCCTGGGGTACTACAAGAACGTCATCGAGATCGGCTAGTAGTATAAGACTGTTCTGCGGTCCAAAAAGGCCCACTCTCGCTTATCGGGCGTGGGTGGGCCTTTCGCTGTCTGATGTGATACACTCACTCCACCCTTTTTACTTTCTTTGAGGACGCTCACATGCGCGACGATCGAAGCCCTGTTATCCAGATGCCGAATATGAGCGAGCTTGGAGGAAAAGCACCTTCCAGGCCCCCTTTCGTGCGGCTTCCTTTCTTTCCCACGGCCCCCTATTACAGCACCAAGCCCAACGTGGGCTACCAGACGCGCTTCTACGGAGCGAGCCTGATCAGCACTGACGGGGACTATGCTCAGAACGTCGAAGCGATCCGTACTGTCCAGTTCGACATGCCGTGTGTGCTCGTTGCAATCAACGGAGCCGCTACGGATACCACTACCTTTGCCAACAACTTGGGTCTGGATGGTTTGGGCACTTTCCTATTCCGTTTGGAGTACAGCACAGGCGATCGTCTGATGACGGCTGCTCGCTTGGCGAGCACTTGTATTGGTAACGGAGAGAACCCCGGTGAGATCGGCGGCTACGGTTACACGATCAACCCAGGCGCAAGCGTGGTGTTGGGTATCACGCCCCTGTTCGCAGCCGGGCAGAACCTGCGGATTGACATCACTCTCGTTTGCCTGGAGGCCCGAGGCCCGAGCAACTACACCCTTGGAGGGTAGTGCGAATGGCAATCATCAAGACGCCAGGACGTATTCCGAATAAGTGGACTGATGCGGGCTACGTCAATGATCCCATGGGGACTTCGCCCTTCCCCTACCCTACGGGTATGCCGGAAGGGCTCTGGATGCAGACGAGGTTTGCCCCTACGTTTGCGCTCACCCCCGGTGTTCCTAACGTAGAGGCCCGCGCGTCTTGGTCTTGTCCTATCTTTGATCTGCGCCCCAACTTCAGAGGGCTGCTGAACACAGGTTCTTCGGGTCAGCGAAATGCCGCTGCTGCGACTCCTATCTGGATCAATCGAGGAGCCGCAGGCAAGCTGTGGGTGCAGATCCAAGGATTGAATACCTTTGGCAACACCCGTGCCGGGTTGCGAGTCAATGCCCAAGAGTCCGCGAACATCATGGACGCCTCCGACATGCAGCCGGTCACGGATGAGGAGGATATCACCACTGAGTTCATTGGCACACAGAACTCAGTCATCGTGTCTTACCTCCCCACTGGAGCAGGCTACCCACTTCGCTACTGGAGTGTGCGTATCCAGTTTGATTACCTGATTGACCTGTCGGCCTTGGGCTATGCGTGGTGGACTCCGGGTAACGCTCCTCGCCCCCAGTGGGTTATCAGCGCAGCTTTCTACTAGGACGATTTCATGCCATACGTTGCCAATACCGGATCCCAAGGAGCGGGCGGGCCAGTAGCTTCTACCCAAATGGCCCAGAAGTTTCAGGACTTCGTCTTGAACGCAGGGGTCAATAACCAGACCGATGCCATCCTCATGCGGGGTGCTCCTCGCGTCCTGGCCTTTGTCCGTCAGACTGCGGGAGCCGTAGCGGGAAGTGTGCGCCTTCAGACCAGCATCTCTAACATCGACAACGGTGTAGGTCTGCCTGCGCTGGAGTGGATTACGATCGGCGTACAGACCCTCACACCGCTGAATACGAACATCACCTTGGATGAAGTCATCCCCGGTAAGTTCGTGCGCCTCTTGATCAACGCGCCGGGGGCCAACGCTATCACCCTTTCTGTTGCCATCATGGCAGCACAGTAGGACTTCCCCATGGCCCTCTCAGCCCAAGAAAAGCAAGCCCGAGCCACCGCTCGCACTGAACTCAAGAAGCTCACGATCCCCGAACTCAAGAAGATCGCCCAGGATGTGGGGTTGATGGGCTACTCTTCCATGAACAAAGCCGAGCTTGCTCGCGCTATCGTGAAGAAGCAGGGAGGCGAAGGAGCAGGCTACGCTCGCGACTGGCATGGTCGCGTGGTGACCGAAGACGCTTACCGGTTGATCATCACCCTCAATAATGCGATCTATGGTGACCTGGGGCCTTACGCCTCAGCCCGTGCGGCTCTGGTGGATGCAAAGACATTGCTCCGCACCCGCGCCCCTACGGGCAAGTACGTCCTCTCTAATGCTGAAGGAAGAAAAGACGCCAAGGATTTCGGAGGAGTGGACGGCTACACCGTCCAGAATGACATAAAGAATGGTTGGGAGCGGGGCAAAGACGAAGACCTGGAAGGGATGGGGCTGGCTGCTTTCGTGGTTCGATCTCCTAACTCCAAAGCAGCCTTTGCCCCTGACCGCATTGGCGGGAAGAAGATCACCGAGTTCCGTCTGAACAAGGGACGCGGGAGCCGTCGCAACAATGGTGATCCCGCATGGGAGATTGCAGCCCGAGTGGCGAAAGCGGCTCATGCAGCGATGAAAGGCGGTGGGCGATGGGAGTTAGGGTACACCCCAACAGTATTGGCTAAATGGGAGGGCAAGCTACTACAGAGCGGGACCATCTACATTTCCCATGAAATGGCAAAGACTCCGAGTAAAAACTACGAGTATGTCATGCCTCTCCCTGGCAACCTTACCGAGAGCCAACTCAAGAATAAGCTGTATCCGATGGCACGGCGTTGGCCCGTCTTGGGACCAAAAGGGGGTCTTCCGTCAGTCAAGGTTCTGAGGCAAAACACCCGTCGCAACAAGAATGTGAGCTTCACCACTCGCAGTGGTGAGAAGGTCAGCTTCAAGACCAAGAAGAACGCTTCACGTTCCCGGCGCATCTCGCGGGCTGCTGCCAACGCTAATGTGGCCGCTCACGCCGCAGGCCAAGACGCGGGGTTCACCTACATGGAGAAGCAGAGCCTGGGCAAGCGGCCTCGCAAGCCGAGTGCGCCTCAGTCATTCCGAGGAGCGCAGCGCAAGGAATGGCAGAAGGGCTTTGATTCCTTCGTAAGCCATTCCCGCAACAATCCGCTGCAAAAAGACGCCCGACACGCGCTAAACTTGGATTATTTCCGGGTAAAGCCGAGTGCGGACTACAAGATGTTGGGTGCTGGCTGGATTGTTCTGGACAAGACCAAAACCTATTGGGCAGTAAACGCGACCAATCAACCGGGATGGAAGAAGGAAGAAAAAGTCTTTCTCTTGGCTCGCGATGACGGGTCGCCCGCTACCAAATCCGATTCTTCCAATCGGGACGCTTACTCATTCCTTCTCACGAAAGGAGAATACACCCGAGTGAACCGCAACAATCCGCGCCGCAATGAAGCGCGTTGGATTCGCTCTGTAGACCGGGAAATGGAAGAGCGGGGCACTGTCGGTGCGTTCACCAAGCAAGCCCGTACCGCAGGCTATGACGATACGATGGAGTTCGCTCACAAGGTCATGGACGGTTGGGATTCAGGCCGCAAGACGGTCTACAACAAGCGCACCCGTCGCCAACAGAAGATCAGTCTCAAGACCATGCGGCGAGCAAACTTCGCTATCAACGCCCAGAGGCGGTGAGTGATGGCGAAGAAGAACAGCTACCATATCCGCATTACGAAGAACGGAGCCTCTTACGGTCAGTTGGGTCCATACAGCACTCGCGCCTTGGCTATGACGGATGCAGGGGCACTGAATAACCCTGGATTGGGTGTCTCCGTTCATCCCGGCCCCCCTGATTACACCCGCAACAACAGCCGTTCCAACCCCCAGCGCCTTACGGAGCCTGATGGTGTGCGGCTCCTGCGTCCGCGATGGAGTGAAGACGGGAAAGGACGGGGAAGAACATTTCGCATAGCGAAGGATATTGGGGGCGTCCCTATCTACTACGATGCGGAGTACGGGGGATTCGTGGTGGCTCCCTGGAACAGCCCCATGTCGGAATGGGCATACCCAGCCTCCCTAGAAGAAGCTATTGGCGTAGCAGCGACCAAGAAAGGCGGGAGCAAGAACCCACGCCGCAACCCCGTGCGGGTAGGGGACACCATCTACTTCCCACGCGGTGGCGAGGGAAAGGTAGTGGAGATCTCCAACAAGTGGGCCTATGTCGGAGAGCACCACAACGAAGGCTGGTTCCCTCTCCACGCAGTGGAAGAGATGAAGATGCGCCCCAACAAGGGCAAGCGCAAGAACGCTGGCGCAGTGGGTAAGGCTCAGAAGTTCGTCTATGCCTATTCCCAGGCGCGACCGGACGGCTTCATGCTCTCTGAGATCACTTACCGCGAGTCGAAGATGCACTTCGCCCAGCTTATGAAGGGTGCGGAAGCACTGGCAAAGAAGGGTCTGATTGACTTCGACGGAGCCCGAGTCACCCCGAAAGGAGATCGAAAGAATCCATCCGACTCCGTCTCAGGAACCTTTCCCACGTTTGCCGAGTTTGCTAAGGCAGTGAAGCGTGTCCGGTTGCAGAACAAAAACTCTTGGTGGTCCGCAGACGCAGAGGTAGCCGGTCGCCCTGTTAGGTTGAGGGCGTATGGCAACTCTATCGCAGCAGGTCACTATCGCATTGGGATGATGAACTACACTCCCGGCTATGGCGACGAGTCAGTAAAGCACTTCAATACATCCTTGGCCGCACCCTTCAAGCGGGCAGGCGTGAAGAACCCGAAGCGCAAGAATCCAAAGGAACTCAGCTTCTCGGTTGATCTCCCCAGCTACCACCGCCAGAACTGGGATGAGGAGTTTGAGTCACTGCACTGGCTTCAGCCCGCCTTCCGCTTTGCTATTCTTGGGGGAGTGGGGGACGTTCCTTATCTCTCCATTACCAAGAAGAAGGGGATAAGCAACGCGGCGTTTTTGGACGCTATGAGAGGAGACTTCAGCGAGATCGTAGAGAGGGTAGCAGAAGTCTATCGAAAGAGGGGTGTGAAGGTGGGTAAGGCGCAGGTAGTGAAAATGATTGCCCATCGACACTCTAACCAACCCTTGATTGCGGCTCTAAAGAAGAAGTACCCCAAGCAGAATCCTCTCCGCAACTACTCGACCAAGTATAGCTCTTATAGCGGAAAGAAACGCTGGAGCCTCTTGCGCCGTTATCCTCACCAGTGGACTGCCCAGAATAGCTCCACGGGAGCCGTAGTGATGGGCAAGCCTTCTGAGTTCCAGAACCAAGCCTGGGCAGCACGCCACGGGATTCCCAAGTACATCGTGGCTGAAGCAAGCAGGTAGGAGATGAGATGAGCCTCGCAGAACTAAAAAAGCACGTTCGATCGGCCAAGACGGAATCGTCTGAGAAGAACGCAGTCATAAAACACCTGCGTAAGCTGGGTCATCGGACCATCCCCTCTGTGAGTTCGCATAAAAACGGAAAGTATACCGTTCGCATCTACCTTTGGAAGAACACGCCTATTGGCGATCTGGCTCTCATGGCGGGTCCATCCTTGGAAGGTGATCTCCACAGTGTCGTTCCGGTAGTGGGTGACGTTCACGCCGAGGATGTGTTGCTCTATGTGCCTAAGAAAGGCTCTCAGCCCGCCTACGCTGCGTTTCGCACAGGAAAAGGCCCCAGCGCCCAGGCAATCGCCAACACCGCCCCTGCACGCCGCAGAGCGCGTTTCTCCGCTACCTCTCCTTCCTATGATTTTGGGAAGAAGGCTTCGCGTTCTCGCTCCAACCGGCGAGGACGGCGCAATCCGATTGATACCGACAAGGTAAAGCGGGCTTACAAGGACTATGTAGCTGCCCTGGAAGAGATCGTAGAAGCTGCTGAAGCGCAAGGACTGGAAGCCGAGACTTCTCGCGTCTGCCCCAACGGTGTCATTTACTGGACCCTGGGGCCAGATCAAGCCAAAGAGCTTGCTGAGGGAAGTCCGTTTCGCGCTCCTCACCACACGGCCAGTGCGCGTGCAATGGAAGAGGAAGTATCCCTCGCACAGGGGGGGATTCTCTACCTCGATGGAATAGAGAAATACAGTCGTTCTGTGATAGCCTCCCTCGCTTCGGCGCTGAGGAAGCAGCCCAATGTCGTTGTCCTTTACGCCATCGAGTTTTTCCGTGACCTTGAGAGACGCCCCAACTACGCTACTTACGCCAAGGTAAACGAGTATCGGAAGATGCTGGGCGTTTCTCCTCTGCATCCTGAAGAAAGTACCGCCGTTCTCTCCTCCACTCCTGCCGGAAGGCTCGTTGAACTGATCCAAGAGGTGAAGCTCCACGGAGATGAAGCCTCTGCCCTGGATGCTATTGATGCAGCGGCTACTCCGGTACTTGGTGAAGCATACAGGTTAGAGGTAGCTGGTGGGCGCTCCTGGCCCGCGTGGGCTAGAAGAAAGGAACTGGTTGACGAACTGAAAATGAAGGTCCATGAGTATTACAACGAATGGTCCGACTCAGGGGGCGGTTCCGTTGCCGTGGAAGAGGTAGAAGAGGGATGGGAACGGCACTTTGAGCCCGGTTCCTACCTCTACAACTTCTTCAAAGAGAAGGACATCCCCGAAGTCACCTTCACCCCAACGGATTCTACGGGAGAGAAGCACTTTATTCCCAACGAAGTGGTGGTGGAGCATATTGCTAAGACTTACGGAAGCGAGCGCACGCAGATCGAGGACACGCTGCGTAAGATCGACTTCGCCAACGGGGACGTAAATCACTTCTTGGAACACCTTGCTGGGGCGATTGCAGAGATGTATGCGAAGTTTCCCCCTGGCTACGAATCACTCCCGCCTGGACAAGTGGGGCCAGAACCTGTAGAAGACTTCGATGCAGATCTGGCTCGCGAACTGGAAGCTCTCATGGGAGAAGAGGAAGCTCCTCCTCCTGTGGAAGCTGCACCGGCTCCTCCAGCCGGGTCACCCGCATCCCAAGGGACTGGAGAGCTAACCCCTGCCGATCTACGCGAGAAGCTGCGTAAGCGACGGGCAGCCAAGAGGGAAAGCTCTGCGCCTAAGACGATGGAAGAGGAAATGCTGGAGGTCATGGGCCTCAATAAAAACCCTCGTCGCCGCAGAAATACCCGCCGGGGACGCTCTGCGCGTCGGCGCGGAGGCTATCGCTCCAATCCGGCCCTGGGAGGAAAGGCCCGTACTACCATCATTGCCTACATCACCCGCCAGGGGCACGGAGACGTAGCAGAAGGAGTGGTGGAAGCGGTCAATACCGCTGTGAAGGACCGAGACGAGTCTCCCGCTGAGATCGCAAAGCTCATCATGCAGCATGTCCCCAAGCTGGTCGAGGTCTACAAGCGACGAGCCGCTGAAGCGGTGCCTGAGCCTGCTGTTGTACCAGTACCCTTGTTGCCTGGAGGAAGGGGTGAGGTAGGTCGGCTGTTGATCGAGTTCCTAAAGGAGCCGCGTTCACAGCTCCACGGGCGAGTCATCACTCATCTGACCGCCGACGATGTGGCGGACTTTATCGTTCGGAATGATGTTGCTATGCCTTCCCTCGATCGTACACAGCAGATCATCGCAGCGGTTCTGCAAGAGGTAAATCTTCACTCCGTAGTGCGGAAGCTGGGAATATCCACGTTTCAGTGGCCTTATGGCGGGAGAAGTCTTTCTGCCCTTACTAAGTGGATGGATTACGATCCAGATCTGGCTTTGGAGTTAGGTAGTGAGCTAGCGAGCGCGATCCGAGGAAGCAGCCCACAGGAAGCAGTAGCCCTCATTCGCCTACTTGAAAATGAAAGAGCAGCCCTAGAACAGGAACCGGGCACACCTGTTCCTGCTGGTAAGGCTGCTGGTGAGGCAGACGCGGAGATCAAGCGTCGAATCATCGCAAAGATCAAAGAAGCCCAGGCAGCAGGACAGGAAATCCGTCCCGTTGGCCCTGCCGCTGCTGCTCCCCAGGAAGCCGCCGCTCCTTCTTGGATTAAGCCGGGAGCCCGTGCTTTCCAGACAGCCCACCCAGAATACGGAACTTGGATTCTGGAGCGTGACTCCCACGGACAGTGGAATGCCAAAAAGCCTATCCGGGGAGTGGATCTATAGCTACTTCTGTCTCGGACCTCGTAGAGTTCTGGAAACCAGGAGACGCGCCCGCAGCAGCACCGACTCGCACAGCCGCACCCTCCCCCTCTACCAGTACGCCTTCTTCTGGTAAGCTCACTCCCGAAGACTTTAGAGCCAAGCTCGCAGAGCGGAGACGCAAGAAGCGAGCCGCAAAGAAGAATCCCCGCAGACGCACCCGTCGCTACTGAGAGTTTGATCATGGCACGCAGAAGACCTTTTCGCCTAAACGCACCGCGCCTCGCGCAGCGCCTCAATCCCCTCTTCCGTCGCAACTCAGATTGGGCTGAGTGGGGTGCCGTCTTTCGGGAAGAACTTGAAGAGGGTGGTTTGCGAGGAACCGATCTGGAAGAAGCTCTGGGTGACTTGAAAGGTATGTATGACGATGGGGATCTCGTCCTCACTCAAGACAACATTGACACGCTTATCGGAATGATTGATGACATCGTGGGCCTCTACTCGGAAGGGGACGAGCCGATCGCAGAAGTGGAAGTGATCGAGAAGGAGGAGTGGGAGAAGGCTGCTCCTGTGCCCGCTCACTTGGCAGGCTATCGCGCTACTCTGGTGGGCCTGATTGAAGATCTACGCGCAGAGGGACTCGTTAATATCCCCCGCAAGAAAGCTCGCAGAAACCGCTCTCGCCGCAATCCGTTCAACGTGCGGGACCAGACCCCTCTCATCCTCTACGCAGCCCGTGTGGGCCGTCCTGGGGAGGATGTATCAGTGCTCGATGACTTGCGTGCAGCCCGAATGCTGCTCGCCCACGTTGATGAGTTGGACATAGATGGCGCTGAGCTTCAGAACGTCATTCGCCAGATCGAAAACCAAGCCCGTAGTCAGGGACTGGCGTTTACTCCTACCCCTTCCCCCTTCGTAGAACCCGGAGAGAAGGACTATCTGATTACAGATCCGCGAGGGAATACGGTCGAGACTTCCGAAGGACGCTTTGATTACTACTGGCAACCCGGTACGCCAGTATTCTATGTGAAGTTTGAAGGCCGCATGTTTGGGGGTCCGACAGCGTTTCTTGAGTCCATACAGGGGCAAGGCTACCGCATCAAGGAAGTCTCTCGGCAGGGCGGAACAAGCATCTTTCCTGAGTTTCAGTTGGGGCTGAACGCCGCTCCTGCGGTGCTCGACCTGCTGCTGAACTACAACTTGGATGAAGCAGCAGCCCTCTTTGGCGCTGCGGCAGCAGAGTGGGCTCGTCTTGTTCCCGCAGTTTACTCCCTTCCTCCGGGTGAGGGGCGTGCCACAGAGTGGGTGTCTGAGGAAGACCTCCGGTATCTAAAGGACTACTATAGACACTTCGCCAAGTCTCCCTACCTGAATAGGACTTACCCTGAGTTTGAGAGGATCATCGGTAAGATGAGCCCGGCGGTCCAGAGCACGATCATTGAAGTGATGCGGGCGAGTGTACTAAACGCAACCGAGTTTGTCCTCTACCCCCATATCGTAGAAGTACCTTCGGGAATCCCAGGCGAGATAGAAGTGCGGGCTGCGGCTATGGACCCAGGAGGAACCTGGAGAAGCCGATACGACAACCCCTCTTACCAGTCTTTTCGCTTCCTGCGCGGAAGCCGTGAGTTGAAGAGCACAAAGGTAGGAGGGAGCAGCGATATGGCGCAGTTCAATACTTACTACTGGATCCCCAATGCTCCCTGGCTGGTAGGAAACCATCACGTACAAGGTACGGGTGATGCGTCTCACTATACCGATCTCGCAAGGTACTTGGAGTTAGGGCAGGCTGGGGGACGTTCAGCCATTGGGGATATTAAGGATCCGATGAAGTGGGAAGTCATGTCTTCCCGACTCACTCCCAAAGGTAGGGAAGATGCCGCCGCCAATGTCGGTGATGGAGGGAAGTATAGTAAGGGAGAAGGAAGTAGATGGGACGGGCAGGGGCGCGGAATGGTGCTCTTTTCCCCCTATCGCCTGAAGTTCACTTCGATGGACGAGCGTCAACTCAATCGGTTGGCTAATCGGTTTGATAACGCAGGGTTGTGGGCACTCGCTGCTTTCGTCCGCATCGCGTGGGGGGGACTGGCACTGGGAGCTGCTGATTGCAAGGAGCAGTCAGACCTCGCAGGAGCAGTACGCATTGCTGATACTACTTTCGTCGGAGCCCGTGGAACCCGCGATATTCCCGGCATTGTTGCCACGGAAGACGGAAAGCCCGCGTCCGATGAGGCTACAACCGCCCTGCGGGTCTTGGCGACTGCCTACCAGCCCCCTCCGAGCTTTAAGTCCCTCCAGAAGAAGGCAGAGTCGGACAAGATTGGGGCCAAGATGATCACTGAGGTCTATCGTCCCTTCCCTTACCAGGAAGTAGGCATTGCCTTTGCTCAGATAGCGAAGGGCCGCTGCATGATTGGAGATGAGATGGGTCTGGGTAAGACCATCCAAGCTCTCGGATTCCTGGCTACCAACCCATGCCCCACCACAGGTAAACCCGTTCTCCCCGCTTTGGTTATCGCTCCTGGTAGCGTGGTTGGGAACTGGAAGAACGAGGTGCAACGATGGCTTCCTCACCTGTCTGTGGAGATCTACGAAGCGAAGGGGGGAAGGGCTCCCGTTCCGAATACTGACGTGGTAGTGGTTCCCTGGAAAACCAACGGATTGTATACCAACAAGTTGATCAATCGCTTTCAGACCATCATTGTAGATGAGGCCCACTACGGAAAGCGGTATAGAAACACCAAGCCCGCGAAATCAAAAAGAGTGAGTATTGATCAACTGATGGGAACGGCGCCCCTGGATAAGGGGATGAAGATCACTTCGGAGTTCGTGGGTCGAACTTTGGGGATGGTACGCATGTGCCACTCTGCCCCTCACGCGATTCTCCTCTCAGGAACCCCTATCGACAACTGGCGCTTTGATGAGTTGTGGTCCCAGCTATACGCTATTGATCCACAGACTTTTCCTGACTTGGATGCCTTCAAGGTGGCCTATCGTCCTACAGACGAGGACGGGTATTCAAAGCTCGTAGAGGTGCTCGAATGCTACATGGTGCGCCGTCGAAAGCAGGACTGTGCAGACCAGACAGGTCTGGGAGAACTGCGCTTGGGTTTCGTGGATGGGTTTGTGCCCCTGGAGGTCGGACCCAACAAACGCATTGAATACAAGATCATCGACAGTCCTGACGCCATGGATATCTATGAGCAGCAGAAGGAGGGGATTGACCAAGTCATCAAAGACAACATCCGTCGCGATCGAATCGAACACGCGGTGCGGGCTACCCTCGCGGGGCGCGATTGCTTTGCTGCTATCGAAGGGGCCAACAGGATAGACCGCAATGTGGAGGACACCAAGAAGCACCAGATCGCTATTATTGGCTACATGCGGACTGCGATTGCGAAAGCAAAGATTCCCTCTGCCATGCAGTGGATCCAACAGAAAGTGGGGATTGAAGGAAAAGCTGTTGTTATCTGGATTGCCTATACGGAAACGCGGGAAGCCATCGAAAATATCCTCAAGTCCATCATGGTTCGCACTCCCGAAGGTGTGCGGGCGGTGAAGTACGGCATGATTGTGGGAGGTGTATCGAATCTCAAGCGCACCCAGATTGTAGATGACTTCCAGAAGGGAGAGATAGATGTCATCATCGGCAGCACTGCCATGGCTGAGGGGGTCACTCTCACCCGCGCCAATGAAGCTCTATTCATTGAGTATTGGTATCTCCCCGGAAAGATGACTCAGGCAGAAGACCGCATCTATCGAGTGGGGCAGAAGCGGGACTGCACGATCACCTATCTACATCTTCCAGTTCAAGAGGAGGAGTGGATCAAGGGTAAGTTGGACATGAAACGGATGCAACTCGATCAGATTCTTGGTTCTGACGTATATATGGAGCAGTCGGAAGAGGATATACTTGTGGACACGATCGCCGTCGAAACTGCGGAGATAATCGTTGATAACATCGAGGAGAAGCTCGATAAGCTCAAAAGACTGAGCGACAAGATTACGGTAGCCGATGTAACTGCGGTTCTCAAAACCAAAAAAGCCGCATTCCAGAACATCTATACTCTCCTACCTCCATACAATCAGCCTCAAGTCCTCAATGAAACGATCGTCCTCTTGCAGTCACCCGATGCAGCCGATCTAATCTTTGAAAAGGCCGAAGGGGTAAACAAGGGAGGCACGCGCCGGAAGATGACGGAGTGGTTGGAAGCTCAAGGAGGAAGTGCTGATCGCGCAGACCTCCTGGCTCACTTCAAGACCCTCAAGCTCGAAAAAGCAGCCCTCCAACAACTCTATCCTGATCAACCCTTGACAAGTTTGGGTGTCATCGGTCTTCCCCAAGAAGACGCCAAACTCCCATTCCGCGCAACGAAGAAGCGGTCAGTCGTTCAGTTCCTTCAGGGCCGAGGAGGGGTAGACGATGAAAAGAATATCAAGAAAGCCTTGGGTTCAGGCATCAAGTCTGTTCTGGGGCAGTTGGTGGTTTCGGGTATCTTGGAAGCTGAACGCGAGCAGGTCATCAAGTGCGAATCCCAACCGGAACGAGAGAAGGAAGAGCATGAGATCCACACCAACCCACGGCGCGGGGTTAATCCCCCCCACATTGAACGCAAGCGTCTTCAACTCCTCGATCGCCTAAGACGGCAGTGGGGGGCCGCTGAACGGAAATCTACCAAGACGAATCGGTCCCGCAAGCAGGGATCTTCTCTCCAGACCAAGTATAGGGCTCTCCAGAAGGCTCTCAGCGGCAGTATGAGTCTCGCCAAGGCAGACAAGGCTCTGGTTGCTTACAATGCCCTTCACGAAGCTGTAAAGGCGGCTGGGAGGCAAGGAAGCCACGTTCCTGAGTCTTACCATCGCTTGCTGGACCGCGCTTATTCTATGATCTCTCGCTATGTGGGATGAGGATGGGCGCGTTGTTTATCAAGTCCAATCCTCAGCTCGCCTATCCTCCAAAGACTGAAGCTGCGATCTGGGAATGGGTGGAAGAGAAGGGTCTTCCTCTCTTTAAGAAGAAGACTGCCCGCAAAGTCCAGCAATACATAGATAAAGACCAGCCCGTTCCGGTCCCTTTCGATAAGTTTCCTGTGGGTCCAGAGAGGCAGATTGCTATTGACCTGAGCGGAGTGCCTGACCACTACCCGAAAGATCGAATGCTCACTATCATGCCTTCCGTGAAAGTGAGGTTGGAGGAGCTTCCTCCCGTCCAAGGCGGCGTAGGGGCGGGCGCAACGTGGACTTACGCGCCTTTCAAGAAACGGGGGGTGACTCTCTTCGTACCCGAAGATGTGATCATGGGAAGGCAAAGTATAGGGAGTTATGTCACCTGGGCCAGATCGGCCCTTCAGCACGAACTACGTCACATGATGCAGAGTCTCCTGGCTGACGCGATGGGTATAGACCCCTATGAGTGGGAAGAGCACTGGGCCGCGCCTGTTGGAGTGCCCCGTGACCCTGTAGGGAGTCTTCCTCCCTCCGAGCGCCTTAGACGCGCCATGAACGAGGTGAAGAAAAAGCTCGAATCTCTATCCCCTTACGCGGAGGGGTACGGCAAGGTTAAGAACCGTCTCGTCTACCTGCAAACCAAGGGGAAGTATTACCTGGAACCCAAGGAGTTTTACCCTCACTTGGGAGACAGGAAGGATGAACTGGACGGAAACTACGGAGCGGCCCTGATCCCAGACGCTGCGCTGGACGCCTATCTCCGAGGCGAAGGATACAGCGGTCACGCCTTTGTGGCTATCAACCGAGAGTTCGCCCCGGAGCGGTTCAAGGTGCTCGCAGGAGAGTTGAAGGCGTGGCAGCAGAGGCGCAATGAAGCTCTGCGGTCTAAGCTCGATGTTGCCCAGGGAAAGAAGCCTCGACCGACAACGACAAGCCGCTTAGTCTCCTTTGTGCAAGACGATCTGGATCGAGAGGACGCAGTGCTCGCTCGCTACCTTCGCAAAGACCGAGAGAAGTACATGACCTTCGCCAACAACATGGCGCAGTATGGAGAGGAACCGCTATGAGCAGACGAAGGAATCCCCATCGACGAAGGAATCCCCATCCAGGTCGCCCCGATGAGATAAGAGAGTCTCTTATGCAACGGATACAGGGGGCGGGCGCAACTCGCATCTTGCGTTCTGTTCAGAGGGATCTACGTCGAGAGGGGAAGGATGATCTGCTCGCTTACTTAAAGAGTAATAGGGACACCTACCTTGCTTTCATTCAGGAGCAGATGAAGAGCCACGGCCTCGTTGCCTCCCCTGCGAGTTTAAGCCCCTATCTGCCCAGCATTCCCGTCGAGGAGAGCTATGTTGACGCTCCTGCGGGCCTGACGGACGCTCAGCACGTTCAGATCATTGAGAAGACCGTGCAGGCCATGAAGAACCCTCGACGCAACAGAAGGCGTCCTGTGCGGCGTAATGCCTATGATCCCGGCACAGGAGAGATCACTTACGGTGTGGACGTGGGAAGGGTGTGGAAAAGCTACTCGGATAATACCTACACTGCCAAGAGAAGCAACTTAGTGGTCCTTGCGACCCGTGAGGCTCTCCAGAACGGAGTAGATGCGATTCGTCAAGCGGTGAGAAAGGGGATTATCCGCAAGGGATCTGGAGAGTTTCGAGTAACTACAGATCACGAAAACAGTTCGATCACTTGGGAAGACAACGGTATCGGAATGAACCTTACCGTCTTGGGTAAGTTCACCGACATGGGAGCCACGCACGGAAAGGAATCCCCAACCGGTGAACTGGACCTCCAAGTCCGACGCTATAAGCGACCCCCAACGGAACCCAACGGGAACTATTACTTCCGCCTCAATGGACTCTTCCAGTTCAAGAGGAAGCCATATAGCGGAGATCTAAAGTACGACTATGTGTTTGACTGGACTTCTAAGGGAGCAGGAGGAGGCTTTGGGATTGCCAAAGCGGTGTTACTGGGTATCTCCTCCAACTTCAAATGGGACATCCACACCAACGATATTTTCATGGCGTCCGAGTCGTTTGAAGGAGCTTCGCGACCAGAAACCGTCACGCCCCGCATAGGCACCAAGCTCACCGTCTACAACGTGGACCTGACGGATGAGAACTATACCTCTGTCGAAGAGCGTATACGGGACATGCTCGCCTACAACTATCTCCCAGACATCAAGCTCTACTTGAACGGCAAGATCGTTAAGCCCTACTTCAGCGGAAGGCGGGGCACTAAGGTAGGGGTGGAGAAATACGGATTCTGGGGAGATAATCCCGTGGCCGGGGAGCCAGGGTATCCTTTCCTGAGTAGTCGGGAAGGATTAGACGGAGACATAGATGAGCGTGCGTTTTGGGGCTTTCAAAAGATGGCCGAGAAGGACGAAACCCCGGTGCGGTCAGTAGAAGACGAGGTATTCGACCCCGGCGATCCCTACGCAATCCAGGGCATGAGTGCCGCACAGCGAAAGCAACTCCAAGAGATAGAAAAGGGAGTAGAAGACGCCCTGGACAGCCCTGACATGAAGGAGCTGCTTCAGAGCGCAGCAGAAGTACAGGTCGCCTTTCAAAAAGCGGGCTGGAAACAGCAAGAAAACCTCTCAAAAGCCAAAGGCGAGAGCAGGGCACCGGGCGCTCCCACAGTAGGGATAAAGGGACCCATCTCGCGTAGCCCTCTCCAGTCCGACGAAGACGAAGCGGACCTGATTCAAGCTCTCAATGAAGGGAAGTCTCTTCAAGATGTAGCGCAGAAGCTACGAGAAACGATCGAGTCCCAAGATGTAGTCTCTCGGGAAGCAGAACGCTTCCGAGGAGAGGCTACCGTAGTGGCGACTCCTGAAGCTCGCGAAGCCCTTAATGACATCGCAGAAGGGGTAGAGATAAGCGGGGAGCAGGTCGAAGCCTTGGTAGAAGTGCTGACCAATACTGCCACACAGGCTACTACCCCCGGAGGTGGAGGACTCCAGCAGGTAGCTACTGTCCAGACGGCTGTCACCGCTTTGATTGAAGGTATCGAAGCAGCGGTAGACGAAGCCCAAGGGACCGTCAGGGCCGAAGAAAGCGACACCCCAGCTCTCCCCATCCGGTCAGTCTACAAGGTCGAACATGCCCTGAAAGAGGCAAAGAAGAGAAAGGAACTCAATCCTTTCGGCAATCTCGCGGGCCTCTACATTGCGAAAAAGTATTTCCTCAATAGCCAGGGGAAGTATGACTCCCAACGAGCACGGAACTTCAAGAAGAACTATGCGAAGTGGTTGCCGTACCTCATGTTCTGGGACGCCACTCTTCGCTTTATTGCCCGTCGCGTCGGCATCAATCAAACAGTGTATGTAGACCCCTTCAAACCGGGATTCATCCTGAATGATGAGTTGTTGGGTCTATACACCCTCTTGGAGAGCGGAACGCAGGTTATCTACATCAACCCTTACTCTTTGCGCGATGCGGCCAGGATCTTTAAGAACGATCCTCTGGCTCTTGCTCAGTTTGCCATGAACATCGGTGTCCATGAAATGGCCCACATGATCACGGGTACAAAGCACAGCGATGATGAATATAGCAGTCACGGTTCAAAGTGGGCTATCGAACGGGAAGCAATGGGGAACCTCATGGCTCCCGTGCTCCCCGGAGTTGCCCTCTTGGCAGAGCAGTATCTTGGCCTGAAACGACCCCTCAGCCCTGACACAAAGCGTGCTCAGGCCGAAGCAAAGGCTGAGTTGAAGAAGCTCAAGGCCCAACATAAGTCCGAGCTTGGAAAGCTCCAGCGCAAAGCTGCAAAGCTCGAAACCAAGCTCACTACCTCATGCCCGAAGTGCTACAAGGAGTTGATCAAAGCTCTCAAAGAAGGGGGCAACCTCAGCACCGTCACATGGCTTCAGCAAAAGGCTGGATAGATGCCCACCATCAAGCTCACAGGGATTTCAGGAGGACGCCCCACCACTATCGGAACAACCGATGACGCCATCGTGGACGGTTCCCTTACGATTGGGGACGCAGACACCGATAGTATCGTAGTCAATGCCGAGTTCGATTCTGATCTCGTACCAGACGATACCAATACCTACGATCTGGGCTCTTCTACGAAGAAATGGAGAGCGGGATATTTCGAGCAGGTCAGAAGCAAGCTCCCCCACATCAACACTGCCAAGTACACGGAGGGTTCTGCGGTACAACGGTATGTGCGTTGGGATGCTGCGGGAAGCAATGGTAGTCCGGGGGTGAACAACAAGTTCGTTGCTCCTGCAAACGGTCAGTTATTGAGCGTTCATATCCGAGCCACCAGTGCTTCCAACATGACTGCTGTTGCCTTTCATAAGGCGTCCAATGGGACCGAGAATCTGAACACCACCGCGACCGAGTCCGTGAATGTCAACATGACATCGAGCGACACAACCTACGAAGTGAGTTTCAGCAGTAGCACCTTCTCGGAAGGAGACATCCTTGGCATCTCCCTCACCCCCTCCGTGGGGTTCGGAAACGTCAACATCACTTGTGTTTGGATGCTGGACTGGAGTTGATATGCCCGTGAACGTAGTAAAAACCCGTGCCGATGAAAGGTTGTGGGAGAGGGCCAAGGCTCAAGCCACAAAGCAGGGGCACGCGGGTAACTATCCCTACATCATGTCCATCTTCCAGACGATGAGAGGCAACCCCGGAGCTTCTCTCGCAGAGATCCAGCGTGTTCTCGATGCAGTGAAAGCGGACCTGGAAGCGGAAAACGAGACTGCTCTACTCGATTACTTCAACGAGCAGATTGCTCACTTCACGGACTTCACCGCAAAGCAGCTCGCTAAGACTTCTCCCCCCGTTCGGCCCCCGTTTGAGATCCAAGCACGCGAGATAGACTCCTACGAAGACTTTGCTCGCCTTTACCGCGAAGCGTGGGTGATGGTGAAGAAGTACGGTGGACAGGTGGGGGCACAACTGGGACTGGAGCATATGGCGCTCTTGGCTGACCTCTACCCCGAATGGGAAGCGAAGTTTGAAGACGCGCAAGGTTACGGTGCTTCTCCGGTGACGGCTGTTGTTCCTATTGTCCCCACTGCTGCTCCTCCTGCTGTCATCGACCCGCCTGACTCAGCAGCAGTCCGAGAGGCCAAAGACAACGTGCTGGAGTGGGCTACGCAGTTGGCAGCATTGCCTCCTCCCAGCGTCGAGGACTTTATGGGGTTCTCGGCAGCGACAGATCGCCCCATGCGAACATTCCTGGGGAAGGTAGGATCTCGTCCTGTTCCTCTGGAGGACTGGCTGAGAGCCTCTCGTCTGCTCATCATTCATAGTCGTACCCAACTACCCCGCGCAGGGGTAATGAAGGCTGTGCGGGCGTTTGAGAGAGCAGTTTTCGAGAAGCACCTTGCCCACTACAACAAGCAACGCGATCCAGACTTTCCTATTCTTGAAGAAGATAGCTACGAGCCTCTGTCTGATGACTTCAACATCGTAGACGAGGAGCAAGGCCAAGCGGTCGAAACGGGCTTCGGAACTGTGCGATGGACATGGGGAGG
>Ga0098044_1000180_pt1 | contig 32619 bp, 35 predicted proteins | sample 10_taG_FD_75053 | JGI IMG/M metagenome (GOLD analysis project Ga0098044, IMG submission 75053) | Marine viral communities from the Subarctic Pacific Ocean - 10_ETSP_OMZ_AT15264 metaG | ecosystem: Environmental > Aquatic > Marine > Oceanic | place: Pacific Ocean | collected 2015-01-16 | reverse complement strand
GTTTGGGAACCCTGTCGAAATTATCAGCCCCTCGTCTGACCCGACAATTACGCTTGGCCCTGCGCCTGTCTCAATCCCTCTGCCGTATGCAAGACCCTTCATTACAGCACTGTCACTGATTGTAATATCTCGACCACCAGTAGCCGCGCCGTTCAGGTTCCAGTTCGCCCAATACCCGCCGCCATCGGAGTCAGCAAACACGTTCCAATCAAGGGCTAACTCATCCCGAGTAGCCTGTTGCGCCCAAGCAATGTGTCCCAACGGAGAAATCGCCAGTTCCGTAATCGGAATCGGGGAGCCAGATGCGGCAGAATCGTATATGACGTTGAGGACGGGATTGTAGAACGACACTTCATCTGCTGTCCCGACCATCCAATAGTGCAACGGTCGCCCGAACTCGTCCACGCCGCCCTCGGGATCGCGGATCGCGGCTACGGCGTTGACGGTCGAGTTTACAGTTGCGGGAGAAGTGTTAAGCTGTAACCACGCACCCGTTATGGATGTTCTCTGTGACCCGTTGCCGTAATGGTAAAGACCCGAAGTCGCATACATCCCCACCTTGTCGGCAACTAAATCCCACCACGCAAGCTGAGATGAACCACTTGCCATCCCGACACGTATAACGCCATCAAGGAAATCTGCGTCCTGTATGTTCGATGCGTTTTGTAGCCACCCCGCGCCTCCATTAACTGCCCACGCCCACTGTTCACCAGTGTCGGTATTGATGATGCCGAGGGAGTCGCTCGACGCTGTAATCACAACCGCAAAGTTCGTCGGAAACGCCGCAGTCGTATCGCCGCGTGTGCCGATGCTCGACACGCTGACCTTCGCCTGAAACGCATCACGGTCCCACATCACGGCAGGGTCGTTCAGGCTGTAACGCTTGACGATGTTCGCGCTGAATCCGGTGATCGTGGTATCGCGACCGATGAACTTTGCCTCGGTGGGCCGCACTTCCAAACCGTCATCGACGAACAACGTCCCGCCGTCAGCCGTCAGCTTATTCGCCGAATGCGTCAGCAAAACATCCCCGGCGTTAAAATTCACCACCGCGCCGGACGCAAGAAACAAATCGCTCCACGCCGTGCCGCTTGCACCGAGTGCCCCCGCGTCGTCCGAACTCGCCAATATGCTCCCGGCTGTGAACGCGCTCGACGAAACGGTCAAGCCGCCCGACAGCGTTGTGGTGGCCCCGTCGTAAGTGAAGAACGTCCCGGTTCCGATCGTCGTCGTGCCGATTTTGAATTTGTCGGAATCGCCGTCGTCAATCCCCATCGTAAAACCGACGGTCCCTGACAGAGCGAACGCAATCGTCGGGTCGCCGTCCGTCGCTGTGTTGTTGACTTGCAGATGCGTGCGCGTCCCGCTATCCGACAATACCATCGAATCGGCGTCAACGCTCCACGTCTGCCCTTCCGCTGAGTGTGCAAACGACAGCGCGGCGACCGCTATCCCTACAAGAATTTTTCTCATACCATCCTCCTGTGATTATGCCACGTTGCCGAACTCGATTTTTGCATACCAAGTGCCTTCACTGAGAGGGTCCGTCGCCCCCCATTCCGTCCCGGTTGGTCGCCACTGCATCTTGTCGCCAAGATACGTGCTTGAGATTCCCGCCGATGTCATCGGGATCCATATCGACGCCGCGTCCGTCTTTGTCCAGATGTTCACGTCAACGGATGTTGTCTCGGAGCCAGCCAGCGACCTTGCGATCTGGACGCCTGTCTCCCACGCTGTGCCTACATAGGCGTGGCGGTCGGCTACAGGCACCGGGCAAACGATCGCCCCTGATACGTCCGCGCTGATAGCTTGCTGGCTGTCCGTCAATGCGCTGAACAGCACTGTCGCCAATGACGACCCTGCACTTGTGTAGGCATCGTCCTGATAGACGTCCGTATCCGTCTTGACGATGAACGCTGTCACCGTCCCGTTGCTTGTCGCCCCGGCTATTGACTTCCGCAGATCGAACCCTGTCGTCGTCACCGCACCAAGTATCGCCATTCGGTCAGCTTCATCAATGATGATGACGCGGGGAGCCGTGCCAAACGTGTCCGTGATGTCGTTGCCATAATCGTCGTTGCCAAGTGAAGCGAAGGATGTTGTCGCCGCCGCCGTGTTCGGAACACTGATGCCGGACTTGACGAAGAAGGTTGCCGACGATTGCGCCTCCGTCATAATGAACAGATCCACCAGCCCGTCAGCGACAAAGCCGGACGCCGATTCGTTCAGCACCACCTGCGTGTCTGAAATTGACACTTGATAGACGCGCCTGTCGGCTTTTTGAATGATGATACATCGAGCGTTGGTGATGGTCGTCGGCAACGTCTCTAAAGTGTAGTAATCTGTCTGTCCCGAAAACGTCACCGTGGTGCTTCCACTGACAGTCACATCTTGCACCAGATACCCAGCGATAGGCTTGTCTGTAGGCAGAGCAACTTGACGATAGAACCGGATGTGATCCGTCCCGTCCTGACCGTCGACGGTGAATACCTTTGACGAATCGTAGGAAGTGACCATATCCCCGGTGATGTAGGGGAACATATTCAAAGCGCCGGGGTTGGTTGTCGGCATCGTCAGTTCGAATTTCTTCGTCCGGGTCTTTTGGAACTCGCCCGTCGCCGGGTCTGTCCACGTTGCTGGGCCGGGGAGGTTGTCAACCACAAAGGCCGGACTACGGAAGAACCGATCATCGTCACCGCCACCCGCGCCGATGTCATCTACCTCAACAGCGATTTGCACAGACGGGAACCGATCGTTCGCTCCAATGTCTCCGGGCGACTCCCACGTCAGCGTATGCTCCGTCCCTGCCTCTGATGCCGCCAGTGCTGTGATGGCTTCGGTGATGGTTGCCGTGGGCCACGTCACGCCGTCCGTGGAGTAGTAGACCGTCACGCTCACACTCGTCACTTCAAACGACTGAAGCGTGAACGTGATCGTCACCCCGTCGGATTCTTCCAGTCCAGCGGTTGGTGCTGTAATCGCTGACACTGTTGCGTCGGACTTCGCAAGGTCGTGAACCAGTGAGGCAGGGTCGCCAAGATTAAGTGCCATCGTTTATTCCCTTTGCTTAGTGGACGGGGAGCGGACCGGGCACGGTGCTTGGTTTTGGTGCCACCACCACATCCGGCTCCGGGTCATCGCCGTTCAGTTCCATAAGGGCCTCGGTTTGCGCGGCTGACTTGATGTTCAACATACTGATCGCCTTCAGTGTTTCTTGGAGCGCACCAACCTCCCGGTTTTTTTCTTGAATCTGAAGATTCACGCTGTCGATCTGTTCAATCAGTTTCGTGCGATGCGCTCTGGATGCTTGAATCTCAGCGTCGAGTGATCCTTTTTCTACTGACATTTCAATCCTCCTCCGGCTGATTTATTTGGACGCGAACACGCGGATGTATCCTTGCGCCCCGGCGCACTCAACTTCTATCCAATCCTGTTCAGTTGCGCCGCTTGAACCACAATCGATTATTTCAAGTGTCTCCGTCGCCAGCCCGGCAATCGTCAACTCGCCTTCCATATAATTCTTATCGGACCCTACGATGTGAAGCCCGTAGGCTGTCCCTGCCGCCGACATCGACACGATCCGCAAACCGTAGGCGGCATTGGAACCTGTTTCCGCGACGACCGAATTGAGCAAGACGCCGTGAGCTACGCCATCGGCATTGTTGACTGTCCCGCCGATTCCTTGGAGGGGTCCGTTCGCGCCGCTTGTGTTGGCCTCATAGTCCAGCGAGAAAGCATAGCCATATTCGCCATTTCCTCCGGTGATTCCCTCATCGGTTCCCCGGTCGACGATAACCAACATACGCGAAGAAATCGCGCCGTCCGTGATCGCACCAGTGGCTTCCAGAAAAAGATTGCCGTCCGGGTCGTCGATTCTGATTCCTGTGTCTCCTGTCCACCCGGCTTGAGAAATGTCACCGATGTCAACGACCGCTGAACTGCCCCGGTAGACGACAATATCCTCAGTCGCCATTGCCATTGTTATACGGGAAGCCGCTGACGGTGACGCGCCGATGACGAGCGTGCCCGAATTGATTTCATCCGCGTCGATGTTTGACACGGTGATGACAGAGGCGTCGATGGTGCCCGTGGTGATGTTGTCAGCGTTCAGCCCTGTGGTGACGATGCCGCCCGGCACACTCATCGCGCCAGCCGTCGTCCAACTGATCGGTGACGCACCCGCGCCAAGTTGCCCGGACCCGTCAATGTCGATGAAGGTTGTCCGCGTGCCCGACGTGTTGAACCCTTCAATGCCATTCTCGTTGATGGCGACTTTCGCCGATGACGCGCCCGTCCTTTGCACTTGTGCCTTCGTAGTATCGATGACGCCACTGATGACATCATTGCCGCTGAGTTGAGGACGCCCGTCAGCGGGAAGGATTGTCATCCCCGACTCACCGGATGCTCCTGTCTCGACGGTTCCGACAATCACTTTCCGGGGGCCTATGGATGTGGCGTAGGTGCTGGTGACTTGCAACACGGACGCCGGAACATCCATATCAAAGTAGACGTAGTAGACCGTAGAATTCGACAGGCCCGAAATCGTTGCTCCGGCAAGGTCGAACTCTTCATCACCGACGAACAGCGTGCCAGCGTCATAGGTGAACTGCGATACGCTGTCAGCGGTGAACTCACAGTCGATCCGCAGACGAAGAGAACTGACAGGACGCTCGACGTTGACAGCCGCCGCCGTCGTTGAAGCGACGGCGCGTGTCGTTCGTGTCTGCTCCACGTTGCCCGTGATGCGCGTCTGGTCGCGGACGATGATCTGCCCGAGGCGCGTGCGGACATCCCCGACCTGAAAGCCGCTGTTGCGCGGTTCGATGATGTTCCACGTCCGTGCCTTGATGCGCTGATCGACTTCAATGCCGATCTTCTGATCCTCAACCTTCACCGTGTCACCGAGGTTGAACTGATAGTCTGTCCACTTCTTCGGGTCCGTGGCATACAGGTCCAGTGCACGCACTGTGTATGTCGTCTTGGCAGTGTTCACCTTCGCCAGTTCCGCTGACGTTTCGTTGTACAGCACGTCCACCATATCGCCCTTGACGAACTTGGTGAACTCTGTGCCGACGAATATCATCGCCGCGTCGATGACGAATGTGGCGGCATCATCGATGGCGGTGATCTTCAGCGTGCCCGATGTGCTGGATGGCGTGCGGAAGCCTCTGAGTTCTTGCTTGGTGGTGTTTCCGATAGTGAACAGTCCGTCGCCGTTGATGCGCCGTGCCGTCCCGTCGCTGGCTTCTATTTTGATACCTGCGGCACCTGTCAATGACTCCACGCTGATGTTCACCCAAATGGTCTGCTCGGATGATTGGTTGCACACCCACGCGACAGACACACCCTCACCAGCCGCACTACACGTGACGCGCATCGCCTTCGTTCCATACTCGACAACGGTAGGCTCTGCCGTCTTCAGAACTTCCGCGACTGTGGGCGTGCTGATCTTCGACCACCCGGCACAGAGACCAGCGGTATATGTCCCTGACAGGTCCGGGTTGCTGGCATCAGCAATGAGGTTGGTGATGTCGATGATGTCCGTGTTCTGGTAGTGTCCGACATAGTTGTGCGTGGTGGCATTGTAGTCTGCCGCGTCGATGTAATCGTTGCCGCCAGCAAGTGACGACGCTGACAGCTTGACGGCTGGCTCGCCACCGCCCGTTCCATACATCCGCGTGACGATTTCCGTCTTGTCTACTTTCTTCTCAATGCCCTGAGAGTTGATGCCGTAAATCATCCGGGCATTGGATCCGCTGTTCCCCTGCGCGGTGGGGAAGCTGAGAGCCATCTTCGGTGACGTGGATTCATCGACAGTCAACTCCCTGCCCATCTTCTTGCACAGCTTCCGATACAGGGCCAACGCCGATTCGTTGTTCACCTCAAACGTGTCCACGTCCTCCGTGTTGTTTGCGATGGTGCCCAACTGGAATTCTGTGTTGGCTCCCGACGTGTTCAGAATTTCAAGGATGAGTGCACCGATTCCGATGTTGGTGTAGGTCACGGATTCGTTGTAGAGGTATCGGGTTTTGAGGCGCACCCAAATCCGCTGGCCTGTGACCTCGACGCGCTCCTGATCATCTTCGTGCACCAGTGCAGTATCGTCGATGTCGTAGGTACGGATTTCTGTCGGGCTTTGGAGATTGACGAGCCGGAGGGCGTACGTTGTGTCCACATCTTGGAAGATGGATCTGTGTTCCAAATCAGCACTGACGAAAGTGATTTCGTCCTTGCCTTCGACTTCCTCTTGGACCACGCAAGCAACGGCCCCACTCTGGCTATTTGGGTTCCAGAGAACGGCCTGTTTTGCACTTGCCGTATCGATGAGTTGAATTTCCCATCCGTTGAGACTCATAATTCCTCACACCGCATCAGACGCACAGAGAGCGGTTTTAAGAGCATATCTCTGATTCTTGGTTTGTATGCGGAGATTTTCCGATCGCCTCTGGGGTTCTCGCTGAGGATAGCACAGGAAGCTTCCACGATCAGACTGTCCACGGTGACGCCAGACGAGAAGATCGGGCCGCGTTCGCGCTCTCTCGCGGTCACGGAATCGCTTAGAGGTAGCGATTTTGCCACTGGATTCTCGCCTCTGCCATAGCGGTTGAGAAGTAGACACTGGTGGTATTCGCGTCCAAAGCCGGGATGACTGTTCCGTCATCTGGGAACACTGTCGTCGCCGCTCCCCCCGCTGAAATGTCGAGATATTTTCCGATGTATTTTCCGTCCTGACGATTGAAGTCAAGGAGGTCGCCAGCGGCCAGCGTCCGAGTATGGGTGAGGATTTGATTCCTGTTTTTGATGTTCTCGTCCGGGTCACTTGCGATCAGCGCGTGCTCGGAATCTGTCAATTGAGTAGACCACCCTGCCAGCTTGTGAATCTTCATATTGGCGACGAAAGCGGAGGACCCGTTCGTGTCTCCGATGGTCAGCGTCGTCGGGTTCGTGGACAGTGCAGTGGTGACGAGGCTGGACGCGCTATCCTTGACGCCCTCCAAGTAGAGACTGAATCCGTCGCTCCCATAAGTCACCGCCACCTTGAAAATCTCACCCGCGACGAACGACTTGATGCTCTGCGTGGCAACCCAATAATTGGTCCCGTTGATGTAGAGGTTGGCGATCCAGCGACGTTCGAATCCGGCGACGGCAGAGGTGTTGTAATAATAGAGGATCAGATAATTGTTGGCATCGCCCCTGTGCTCAAAGACCGGAGCGACGATGTCCACTACACTGTTGAAATTAGGCTCGACGATGGCGAACCACGTTCCGGCATTCTTGTTGCCGGGCACTGTTGCCGTCAGCGAGTAAGCCGCTGGTGCCAGATCAAACGAGTACCCCAACCCGAACGCCGAGGCATCGAATAGCGCGGCCTTCTGTGCGTCCGTGCCGCTGAAGGTCATCGCTGTTTCCACTTTGTCGATGGCCGTGTATGTCGTATTCAGATCGAAGTCACAGATGAAGATGCTGTCACCAAAAATCATCTTGGGGTTCGTTGCCGCGCCCTTGACGATGATGCGCGCATCGCTTTCGAACGTCCCGGTCGACAGCAATGCGTGATCGCCTGCGGCCGGGGATGTGATCGTCTGCTTGGAAAATGTCGTGCTGATCGCGAACGGAGGATCGGCGATCAGGGAAACCTGTATGTCGTATATGTCGGCAAGATTGCGAGGACCGCGCGCCGTGAACGTGGCAGGGCCGACATAGTAACACAGATAATACCGATCTGTGCGAACAGGATCGACGATGCGAATTCGCCGGGGCGTGTCACGACGGAACGAATCGATGAACGTTTTCAGCGCATCGATGTTCGTCAGGCAATCCGCTTTTGAGTCGCCCGTTATCGTACCGACGAGGATGACGGCCTTCGACGCGTAGTATTCGGGGAACTTGTGGTCGCCGTGACCACCGGCCCGAGGTTCGCGATTCGCTTTGACGCCGCCCATATCTTCGAGCGTGACGTGTGTGATCGTCAGCCCAAACTTACGGAAATCCATCGAGTTGATACTGCCGCCCGATGTCAATTCGGTCGTGCCGTCTTTGTATATCGATGGCTGTACTGGAGTCGGCATCGTTTTAGTTCCCTTGCGCTTGAGCTTCACGAACGACGGCGGTCGCCTGTCCCGCAGGCGCAAGCGTCGCCATCATTGCAGACATCGACGTGGTGTTCCCGGCAATCGTATTCAGATGTCCACTTCTCAATTCAACGAGGATCGTCTGCATTGACGATACCATTCCGCGCCCCGTCGCATCGGTCAATGACGTGATGTTCGTCGATGTGCTGACGCCCTGCACTTGCTCTGTCTCCCGACGAGCATCGAGTTCGGCCTCGGCCTGCTCGATTTGCTTTTCCTTTCCACGACGCATACTGCCGCCGCGCGTGTTTGGTAAATCCTCCTTCATCTGTGCGATGCGCGCTCTGATCTGGACATCACTTTCACCTTTGAGACGATCCTTAAATGATGGCCCACCGAGCAACGATTTAATGCCTTGAAACATACCGATAGCGCCCTGCACCACGCCGCCGATTGCACTGATCGTCCCGAGGGCCTTCGTCAACCCGCCAAGCGCGCCCGTTGCCTGACCGACACCCAAACCCGCGAGTCCTGAACGCGCCGTCGCGATCCCGCTGAAAATGCTCCCCGCGCCTTTCAATCCGAACGATCGCATTTGTGCGGAAATCGTATCAAGCGCATCACCCATCCCGTCTTTCAATGCGTTCGGTATGTCTTTGCCGAACGCTTCGGCGGCTGAATCGATCAACGGGTCTATGGGATCGCGGCCACGTGCCGATGACCTGTTGCGCGCCATCGTCCGACTTCTCGAAAGCGCGGCGTTTGCTGACGCAATAACGTCGGCCGACGTGAGCTCGCGCCGAGGACCTCGGCGCACAGTCGGCCCCGCGCTTGGAGTGAACGCCGCGCCTGTATTGATCCCGCCTCTTGCCATAAATGGCGTGAGATTCGTCGACGCGAATGAACGATCGAGTCCCGCATCAGCGCGAGACAACAGCGCGGGATCGATGTCCGTGCTTGCGCTCTCTGCTTTTTTGATAGCGTCGTAGGCCGCGAAGACGCCCGACGGTCCCGTCGAACCCTGAAGAAATTTCATCAACCCGCCTTTGGGTTCACGATCCAATACATCGAGGACGCCATTCAGTAAACCGATCGCAAGGTCGGCGGCTGGATTCAATTTCTCACCCATTGCGATCGCGAGGTTCGAAACGCGCGTCGTAAGCGTTGCGAATTTCTCAGAGACCGACGGAACGACATCGCCAAGCTGTTCGGATCGTTCATTCGCCTTCTTCATCACCGCTTCAAAAAAGGCCATTCGTTTCTGTGCGTCCGTCGCGCCTTCACCGAGTCCCCTGAACGCTTCCTCGGCTTTGATCGTGATTCCCAAGTTGTCAAGGATCAGCGGCGACATCCGACCAATACCGGTGACCAGATCGCCCATCGCCTCTTTGCCTGTTCGTCCAACAGCACGACCAAGACGCAACGCCGTTTCGGCCATCTGTTCCATCTTGTCAACGGTGACGGGAATGCCGAGAAGGATCGCACTGTTCGCTTGCTTCATCAGGTCCAACTGGTTGACCGTGCCGCCTATGCCTTTTTCCATCGCACGAAGGATCCGCGTGCTGTCCTGACCGATACCTTCGGCCAAGCGCGAAAACGATGTGCGAACGACGCGCGTTTCCTCGGCCATTTTCACCATCGACGCCACGGCTTGCCCTACACTCATAACAACAGCCGACGCGATAAATGTTTTTGCCGCGCCTGCAATATTCTTGAACGAATCGGTGATGCCGCGACTCGCTTTTTGGGTCGCGAGTTGCGATTCATTCATCTTGCGCTTGAAATCTTGATTCTCGACCTGCAGGACATATTTCAGATTTTCAGTTGCCATCGAGTTCTTTCGTCAATGAATCACGTTTGGGTTGACCCGCCATCTCCAACTCGATCACGACCCACGGCACGACCCACCAGATTTCGTGCGCCGTGTATCGCGTAGCATATCTCACACTCGCAAACCAGCGGCTTCTTTCACCAACGCTACTTCGGGACTCGCTTTTTTTTTACTCCACCCCTCGATCAACTTCGACAGGATGTCGTCGATGTTGTTCGCGTCACGATATGCGCCGAGGATCGCGACAACCGTGTCGTGAGGCATCGACGCGAATTCTTCGATCGTCAATACAGAATGACGATCTTCGTTGTACACATCTTCGAAGATCATCGCCAATAACTTGAACTTGGCGACCTCGATCCCGTCGACTGCAGTCTGCCGACGCCATCTCCACCACCCTTTCCACATCTTCCGAAAACGCGACGCCGTGGATCGATCTTCGAACGAAGCCAATGCGATCAGATATTCGTTCGATGCTTCCTGAATCTTGTAGAAATATCCTTGCGCTTTCGGGAAAATACGATACTCCCGACCTGTGTTCGGGTGCGTAATGATCGCGGTCGGTTGCCCCGACAGGATCGCATTTTCCTTGTCGAGCGTTTCGTCGACGTTCATCGCGCCTTCGACGAGGATCGTTTCTGCTTCGGGATCGAGGACCATCGGCGCGTCGCTCATATCGTCACCCCCGGCACGTCGCGCGCATCGTCGCCCGTCAACCGTGCCTGAACAACGTCGCCGCCTTCTCCGAGTTTCAATTCATAGCCTGCCGCTGTGCGGTCACGATTTAGATGCGCGGCACGTTCATCGCACCAGACGCCCCATACCTCACTCGAGTTTTTCGGAATGCCGTTGTCGAATGAATACAATTCGCCGCGCGGCCTCAGCCGACCGTTCAGATTCACGTATCCCGTTTTCTGAAACCCTCGATCCCGAAGCCACGCGATGTCGATCGTGCGCTTGCGCGTCGGATCGTCCTGTCGCCACCCTTCGAACAAATCGTTGGGACCGATGACGATGATCGATGCGCACGTTCTCTGCAATTCGCTGATGAGAATGTCGGGTTCCTCGATCTTGTCGATGATCTCAAGGACGAACGCCGTCGCGAATTGCTTGAATGGATGCCCTTCGGTCGGCGGGAATGGCAACGCAACGCCGTCGATTGTCCGAGATAACAATGTGACGCTATCATCATCGACGACGTTCTGTAGCACGTTCGGTTCGAATCCGAAATCTATCCCGACATACTGTCCGTCCCACGCGAAGTCACGAAGGAATCGCAACAACGCCTCATAAGGATCGCCGCACCCGACATCGAGGACAGGCGAATTGTGACGGAACAAGCCGTGATGAAAAACCTTCTCCACTGCGAACCGATATTCGGTCAAGCGTTCGCTATAAACCCCGAACGCTTCAAGCATCCCCCCCGTATATGTCTGCCCTGTGTTGTTCATTTTTTACTCCGGCGTTTCGGTTCTGGCTTCATCGCAACGACGCGATCGAAATCGGCCTGCGACAGATGATAGCCGCCGATGTTCACAACGACGGCCTTGCCTTGTTTTGTTCGCGACACATTCAGGTTCCCGGGTGCCGTTCCTGACGCCGACAACACGACAGGATCCTTTGATTCGGCGATTAGTCTAAAATCGCTGGCCGCGATCGTATAGTCGCCGAGGCGAACAGCCCCGCCCGACATCTTCCCCGCCACGATGCCTTTCGGGATCGTGCCGTCAACCAATGGTTGCATTTGCTCCCCCCTCGTAATGATTCAGCATTGTCTTCAACGCGGGGCGCGTCGCGATTTCGTAAGTCCAATTCTTCGACACAACATCCGCGCCCACCTTGCCCATCGTTGCCAATCGATCGCGATCACGATAGGCGTCCAGCATCAACGACATCAATGCGTCGCACGACACACACGCACCCGTCATCGGGTCGCGCGTCTTCGGCCAGATGCGACCATCCCTGTGCGGCAATTCGATCAACCATTCGGGGTCGAAATAGTCCTCGATCGCCGAGTGGTTCGGGAGAATCGATGGCGTGCCAACCGCCGCCGCTTCCAATGGCGGTAAACCGAACCCCTCGCCATATGTCGGCCAGACAAGAACATCGGCCTCGCGATACAGGCGCACCATCTCGTCCTCGGGAACCCATTGACTCAGTTCGTGGATTTCGCCACCCGACTTGGTGTTGTGGATGAAATTGATTGGCGAGTTGGGCCACGGAACTGATTTGAGAATCAGCCGCGCATCGGGTAGATCGAGCTGTTCGAACGCGCGACGAACAAGCCATCCGCGCTTGCGGTCGCCCATCCGCTTCAAGCCGTGTCCTGCAATTCGGTCGATGTGGCCAGTGTTGAAACCCACCCACAGGAACGTGAACGGGCGATCGGGGTCGCGATCCTTCGGCTTGTAGTGATACGATTGCGGATCGACCCCGAACGGAACGATGAAGCGCGGGACAGTCACACCCGCGTCTTCGAAGATTCGATCCGTCCATTGCGTCAGTGTGATCAGGCCCTGCGACGCGTTGATGCGCTCGATCTGCGGATGCGGTATCTCGGGCCATTCCCACATCGTGAACCAGACGAACCGGGATGTTTTCGCTTCCCATTTTGAACGCTGATTCCAAAGCGGTATCCCGAGATAGAGTTGTAAGTCGTCGTCATCAGGATCGTCGTCGATGACAGTGCACAACTTGTCCAATTCCCGGCGAACTAAACCACGACACTTTCCAAACGACAAAGCGGGATTCTCGGCGGCTCCCGTAAACAATAAGCGCATCGTCCTTCCCTCCATTGATCATCGTTCTAACTATCGACCGACGCCAACATCCGACCGGCATTGGCGACATCGGCGACGGCCTGAAACTCTGCCTCGATCGTCTGCCCTGCGGCAAACGGAAGCGACCACGCCGCATCGCCGATCGAGTAGGCTTTCGAGATCGTGATCGTGCGCGTCGACCCGTCCGGACCTTTGACATTCACGACCACCGCAACCTCACCTTGTGCCGATGTGTTGACGACTGCGCTTGATGACGCATACGCCCCGCCATCCCACGCCGCGACAAGATTGCCGCCGAGGACTTCCTTCATCGTGAACGACACGAACACGTCCTGACTGACCTTTGTCATCTTGATCGGGCCGTGATACTGATCGGCACGGAGCGGTGAATACGTTCGAGGAACGCGGATGTTGATGCCGCCGTCGATCAGGCCGACAGACGTACCGCCGACAGTGACAAGCGACGTGTCGGCGACTTCGAACCCATACTGAACATTATTGGCTGATCCCACTGCGGACATTTGAATCTCCTTCCGTTAGGACGACAATCGCGAAACCTTCAGGATCGCGTCGAGAGTGATTTCGGCGTAATGGCATAAAATTTCACCATAGAAACGATGATCGTCGCGGATGCGACATTCAGCCGGCCCCGACCTTATAGCCGTCGCGCCAAGCGTAGGATTTGTATCGAAAGTCGCCAGCAAAGCCTCGATCGTGTTTTGCCATTCGAGGGCGGTTTTCTTCGCGTCGTCGTGACCACGATAGCCTCGAAGAACGAACGCGTATTGCCGCTGAAATGTGAAATCGACAAGTTCCTCTGCGGTGTCTGGTAACGCCTCATCTGATTCAACCGTAATTGTCCAACCGTGAATGATGCGTTGACCGTCGTCCAAGATGATCGACGCAATCGACTCAAGTTCATCACGTGTCTGCACGACGCGCTCGTATTCGTGAGTCGGTGCGCCTGTGGCGTTATGAATCAATCGCTGGATCTGTTCTCTGATTTCGGCGAGTGCCATTGTGTTATCCTATCGAGCGACGTGCGACGCGCTCAAGCGCCTGCCGCATCAACCGATCGATGCGCGGGACCGATCGCTGAAATGCCTTATCAAACATCTGCACGGCAGGCGTGCCACGACGACTTATTGCCCGACGCAAAACGAACTCGATGCGCTCCGCTTGTTTTGCGGATAAACCGAGTTTAAGTTGCGCCCATCGGACGAGTACGCCACGTGGAGGCCAATGCGCTTTTGATCCGAGTTCAACGGCGAGGCCATAATTCGCAGGCGACCCGACGACGCCTCGAATGTTCGCGGATGTCCCGCGAACTTCAGATGTGATCGATACGCGCAAGTGACCCGTCGGTGAATCACCGACGCCAACAGGCGTGCCCCTTGCCGACTCAGTTTCGAGAAGCAACACGGCCTGATGCATCGCCGAAGTAAAAGCCTTCTGCACGTGTTTCGGGAACTCCTTCATCCGACGCACGACGGGACCAACGTCGTGTTTATGATTGATGATCGTCGTTGCCATTAGTGCCAGCGCCCCGGGTGCGTGACGTGATCGCCGCCGAATGCAAACTCGGTATCGAAATCGACATCGACGGACGCCCCCGGCACGCTACTGTCGCCAGCGTCATCGCTGATGCCGAGATGATCCTTGTATTGCTTTTCGAGCGATTCGGCGAGGCGAATACATTCAGCCGACTTCGATCGATAGTTGATCGTGTCGACTTGTAATGTCGAATCGCCCGTCGAGATCAATTTCGCCGCGATGTGTCGCAATAGCTTGGCCGCGCCCAAATCGCACACCGCATAGAAATCCGTGTCGATCAGAACCGCCGCCGTGCCGTCGATGATGTCGACAGATCCGTCAACGTCATCAAGGCGTGGGATGTTGTAGTGCGCGCGGATCGTTTCTGAGGCCGCAGGCGTCGCCGTGAGGAAGCGCAAATTGACATCGGTCCCATCGTCATAAATCGTCCAATCGTCGCGCTCAAGATACGACGGGTCGGCCTGCGTCGATACAAACGGAAACTCGATCTCGTCCAATGACGAAAACCCGACAACATAGCCGGGGAAATTGGTTCCGTTGATCGGGTAATCGAACCCCGCGTCGCCTGTGATGTCTGCCGCCTTCGATCGAGGACGATGACGACTATAGATCAACGCACCCTGACGTATCGCCTGATCGATCTCGGCATCCTCCCATCCATTCCCGAGCAATTCCTTGCATCGCGTTTTGACGGGCGTCCTCATCTTGTCTGCGATCACATAACTTGACATCGACTTGCCTCTCAGTTCTTCGCGTCCAAGACCAAGGAAAAGGTGATCGACGTGCCGCTCACCGTCAGCACCGCGCGCACGTTTGACGCGAGATTGTCGAGATGACGCACTACCTTCTGGATCGAAGTGATCCGGCTGATGTTTCCGTCAGGATGAACAAACCAGTCGGTTCCGTTGTGCGAATGCTCGAAGTGGATATTAGCAACGACGGAACTGACCGCCGTCACATCGAGCATCACCACGGCACTTGATTTATCAGAGACGGAAAACGATTCGCTATTGGCGTCAGCCGTTCGCGCTTGTGACGCGAACAACTGATGAGATTGCGTGGTGCGGTCTGGCATAACAGGACCCCTTATCGATAGTACGTGATGTTGAGGATCGCGCCGCCAGCCTGTTCGATGAATTGCGTGTTCTCGATCGCTTGTGCTGATGGCAGAACGAGAATGTCGTTGACGGCTGACGGATGACCGATAGCATCAGTCGGAGCCGTGCCGTCAGGACGCGACCGAACGGCCTGCGCTTGAACGTGCACCAATGCCAGTTTCGCCGGAGCCTCGGTTGTCGGATTCGCTGTCGCCGCAGTGCACTTAACGGCAGACGAGACATCCGCTATTTGTTCATACGCAAAAGGCGTCAGCCCTTGACCGGGAACGCTTGGATTGACCATTACCATCGGATATTTCCTTTCTAATCGAGTGACGTTGATTCGGGCTTGTCGATGAGGATACCGCCGCCTGCCCCTGCAGGAACATCGTCGACCGTTTCAGGCGTGACGACTTCCCCCGGCATCACGCCTTCCTCGGGTTCTGATTGTTCGATGCGCGGACGATTGCTCAGGTTCGTCGTTGTCGTGCCAAGTTCCTCGGCTTCGTTCCACCACTCAAGGATCGACTGACTCACGGGCGTGTGGTCTTTGATGATGGTGCAACGCAGTTCCATATCGTCTTTGGTGAGTTCGATTTCAAACGACCCAAGCCCTTCGACGACGTTGAGCAAGTTCGTCAGCACGCGCTCCGTGTATCCGTTGCCGTGTGCCATTTCTCGGATGCGCTGATGCCTCGGTTCAAGCGACCCGTAGACCATCGTCCACGCGTGCCACACCAAGTTCGTCGGCACCTCATCGGCTTCGTCGTCGTGGTGTTCGACAAGCCGCTGAATAGCCCACAGGAAGTTCGGAACGCACAGCACCATCTTGCCACCGGGCTTCAGTATGCGGAGCCATTCTTTCATCAGTGCAGGGGCTTCAGCGGAACGGAAATGCTCAAGCACGTGACTGACACGAACCTCGTCATACAGTTCGTCCGGCTGTGGGAGTTTGGCGATGTCACATCGGAAGTCGGGGTTCGTTGTCTCGTCGCCGTCGAAGCGATGCACCGTCCCGTCGAAATGTTCGGACCAATGCCCCGACCCGATGTCAGCGCATAGACGGCCCTCTTCGCCCTCATATTCTTCTCCGGCTTCTAACGCCGCCTGTTTCCCCATCCACTGTTCTCGTTCTTCTGTGCGTGCCTGAGGCATATCAGCAGTCAGCCCGTAGATGACGCCTGTGTGTCTGTCCTGATGACCGACTTGCACGGTGCTGTCACACCACACCTTGTAGCCAGCCGCCATCGCCTTCGTGTAGAAATAGAAATCCTCGGTCGATAACGTGATCGGCTTGTCGTCGTCTTCCCACGTCCAATCACAATTCCACCACGGATATTCCAGCTTGCGAAGCACGTCGGTTTTTATCAACGTCGCGTCCATTCCCGCCATATCGATTTGGAAAAATTCACCGATCTTCCAATCGGTGTAAGGGCCGCGCTGTGTGCCTCGCCAGATGTAGGGCGTCTTCGGATACTGCTTTGTCCAATACACGCCGTTGATGATGTCCACGTCGTGCGATGCGAGTTGCATAAATATGTTTGGCGGGACGATGTTGTCGGACCCGACGAACAACAGCCAATCTGCACCGCCCTCAAGCGCGGCCTTCCCGATTTCGTTGCGTGCCACGTCGACGGGCTGACCTTTGACAGACAGGCGCATCATCGACGCGCCGAGCGGCAACTGTATATCGTTGCGCGCGTCCGACCAATCGATCGACACGTTGCCAACTTGATCGCTGACGGGAACCCCGATACAGACGAGAGGTGCGATTTTCTTCGACATTGCTTTGACCTTTCCGGCGTAAAGGTTTGATGATGATCCGGCGGCGTGATGTAGTGAAGGGGCGAGGCCGCCGGAACCTCGCCCCCTCGGGCAGCACGGAGTATCGCTTCTGGAGGGAAGGACTAACCGTGCTAAATTACGAACTGCCTACTGCAACTGATACGTGACCGACACGCGGCCAGCGATCAAAACCGTTCCGTCCGAATGATTCCCGCCGACCGTTGAATGCGACAGGCCGACAGCGGAACCACTGGCAACCGACCCCGAACCACTGAAGGCGACCGGGACGTTCGACGCGCGTGTGACGGTCGACACGATGGAACCGATGACCGTGGTGCCTGCGCCGTCGGCGCCTGCGTTGACGAGCTTCAGCGTGCGATACGATCCGGTGTTGGCCGTCGTGTCTGCACCTGTGGGCGTCCACCACGCGTTGACGATGTTGATGTCAGCCGGAGCTACAAAGACATAACCTACAAGCGCGCCTGCGCCATTGGACGCGACCGAAGCGTTGTCCAACTGACCGCCGACGAACTCGTTGCCGGGAATATCTGCGAGTCGTGTGTTTCCCATTTTGATCGATCTCCTGTTGAATGAAAACGGTGATGCGCGTCCAGCGCCTTATTCGTCTGTTACTGCGTCAACCTCGACCTACGCCTGATGTCCTGCGATCCAACGATAGTCGAGCGGGACCGATCCGTAAATGTGACGGACCTTGTAACTGATCTTATCTGCGGTGAACACGGACCCGACGTTCGGTGCATCCTGCACGAATATCTCGGGATCTTCCTGACCGTCGAGGAAACCGACCTCGATCGTCGGCTGATTGGCGGGATCTGCACACATCCACCAATCGGTCGCAACCGAGAAGTAGTCGACGACGATCCGCTCCAAGCCTTGATAGCCGTGGAAATTGGCGTTGCGGTTCGTGGTGTCGTGTTCGCCCTGACCGCGTCCCCAACCATCAAGCAACTGCCACGACGTTTCGTCCAATTCGTGCGGGACGATGACGTAGCGCGGGGCGTTGGCGATACCGAGGATCTCGGCACTGTCGTTGTATGCAGTCTGGTCGAGCAACATCCGACGACCCGTCGTCATCGACGCGTTGCTCAAGGCCGCGTTGATGTCGTTGCTGTGGGACGAATGACAGAGGGCGACGGCATCGGCCAGCGTGTCGTTGTCCTCAAGGTGGTCGAAGACCTGACGATACAGCGTGTTGGCGGCGGCTCGACCCAGCTTGACCGGGATGCGCCTGATCTGACCAACGTCGTCGTTCTTCACCATCTCGAATGTTATGTCTTCCAGTCCACCACGCTTTGCGACGGCATAAGTCTCTTCCTCATCCGTCGGAGACGTCAGCGTCGGGTATGTGTCCTGTTCGGCGACCGTCGAGAGCGTCCCGTAACCACCGACACGCATCCGGCGATTCGTCCTGAAGTCAGGCACGTTGCTGATGTCGGACACGATCTTGCGCCAGTCCTGACGACCCTGCATCGAATACTCGCGGATCATCCGACGACGAATCGAGTCGCCAAGCACCTGCGTCCACGATCCGGTCGTCATCGATTCCTTCAGCACCGACTCACGATACCGCGCCGACTCGCCTTCGGTCGGATACGCGGGAAGTGCGCGCGCTGTTTCGCTGAAAATCTCGACCGGACCTGCGTCGTGATGACCAGTGAAATCTTTGTAGGCACCGAGGAACGAACGGTACGGCGTGACGCCCTTGAGCTCGTCGGGGAAATTCTCGTGCGTCTTGTCGTTCGGCCCACCCCAAAACATCGCTTCGAGGGCGTGGATTTTCTTTTCCTTCTCGTCGTGCGTGACCTCGACGGACACGCCGAACGATGCAGGCATATCCGAGGCCAAGCCCTCGACGATCTTCGCGCCATCCTCGATCGCTTCCTTCAGATCGTCGGCCTCGAAAATCGTCCCGGTGAACCGCTTCTGAATCGACGCCTGAACTGCGGCCGGAAGTTTCGCCGCAGACAGCGAGGCCGTCAGGATCGACTCACACAACGTCTGCGCCTGCGTGTTCTGCACGCTGACGAGACTTTCGTTCAGTTTCGCGATGTCCTCGGCTGTCGCCGCCTTCGGTGCGTCGGCTGATTCCTTGACGACTTCCTTCTCGACGATCTTCTCGACCTCGACCGTCTTCGGCTTCATCGACTCGGTCAAAAGGTCCTGTGCCTGCTCGATCGTCAACTTCTCACGATCAACGCCCTCAAGAAGTTCGGGGCGATTCGACTCGATCAGCGCAAGAATCTGTTCGAGATTCATAACCGTTGCTCCTTCTTCCAATATGGTTACGTCGTCAACGGCATCTGCCGAGGCGACAAGTCTGCGGAATTGTCCACCCGCCGCAGGGCTGGTAACGACATCCACTGAATCGGCTTTGGTGAGTTCGGACACGCGGAAAATGTTGATCCCGCCCTCCTTGACCATCTCACCGGATCCTTCTGCATCGATCGACAGACCACCCCTTTCAAGGTTGCCCGATTCCCGCAAGCCAAGCATACGTTGACGCAACCAATCCGCGTCGCGATGTATCACGAGATCGCCCTCGATCCTGTTGCCCTTACGGGCGACGTTCTCGATGAACCCAACCTCGTCGCGTGGCCCTTTGTTTCCCGGCGACGGCGCGTGATCCTGTGCGGAGAACGCGAACACCGGGACGCCTTCGAAAATCCCCATCGACTCTTCGAGGACTTTGATCGGGTAGTCCCGCACGAACGTTTCTCCGTTCGCCATTGTTCGCGGTTTGGTGTGTCCCGCCTTGATGATGTCGACGCGCCACCGCCAGCCGAGTTCGTCGCCTTCACCTTCCGCTTCACGAATCGAACCGAACAAAACCTCGTCCTTCGACTCACGGAACGATCCGTTCTCGGATTCAACGACGGGTGTGAACTCAACCTCGACCTGCTCGAAATCGAAATCAAAAACGGGTTCGCCTTCCTTGATTTCGTATCCGACTTTGAACTTCTTCCCTTCCTTCTCGCAGATCAGGAAGTCGGAAAACACCTCGACCATCCAAAATTGATCCGGAGGCTGGAACTGTTTACGGAACGCCTCGGCGACCATAAAACCGAGGTCCGACAAACTGATCGCTTCCGGCAATTTGATGACCGGGATGTTGTCGTCGGTCGATTCGGTCAGGCGTGTTCGGCGTTCTCTCATCTCCCTGCCTTTCCTGTCGGACATAAAAAAAGCCCGAACGATCGATCGGGATTTCCCGATCAAAAAGGTTCGGGCTCTTTGGCCGCTCATTACGATTCAGGCCACTCTGAGGCGGCTCAGATTTTAAAATTCCAGATGACTTCACGCTTCGCTTTTTTGCTACAATGTCGGCACTTCAATTCGACCTCGGAACCGACCGACGCTCGACCGAGTCGTCGCTTACAATCGGGACACGTGATCCATTCCTTGCGAACCGTGTATGCCTCGACGACGGTCGGAGGCGACTTGTTCTGCCCCTGTGAATGAGAATATATAGCATCGTTCGACATAAAGTCAAATCGACGGCCTACGCGTCGCCTTCTGGATTGTAGCGTTCACGCGGTCGACGATGACGTGCGCGTTCGCCGTTCTTCAGGAAGAAAACGACGCTCTGAACTTCGGGCATCGCCGGGGCTGTCGGGTCGTTCGCCTTGATACGTGCGGCCAATTCGACGTACTTCAGATCGGCGAGATTCGGGATCAGTTTGTACCCTTCCGTCGGGAACGCAGATCCCGGCAGATCAGGATTCAAACCGCCGCCTGCCTCGATTAAACCGGCGCAGGCTTCGAACGCTTCATCGACGAATACGTCGACATCGAACGCACCCTCCTCCGCGACTTCTTCGACGATTTCAGGTTCGGGCGTTGCGACGCGCGCCGGGGCTTTCTGTTCCTCGACGACGGGCGGTTCCTCGACGACGGGTTGCGGTGCAGGCTTCGCCGCCGCCTTCTTTGCCCTCGATTTCTTTGCTGGCGTTGATCGTTTTGCCATTGTGTGATTCACCCCCTCTCCGTTTAAGGATCGATTTCAATGTCGTCGCGTATGGCGGTCAAATTGTGTTGCTTGACCGACATCACGAATACTCCACGACCCCGACGTTCGAGGCGATCGCGCAATACCATCACTTCGGCGAGTGTCGTGCCGGGGCGCATCACATATCGACATCGATAGTTCGCGCCGTCACCTGCCGGTTCAAGCCAGAACGCCCATCGCGACAACGGACAGTGCGGCCCGAACTTCTGACCCAATGCCATCAAGTCAGCGGTCGTGCGCTCGATCGTCGAAAAGAACTCCGACGCCTGATCTGTCCACGCGACGCATCGCGTCTTCTCGCTCTCACCTTTGTCGGGTTCAATGCCTGCGTCCCAAACCTCGTAGACGCGGAACGCTTCGCCGTCCGTGATACGCGCGACGCCCTTGCCGAATACCGACTCGTAACTGAACCCGAACACCCACGCGCATCGTCGAGATTTCCACGTGCGATCGATTCCTTTTGCGACCCCGTTCTCCCCACTCATCTGTTGCCCTCTTTCAATTCGACGACTTGTTCGCCAATGTCATCGTCGTTCGTGTCGTGCGCTCGATAAAACGTCCACCAGTTACACACAGGAAGCGTCGCGCCTTCTTTGACAATCGGGCACTTGTCGGACTCGATCTCCATCCGGACGGCTTGATGTTTGAGATCGTCCTGTGTTCGATGCACGATCACGTCGCCTTTTGCCCGTAAGCCATTACCCAGAACCGAATACGGCACTTCGATGATGCCCCGGCGTCGCGCCATCGTCAGCCCCTTTCTCTAATTTTCGTGATCTCGGGCTTCTCGACGCGGATGATCCCGCCGTCACCTTCGATCGGTTTGTTGTGATCGATCGCCCCGCGAAATACATCGTCTGGTATCCCATTCGGGAAAGCGCGGCACGCCTGATACCCGACGAGAAGATGAACACACGACACACACTGTTCCGATGTCATTGACCTGTCTCCTCGGCAACACGTATAGCGTTGTCCTTGACTTCTTTCACGAACTCACGAACAGCCTTCGATACCAATTTCCCCTCGCCTAACTGAATCGCCGTCCACGCTTCAGCGAAATGTTCTGCCGTGTTCGTCGATGCGTATTGCGAAATCTCCGTCGCGACACGCTTTCCCTTTGCGCCGATCTTTTTATCTAACGCCTGCTTCCACCGCGACGACGTGCCGCCAAGAACTTTGTATCCCGATCGCGTCCCCTTCATCGGCACAAGATCGATCTCGACATCGGGCTTCATCAATCCGTGAACGATGTGTCCGTATTCGTGGATCATCAATTCATACGGATTTTTGTAGACGCTGAATCGTTCGGCTATGGGATGCGTTTTGTACCATTTCAGCGTACGTTTTTGCCACGCATCGGCGGTGCCGTCCTTGACTGCTTGTTCGAGATATTTCCTGTTAGTTGCCTGATCGCGCGCCGATCTCGCATACGCTTCACGGCTCGACGTGAATCGCGCCTCCATCGTGTTGTTCGTTCCACTGAAAATACGGATGTCGCCTGCGGAGTCGTGCGGCTTGAAGCGATGCGGACTCGCGTCGGCGAGGGTGCTTACGTCGACCTTGCTTGGTCGCTGTGAATAAAATTTGACCGATCGAGGCGACGGCAATCCATCGCGGTGAACCATATCCCACATCGCCCGATTCACCTGATTCGCCGACGCAACATCCATCCCCGCCAACACGTACTCTTCAATAGCGAGATGATTGCGCTTGCCCCATTCCTGAGCCTTCAGGGTCGTCTTCTGTGGTTCGAACGTCGGTTCAGCGGCTTTCTGTTCGTCGATGACGACCGGGACGTGACGGCAACGGCAATTCACGACCTCGGCGGCTGGCAATCGAGGATCGCGCGGGAACATCGCAGGGTAGCCGTTCAATGAAAATGGTTGGTTGACGGGGATTGGATTGAACTCACCGTAGTCGATCGATGCGCGTGCGTGCGATTGGCGAACGCGACCGTCGCCTGCCGTCATCCACCATTTGCGGAGATTCGGCACAGTCTCGACGGCCTGCTCAAGGCGGCGTTGCGTCATTTGCGCGTGCATCCGGTTGACTTCGGTGCGGACGATACGCTCTGCACGATTGCCGATCGACCCCGCGCCTGCGGCATCAGGCAACACACGTCCGATGCTCTTGAGAATCTCGGACCTTGTAGAACCGCCGAGGACGCCCGTCGTCAACTGAATGTTGATTTTATTAATCGCGTCTTCGGAAACGTTCTTGATCTGTCCTGCGTGGAAATCGGCAAGCGTGTCGGTGATCTCCGAACTGATGACGGGCAAATTGACCTCGACGCCCAACCTCGACAGAGGAAGTTTGACCATATCCGTTGCCGCGTCCTCGATGTCGAACAGCAGATCGGGAAATTCGTTCGCATACGTCGCGCGAAATTCATCAAGGACTCTCGACACCTCTGCCTTCATCCCGCGCAAATGAAGCGCATCGAAATCCGACGCGCTCCCGATCCGGTTCGTGATGTTCGTTCTCGCCCTTCTCAGCATCCCGAGCACTTTACGGACTTGACGATCCTCAAGCCGATCGACGCGCCTGATTTGTCGATTCAATTCGGCATTGTATAGGCGATTCTCCCGGTCTGTCGCGGACGTTAATTTCACGCGGATGATTTGACGCGACTCCCCGAGATCGTCGCTATACGCCCGGGAATGGCGCACGCACGCCGATCGGGACACAAATCGGTCGCCAATCGGCTTTTCATCGGAAAAGGCACGCCATTTCCCGCGGCGTTGCTTGTATTTGATCGCTGGCACTATAGTCTCGATTCCCGGCGTTGAACGGTTCGATCGATCGCGGACACGTCGACCACCTTGAAATGCGAACAGCGCAATTTAGGCAACAGGATCACCCCGCACGGCAAGCCTCGGCAGAACTCCAAATCTTCCGACATCCCGCGTTCCCCATATTCGAACGGGATCGGCTGAACGCTTTCGCACGCCTCGCGCGTCAGGAGCAAGCATCCTGCGCCTACAGCGTCGACCAGAACGCGCGATTTATATGCTTCGATTCTTGCCGTCGTCACAGGAACGTGCGTATAACCATCTTCCTGTCGATCGTAGACGCAGGGGTAGGGGCCACGTTCGTTGCTGAATTGGTGATACCATCCACTGATGACTCGGGCAGGCTCGGTCTTCCATTCGGCGACTGCGTGACGCAACCAAGTGAAGTGATATGGCGGCACGACATCATCATCGAGCAACCACAAGACATCCGCATCGCAATCGAGGAACTCGTCGATCAGTTGATTGCGACCACGCGCCGGACCCTGAACATTCGGCAACCATCCGATATTGAAATCGTGAGGGGGATCACAACGCGACGACAGCCACGTCAACCAACGCGACTGTTCGAGGCAAGGTTGCCCGATCGTCGGGATGCGGATGTCGATTTTCATTCTTCCGGTTCTGTCGGTTCTTCGACTTGCGGATCAGGCTCAGGCACGACAGGATCGGGCGGCAACTGCGGCGGGTTGAGCAGATCCTTCTCGGCCTGTTCCTCGTCCTCCGCTTCCATCCGTTCGATTTCCTGTTCAGCAACAACATCGTAGCCCAGCTGTGATGTCGTGAACGCAATCACGCCGACCGCCGTTTCCCTCGACAGGAAACCCTGCTCGACATTCAACGCTGTCGCCGTCGTCACCGATTGATACGATGTGGCCGCTTTCGACATATCGCGCGAACTGATTTCCGGAACGTTGATCGAGAAATTGTACCGCTCCGCAGGATCGTCGATCATCCCAGCCTTTCCTATCTCGATCGCCATATCGATCTGGTATCGAACGATGTCGACAATCATCCCGACGACGAACGCCTGACGTTCAGCCATCATCCGCATCGGAGGATCGACCATCTCATACGCCGAGGCCCGGTTTGCGTCTTCGCCCACGCCGAACAGCCACATCTCAGGAATACCCGACCCTGCAGTCACCGGGATGCGGAACATTCGCGCGTCGGCTGATGCGTCTTCGGCGTTGAGCGACGGCGCGACGGCTTGCCATTCGACGTTTTCGTTGTGGAAGCGTGCCGTCCCCGGGCGCGGGGCGTTCTGCGATTTCGCATATTCTTTGATCTGCGCCTCGTTCATATTTTTGCACAGGACATCCCACACGAACGAATTCGCCAGTGCTGATTTCTCCATCCGGTTCCAATGAAAATCGTCGAGCATCCCGAGCGTGTCGGCGAGGACAAACAGGTCAGAGCGACCACGCGTCGCGTTCGTCGGTTTGTTCAACGCCCAAAACATACACTGGCCGACGAACTCACCATCGCCGTCGGCTTGTTGCAGACGATCGAGGCCGACCATACGCCCTTCGTCGAGGTCATAATTCACGACCTTGAGGGCCAACGGTTCACCGAGGTTCTTTTCCTTCAGAGAAATCGATTCGATGATCTCGCGATTGCGCGCGTCCGGATTCACCTTGAAGATGAACGCAGGGTCGACATACCCGACGCGGACGATGCCGTCCTTGCCGGTGACAAGCGTATAGCATTGCTCCCCGGCCAAGCCGAGTTCCTTGACGCGGTCCGGCAGGCGCTTCACCCACGCATTGATCGGGTCGGACCAGAAGCGTTTCACGATCGCGTTCAATTCTTCGTCTTCGTGTTCAATCGACCATTGCTCCGCAGGCACGGCAACGAAATCACGCGTCTGATTGATAACGCGCTTGGCGAATGGGTTCGTGTCGTAAAGGTAGTAACTGATTTCGCGCTGACGTTCCTGTGTCAACGTCCCGAGATCGCGCGTCGATTGCGTGACCTTGCGATACAAATGCTCATCGGCGTCGATGTGCGAGAGCGTCGCCATCGAATGACCCAACGCCCCCGCTTCTTGCATCTGATTCCCCGATACGAATCGGTCAATCGATCTAGTCAAGTTCATCGTTCTCATTCCTCGTTGTCGGCGTCGTTGTCTCCACCACGGATTCGATCGAGTATCGCTTCAGGCATTTCGGCGATCGCGCCTGTCACGCGCCCCGCTGTTCGCATCTTCTTTATGTGGTCGACCTGTCGCTTCTGCGCGTCCTTGACTTCCTGTTCCCTCTTCTCGCGTTCCTCGTCGATGATGATCTGTTGCGGCGATCGCGCATCGGGACGATCGACCCAAACCGATCGCATCGTGCGCCATTGAACGAGGACGAATTGCGTGATGATCGCGACACAGAAAGCCGGAACCGCCGCAAGGACGATCCCGAGTGCGCGACCCCAAATTACGATGGTTTCAATCACGTGTACCTCCGGCGTCGTGCCTGATATGCTGATGCGTCCCACTCGGCGACCGCTTCGCCATTCGTTGCGCCATTGCTGTGTCCATTCCTCCCGTTGCCATTCACCGCAGACAGGCGACGCGCATTGCCACCGATACGTTGTGCGATTTCATCCTCGGCATCGTCGAGTTCTTCGGACGAGATCATAATGGCCCGACCCGTCAAGCGGCAACCTTCCTTCGCGAACCAACACGCCATCACGCTATCGCTCAATTCGGTGATGCCATAGTTTCGCATCTCGTTCGCCCATACCGCCCAATTCGCGCCCATCTGTTCGATCGTGCCGCCGTTCGTCGGGATGATCCACGCGCTATTGTCGAACTCAGCCGCCAACGCCGGCAAACCGACTTCCTCGTCGGCCTTGTTCTTGCCTGTCGTGAATGCGTGCCAACGGATGATCGCGCCCTTCCATCGCGGATCGTTGTCGATCTTCTCGACGACCCAATCGCCAAGCGTGTCCTGATATGCGTTGTTCTCGACGATCCACATATCAGGATCGTGCCATTCATTGACTTCGAGGATGTAATCGGCAGTCGACGGGCCTGACCAATGCCCCATCCGGATCTCGCACGGCCACCTCTTATTCGTATCGGGATCGACGGCCAACACGAAAATCACCGTGCGGGGCTTCACCTTGCCCTCGGTGCGCCCTCGACGAATCGCGCGCTTGCGTTTCGAATGACCGAGATCGACGCCTGCGATGCGCTTCCAATCGCCGGGAATGTCTGCCAATTCGTATTCAGGATGAATGCACGAATCGAATGACGGGAATTCCTTGTCTTCGTCGGTTTGTGCGATCAAGTGAAACCCTCTGTTGAACGCGCGGTTGCCGATCTCGCGCTTGCGACGCATCAGCCGCGCTTGCGACCATTGCTCCGACCATATCGGTTTGAAGTCTTCGGGTATCGGCATCTTGAGGACCGCCCAGTTGCCCGATTCCTCAAGGTTCGACGTGAGATCGTCCTTGTGCCACGGCGTAGCGATGTAGATCGCGCGCGACCCCTTCGCCATCAGGTTGATCCAAACATTCTCGAATGTCTCGATGATCAACGGACGGAGCGCGGGTTGCGCGATCGCGTTTCTGAAGTCGACGACATCATCGAAGATAAACAGATCGACGCGACCGCCTGTTCCCGTCGATAGCACGCCCAATGCCTCGACGCTTGGGTCCTTGTCCTGTCCCTCGCGCTCGACCGTGATGCTCTGCTTCGCCCAGTTGTCGACAAGGTGCGATTGTCGCAGATTCGGAAACACGTCGCGGATCAATGGGTTCGACTCGATGTGCAATTTGACAGCCGACAGACGTTTGATCGCTGTGCCGTCGTCCTGACATACGATCTTGACTCTCAGGTTCGGGGCTTTGCCGAGTTCCCACATCGCGCGCCCGATCGCAATCTGCTCCGTCTTGCCGTGTTCACGTGGGGCGAGGATCAGGGCGCGATCGTGTTTTGCGATGTGGCGATCCCACTTGCGATGAATCTTCCCCTGCTTCACCGGACTCATCGTCACCGTGTCGATGAAACAGTATTCCATAAACGCGTTGAAATCTGTTCGCGCTTTGATCGCCTTGCGGTTGCGTTGTTGATCGGTCAGATGCGTCGTTTCGGCGACCGTCGCATAGGACGCGATCAACAACGATTCAATCTCCGCTTCCAGCGTATGTCGTTGCGCGAGTTTCACAAAGTGACTTCCGCGAATGATGTCGGCGTTTCCCAAAACTTGACCGACGTGACGTTGACGGCCTCGGGAACGCCCGACAAGAACGTGCCGACGACAGCGAATAATTCGCGCGCCATATTCTCAGCTGTCGGATTGAACCCGACGACGCGCACCTTGTCATCGTGTTCACGGATGCCGCCGATGACGGGATCGTCAGATCGCAGTTGCATACGATGATCCCATTCCTCGTCGATCCACGATTTCACGAATGCCTTGATGTCGCTGAAATCGATCACGAATCCCGATCGGTTCAGTTTGTCCGTGACGCCGTGAACGCATACCTCGACGCGCCCGTTGTGACCGTGGAGATGCGCGCACTTCCCATCGTAGTCGAGCAAGCGATGTCCGTAGCAAAAATCCACAGTAATCGTCACGCTTGTCATCTGATCATCTCCAAAAATTCAGCACGCGCCGGGGCCGATTCGAGGAATTGACCGCGCATCACTGAGGTCTTCATCGTCGCCGGGGCCTTCGCTCCGCGCATCACCATACACAAATGCTGTCCTGACCCCATCACCGCAACGTCGTCAGAGCCAGTTAGACGGACGATCTCGTCGGCTATGTTATGTACCAGACCTTCCTGAATCTGAAGCCTATGCGCGGCCTGCTGTGCGACACGCGCAAACTTGGACAATCCCAATACTTTGCCGCCTGTGATGTAACCGATAGACACATCGCAATGGAAGGGCAACAGATGATGTTCGCACATCGACCAAACGCGAATACCGCTCACCACGACCATCTGGTCGGTGTGAACGGTCTCAAATGTCGTTTCGATGTTGCCGGGGTCGTAGTCGATGAACTCAAGCCACGAACGCGCAAACCGGGACGGCGTGTCTGCCAATCCCGGCCGCTCGATATCTTCGCCGATCACGCAAAGCAACTCCCGGCAGATACGTTCGAGTTCGCTCAATTTCACCCGGGGATCAACGCTGTTCATAGATCGTCGGATCAGCCAAGCCGACCCCCTCGATTGCGCGTTGACGTTCCCGGCACGTCGAGCAGACACCGCAGTGCTTTTCGCGGCCGTTGTAGCACGAATAAGTATCCTCATACGGCACCTTGATACGCGCGCCAATAGCGGCAATGTCGAGCTTGTCGATCGCGACGTATGGCGCAAGGACGCGAACGCCGCACGACAACTCCATCGCCTTGTCGAATGCCTCGATGAACTCGGGACGGCAGTCGGGGTATACCGCGTGATCGGCGGCGTGCATCCCGGCATACACTTTTTCATATCCGTTCGCTGAAGCGATCGCAACGGCGACAGACAGCATCATCGCATTGCGATTCGGCACAACTGTCACGCCCAAAGATTGCTCGGTATACTCGCCCTCAGGCACCTTCACGGAGCGATCCGTCAACGCTGATCCTTTGAGGAACGACCCGATCGGCAATTCGATCGTGTAGTGCGGACAATTCAGCTTCTGCGCCGTCTTGTTCGCGTAGTCCATTTCTCGCTTGTGACGCTGACCGTAGTCGAACGTCACCATACCAACCTCACGGTCAGCTTTCGACGCCGCATCGTAGACAAGCGTGGTCGAATCCATCCCTCCCGAACAAATCACCAAAATCTTCATCACGCTATTCCGATCAATTTGTGCACTTGTATCGACAGGCGATACCGCCCCGCCGACGCCTTCACAGCCTCCAAGCACAAGTCAGTTGCTTTGGGCGATAGGCTAACGGGTTGCAGACACACAAGCGTCGGCCAATCGGCAGGCAGGCGCTTCAACTCGTTTTCCATTCGCTCGATGTCTTCGTGCCGCCCTATGACGAACTTCAATTCATCCGCTGATTTCATTGTCTCAACGAATACCGGCTTGCCCTCCTTCGGTGAAACGGTCACCCAGTCAGGACGGTGATCGCCCCAATTCGGTAAACACGTGCCAGATGTTTCGACGGTCGTCTTGATCGCCGCCGCACGAAACGAATCGACCAACGGCCCGATTTCCTGTTCTAGCGGTTCGCCGCCTGTGATCATCACCCATTGGTCGTAGTGTGCCGCGACGCAGTAATCGCGAATCTCGTTCGCCGACGCGACGCAGTAATTGCTGTTAACTCCGAGAGCCGCCGAGAGGCTCCAGACCTGATCGTCGATTTTTGCCCACGTTTCTCTAGTGTCGCAGAAGGAACAGCCCACAGAGCAACCGTGAAGACGGACGAGAACCATAGAAACTCCCGTCATCGCGCCTTCACCTTGGACGGTGTGATATATGTCATTTACTCGATAAGACATCGGAAGGCCTCGTTTGCGATCTGTAGTGTCTGCAACGACGAATCGGCCATATACAACCGAAATTCACCGTGCTTGTTTTGGAGAAAAGCTTCGGCGGCTCTGTAGTTCGCGACGCCCATCTTGATTGCGATCTCGTTGTTGAACTTGTCACGATCGGCGAATACCGTCCACGACAACCCCGACGTGTCGCGTATCTCCTTCCGTAGCCGTTCACACGTGTCACGACGACCGACATTACACCGCCCCCATTTGCCTTTGGACGGGATAAACACGTCGACCATCCCGAAGCGACTCGATCGCCTCCACGTTGTCGAATCAACCGATTTCCAAGGGAATTGTGAAATGATTGGCCACGCCGTGACACCGAAGCCGTGGAATCGTGTGTGCGACTTGGCACGCTTAAAACAGCCGACGATCCACGGCATCAGCCCTGACGTTGAATGATCTCTGATGTATGGGACCATACCGCCGAGTGCGATGTATTCGTAGTTGGCGACGTAGTGATCGAGGACGGCCCACGGTTCACCCGTATGGAAAACGGGCATCGCCTCGACGCCCAATTTCTCCAACTCCTCCTGATTCTTCATCGTCTGTTCGTGGTCGCCGATCGCATCGAGATTCGACACGACACAGAAACGTTCACGATGCGCGTTGACGAATTCCGCATACTGCTCGATCGGGATTTCCGCGCCCTGCGTGAACGCACTGAACGCGCCCGAATCGAGGAACAACTGCGGGACGGGATCGCCTGCTTTGTCTACGCCTTCGGCGAGCTTCGTTTTCTGAAGGTAGTGATAGCTGAACAGGAAGTTTAAGGCGGGGTCACTCATCGCCGACGATCTCGCGGATCAGGTTGACGAACTTCTGCGCTTCCGTGTCGCCGTCCGTCGTTTCCAGTTTGCCCTTGTAGAGTTTGAACACGTCGGGCGGCACCTTGAATCTGATCTCAGGCCAGAACGATTCAAGTCCCGGTTCGTCGCCGTGTTTGTCGTCGATCGTGCTGAGAGGCGGCGTCGTTTCCAATCCCGCCAACAGGTCGTCGATCTCGCCCTGATCGAACTGCGCCGACAGATCGAGCGAATCGATGTCAGCCGCCAGAACTGCAGGATCCCATTCAAGCGACACCTCCGACGTGCGGTTGTCGAAGTATGCCAGTTGCCTTGCGCGACTGTCGTCGGCATCAGCCAAGTCGAGATCGATGCGCTTGACGGCGACCGCCTGCGATCCATCGACCTCGATCTCGATGACTTCGGTGATGCCTTCCTCGATCATCGCTTCCGCTGATTTGTTCCCGGCGATCGCCTTCCCGTTCTTGTCGAGCAAGATCGATCGGCCTGCACCGTTGTCGCGTACCGACGTGCGGATCATTTCACGACCGCGATCGGTTCCGACGTTGGCGTTCCTGTCGTCCTGTTTGACAGCCGTCTTGAGTTTCTTGACGCTGACCTTTGGTGCGGGTCGTTTGCTCACGCCGATTCCCTCCCTCCTGTGATGACGCCGAACTGCTGAAGGCGTCGCTTCTCTTCCTCGACTTCGGTGATGCGTTGCCTGAGGATCAGTTTCAACGCTTCCAATTCCTCGATGTGAACGCCGTTGGCGGCGATGACGAGATTTTGAATGCGTCCGGTGTATGCGAGGATCATCGTTTGCGTGTCGGGCAGTTTGCGGATGACGCGATCCTCAGTCGGTTCGGGTTGCATCACAACGACAGGCTCACCGCTTTCGTCGGTCGTCGTGACTTCCCGGGAACGCGTGACGCGTTGCATTTCCGACAGGCGCATCCCGGCTTGGACTTCTCCCTCGCGAATCGCGTCGTCGAGGGCGATGATGCGCCGAAGCTGAATGCGGCACAGGTTGATCTCGTCTGTGAGAGAACCGACTTTCTGCGTCAATTCGGGGAGCAGGGCGATCTCGTCATCGCTGTATTTGCGCGAGTAGATGCCGTGTGTCGATGCGTGGATGTTGCCTGTGTGCTGGCCTACCGGGGTCGAGCCGCCGTGCATTCGACAGCGATCGCGTCCTTTGACCGCCTTCGACTTGCACGATGCGCCCGATCGCGTCTTGGCACCGCAGATTGTGTGTTCGATGTCTGCCATAGGTAACTGAATACTAATCGCTTACGGTCGGCGAGTCAATTTTCACAGCTTTCGGAAGCCTCCCGGCATCATCGGTTTTTCGTCAGGGCCAAACCATCGTCGAAACGATCGATAGTCGCCATCCCATACGCCCTGTCTGAACGC
>Ga0098044_1000172_pt1 | contig 33752 bp, 49 predicted proteins | sample 10_taG_FD_75053 | JGI IMG/M metagenome (GOLD analysis project Ga0098044, IMG submission 75053) | Marine viral communities from the Subarctic Pacific Ocean - 10_ETSP_OMZ_AT15264 metaG | ecosystem: Environmental > Aquatic > Marine > Oceanic | place: Pacific Ocean | collected 2015-01-16 | reverse complement strand
TCTCATTTCTCTTCCTTTATTTCTTTTGCGGCTTTCACTACATCGTGTAAATTTAGCCCAGCGCAGTCGATCTTACCTCGGGTCAAATGGAAGTGCGACAAAAATCCCCTCCATTCGTGGTTGACAGCTGGCTTGTAAACAGCATCTGGTCCCGGAGGAGCTTGAAGCGGAATCCCGCACGCTCTTGAGACGCATTCATAGAGAGCTGCCAAAGCATCGATCTGCACCTGGTAAAAACCAAGGAAGGGTTTCAAGGTTTTTCCGTGGACTCCCTTGTCTCTCCAGATGGGTCGGGTTCCATAACGCTTGGAATAATGACGTTGATATTTTAACGAATAGGCATTGGAAATTTCCACCCCGACACAATGCGGATTATGACTCCGACCGGCGTGCCACGCTGCATCTCTCATATCTACTGTCTGATAGATTGTTCCGTCATTGTCTATGAGAAATTGCACTGACAGCCCACGACGATCAAGGACTCTTTGGCAGCTGGCTGCACTCAAACAGACATCCCAGTGGGTCACGAAGAACTTGATGTCGCGTGGTTTGCGTCCAGCATAGGAAGAATACGTTCCTTTTTTGGCGCGAAGTCCTTTCTTATCAGTCCACAAGACGACCTTGTCCCAATCAATCGAGAACTTCTTGCCATTCATCACCAGATACTTCTCATCCGATCCCACATAAGCTTCGGCCTCTTGGCGAGTCACCAGGCGACGATAAGTCGCTGGTCCGCACATCCCGTCTGCATCCAGCTCTTCTTCTTCCTGGAAATCCTTTATTTTCTGGATCAAGTCTGAATCGAATTCTTCAGCTGAGAAATCTTCGGGGGTCCAACCGTATTTCGCGGCCTGTCGTTTGTTGTAATTTATTTTTCGTTCTAAGCTCATCTCTTTTTCCTGGGATTCGTCAAAGACAGATAAAGTCCGGTCTCTTTTTCAAAAAGGGGCTTCAGCTGCGAAGCGTAGACATCATCATATTCGGCAATGACTTTGTAATTGTGCCCGTGAATCGATCCGAATTCGACCTGGTATGTGTCCATCTCCGTAAGAGTGATTCGAACAAAATTTGGTTTGCCTTTTCCAGGACGCGGGAATTTAAAAGATATACCACCGCGTCCTCTTCCATACTCGCTATCACCTTCGGCTTTGTAAGACACGAAGTTTTTGGCTCCGGTCATGGCAACTATTCGACCCGCACCGCCCATCTGGCGCAAGATCGTCTGTGCAACTTGTTGAGAGCTGTTCTTCCGCTTGCGTGGATTATTACTATATCTCGGAGAATGGATGAGGTTTTCTGAAGAGGTGTAATCGTAAGTGATGTCACCACCCTGTTTCGCCACTTTGTCCGCAAGTTCATCTGTAATTTTCACCACTATAAGATCGCCATGGTTTGCCTGTCGGTACGATTTAGAAGTTATTCGTGATCCTTCATCTAACCACTCTCTCGCTTCACGCTTTGCAGAGGTTGGAGTATTTCCGATCCCAAATATCCCGTATCCTACTTGAATGACGGCATACTTTTGAGAGCTGTTCTTCCGCTTGCGAGGATTCTTGGCGGGGTTGAACTTTCCGTGAGCCAGTCCCAACCTCACCGCAATAGAGTGGAGTGTCGGGGAGGGGTAATTGGCATTAGCAGCTTCGAACCCGTCGATCCACCAGGTGCCGTGCTTTTTTACCCTCTTGTAACGGCGCTCGATGGCACTCAGAGGAAGGTCTTTGCTCTTGGCGTAGGCTTTCTGCCCTGCGCGGTATCCCGCAATGAAATCGTCGTTGTGTTGGGGTTTCCCGCCTTTATACTCTGAGGGCAACAGTCCAGCTATTTGCCCGTAATGCTCATCATGTCGGTTTGGGTTGGACATGTAATGGGCGCGTTCATCGAATCCGTGTGATTTCACACGCCTGGGCAGCAGCTGCTTCCATTCTCGATCAGACAAATCCGTGGAAGTATCATTAAAATTTTCGTACCAGCTGGCTCCTTGGGATTTAATCTCAGCGATGTCATCGGAGAAAAAATCCTTAAATCTCTTCCCAGATAATTTGTAATTTTTCCCGTCCCGCGTTGCGTAGATTCCTGACGGAGAGACATCGTGAAAATGTACCTCTAAAGCTGGGTTGCGCCGCTTGCGTGGATTCTTCTGTTTGCTCCACCGGCCTACTTCTTCCATAAGTATCTGATGAGCTTCTTTTGACTCTTTAGGGTGCTTCTCCGCAATGTACTGCTTACCTTTCCAATCTCGTGCCCTGATATTGAGGAGGTAAAGTTTCATTGGGAAGGGAAATCTTTCTCTCTCTCCTAATTGGGCTTCCCTCAAGAGAGATCCCGCCGCGTTGGCATGTTCCATCGATATACGACGATCATTCGGATAGTTCTTTCTGCGTTTGGGATTATGGCCCCACCCAGGCATTGTCGCATCTTTAGGTTTCCCATCCCAAAGACTGGCGCTTGCATAGGAGTTGATGTTCACAGACGGTACGCTCCCATAATCTTGGACTTTTCTGCGGAGAGGCTTTCCGACAAAACTACCTGGAACAGGCATCCTCTTGATGTAGCCCGGCCCCGACTTCGTATGCCAAATTTTAGATTCAATCCTGACAATAGTGACCATTGTTTTTGTTGTCTTGATGACTTGGTAAAAATCAACATTCGTCTGTTCGTATCCCCATGACGAATACATGATATCGCCCACTTTCAGCTTTTTGTCTTTTGGTTTTGAGGACCAATCCAGCTGCATCTGAGAATTGCGCCGTGGATTCCTTTTCAGCCCGCCGAGTTCTTCCCACCATTGGTTTGTGAGTCGTTCAGCCGCCAAGGCAGGATCAATACCTTGTTCCATCATTCGGACATACTGGGATTCGAAGTGGTCGATCATCCTCTGCACGTCTGCACTTGTTCCGACGTACTTGTCAGGCTGATCATAATTCAAACCACGGAGGCGGTATGCAGCTTTGTTGAAGTCATGTGCGTAATCTTGCGCTGCTTTTGGCTTCTCCGCCTCACGGAGCCGTCCCCATTTGGGATGTCGGACCCTTGGATTATTCTTGATTCTGTAAGGAGTTTCATCGGAGTCGTAGACCCAGCCAGCATTTCCCTTTTTAAGGAATTTCGCGATTTCTTTTCGGGCTTCAGCTGCGTTTTTAGCTATCTTGGACCCTTGCCTTAGCTTAGTCCATCCCGTACCCGCCCTATTGTAAGTGGTGTAAAATCTATAGTGATATCCTTGTTTTTGCACAAGAAGACTGGCATATCCCCCACTGGGTAAGGCCGCATCATACCACAGCTCTTTCCCGCTTCTTGGGAGGGTAAGTTTGTCATGGCCCATTGGATTATTCTTGGTTCCAGCTCCGAATTCTTGTTCATACGTATCTTCATAGGCGGTTTGAGCCTGTATGCGCTTCAATTTGGCTTCGTTGAGATCCTTCTCCAGACGTTTCATGGCCTTGGTGGCATTGACGTGAGATTTCGATACTTCCAGCCGTTCTCCGCACCTATGCAATTCTTTTATCCGACCTTCGATCAATTTCACCTTGGCATTCGCAGCTGCAACTCCAACTTTCTTTCCAGCCACCTTTGCAGTCTTTTTGGTGTATTTGACTCCTGTCTTGAATCCTTTCTTGGCGTAGCGTCCACCAGTCTTCAGCGCTTTTGTTGTGGCTGCCAATGCCTTCTTTGATGCTTCCTTTGCCGATTTGAGCATTCCATTATCGCGACGAGAATTGGGAACATATCCCGCAATCTTGGCTTCAATGTACTGTCTCGCCTGGGTGACATCATGGAGCGCCTTGACGACTTTGTTGATGACCCACTGCGGAAGGTTGTCACCATCCATCAGCGCATCGTGCAGCTCAATCGATTCTTTTTTCAAAGATATCAACTGATTCCTCAACATTTTTCCGTCTTTTGCGTTCGGATATCCTAATTGTCTGCCCATTTCTTGCTCCAAGGTTCTCGCCAGTCCCACCAACCACCAACCACCAAGTCAAGGAGCCCAGGACCGACGAGAACAAAAATCATTTCATGTAAGAGGGAACCATCATTCCCGAATAGCTTCTGGCTTCTGGAATCACACTGGACTCTCCCGAACCAATCAAACCAGCTGGAACATTCAGTCCGCGAGGTATAACAGATGTCGCATTAGCAGCTGCTTTTGCTTTATTTTCAGAATCGTATGCGGCTCGTAGTTTCTCAAAGACATTGAAGTAGTAAAGACCTAATGCGCCCCTTATAGCCACACCACGAATAGCATATTGCGGGATCATACCGTATTTTTCTTCGGCCATTTTGTCTTTCCAAGCGGCAGGCATTTTCCAGCCATCTTCATAAGTGGCACTTTCCATCTCTTTGATCTGTGCAGCTGTAAAAAGTTTTTTCCCTGTTTTGCGGTATCCATGCCGTTGACCAAACGTGGTGGCCCATACGGCTCCGCCCAGGGCTCCCTGCCACAAGATAGACAACCCGCTCGTCTTAAAGTAGTTGATAAGGGTAATATTTCCGCTCCTGACCGTTCGAAGGTAGTCAGGAATGGAAAAATGAATAAGACTTGGCGAGTTCTGCTTTAAATAGGCTTCTAATGACATGTGTAAATCTCCTTAATCTGTAATTCCGGGCACAGGGCTAGTGTAATTTCCACCCAAAACCCAAGCGCGACCTTTTTTATCTATTCCGACAGCTGGCTGGATTCCAGACTCTTCACCCATCTTGTGGATGTAATAACTGTATCCATCACCTTTCTTTTCGGTGGCGTACACGACATTTGTCAGAATCCCCAGGGGTCGGACCTTCACTCGCTTGGGGTAGTCGTTTTTCTTGGCGTGCCGACCACCAACATATTTCGCGATCTCAAACGGAGTGTGATCATCGTATTCGGAGCTGTCCCACAACTTCTTCATTTTCTTTCGCGCACCATCGTTGAGAAGCAGGTACAGGCGTTGAGATTTGTGTTGCGGATCAAAAGCCACATGCGAGGCGTTAGCGTCAGATTTTTTGAATTTAATCACTTTGTCCTTACGCTTTGGATTTCCTTCGATGGGACGGACGTGAAGTTCGATCAAGCGACCACACTCCACCAGGTATTCTGGTAGATCCTTATCGTCCCAGTTGACTTCAATTGTGGGCTCCATGCCCCAATGCCAGTCGGCGTATTTTTTCTTCAGTGCCTCGCGTTTCATTTAGTCGCCCTTGATCGTGTTGTAGACATAAGCTCCAGCCAAAATCATCATTCCCCACCGAATAGACGTATACAACCCTTCGTCGGACGTGAAAATCTTGGTGATGACGGTGATAGGTGTGGCGATGTCCTCAACCGTTTCTCGGACTGCCCACTTGAGGTTTCCTGTGGGGGAATAGTCTTCCGCATGCTGTTTTGCTCGTTCGATGCAGCTGCCCGATGTCAACTGAAGCAAGATATTTAAAATGGGCTGAAACCGCTTGTCGCCAGTTCCACTCAATCCGTTTGCAGCTCCCTCCAGGACGGAAATGATCCGGCTCTTGTCCGTAATGGATTCACTGATACCCTTTGCATCTTTTAAGTAAGCCCTGGATCGGTTCATCAATTGAGTATTTCCGTTATCGATGAACGCAGCCACTGCATACCAGTACGCAGCTTGAGAATAGGCCGATTTTACGCTGGGAGGACAAACCACAGAAGAAGTGAATCCCCCGCCAGCTTCGGAAACTTGCTCATACCCCGTGGGATCATTTGTCTTAGGTCTGAATCCCCCATTGATGTCAGATAGTAGACGTTGCGTGCGGGTTCTCAAAACTTCAGGATCAGCTTCCTTTTTTCCGGTAAGAGTAAAATCTGGGTCGGTGACGGCAGCGTGAACGACAACCGCACCGGTGAATGCTGTTCCGCCCAAAAGACCCCAACCTAACAAGGGAAGAAAGGCAATACCATACGGATTTTCTTTTGTCTTACGACTCATCCTTTCCCCCGCTTGATCATTCGAAACGCAATCAGAACAGCCACCCCTATTCCGACCTTGCCCCAAAACTTTTCACTTTTGTACCAGGGTGTCACCAAGTCTCGTCCTTCTTCCAAGGCTTTCCAAATGGGAGAATCGGGATCAATTTGTCCTCGTAAGCCTTTGGTCGCATCTGATATATAGATTTGAAACTGCTTATAAGTTTCAGGCGCTGAGTTTTTTGCGGTCCTTTCCATTGACTTCGAAACTTTTCGAATCGCATCCGCTAAATTGTCTGGAGTGCCAGCTGTCATCAAAGACGCTCTGGCTCCAGCTTTTTCATTATGGAAGGTCTGGATATAATCCACATTCGGGTTGTTTGGGCCCCATTTCGCCTGGGCTTCTCGTCCAGCTGCATCGTAAAAAAGAAGAATGTCGCGTTTGATTTGTTCAAGATCGGACATCATCATCCCCCATAATGGCAATTCCGACAAGAACCGCGCCGCCTACAGCTGCCCACATCACCCAGTCTTCTTGCCACCATTTTTTCCGCTTTTCCATGAAAGTCTTGCAGAAAGGAATAGAACTTTCGCTGAGAGAGGACGGAGTCCCAAGAAGAAGTTTTTTACACTCAGAGATGTAGTGCAGCTCTTCGCCTCTGACGATCTCCTTTATTTTTTCTTCCGGCATCCCTTCTCGGGGTTGATGGACACCTTGCTTATCCAGTGCAAGGGATCGAGTATAGAAATTCATTGTCGTCTGAGCCCACTGGACGCGATCCATAGCCAAATCAGCTGGAGCCCAGGCGGGACGCATGATGGCCAATAAATCGCCCATTCGCTGCGTACTCCCCTGAGTGGTCAGGAGACTTACCAGCTCATCCCAATTCTGAAAATTACACATCTGGTTATTCGACATGCCGCATGTATCGCGTGCAAGACCACCGTTTACGGAGAGTGCAAACTCAGCAAAATGGCGTTTCCGTGCTTCGGGATCGGTGGGAACACCGTGTTCGTCTCTTGTGGCACCATACATGACTCAGCTCCGGGTAACCGCGTATAGGATACCGGCACCGGTCACAATAAGGAGCATCCATGACCAAGCCGGGGGCCCGGATAATTCTCTCTGGGTTTGCTTTATCAATTCGTCTTCTAACGCTCTGGTGGCATCAGCCTCTTGCTGAAGAAAAGCGGCTTCTTTTTCCCTGGCACTTGCGCCGGTGAAGAAATCAGAAACCCCACTAGTGAAAGTGTCCCAACCTCCAGCGTATCGTGCGCTTCCATAATGCGGATTCACCAGAACGGGATGCGGATATTCGTTAATCAAAAATGGCGGTAATTGAGGCATGGTTCAACTCTTGATGACTTGTTTCATGGTGATGGCAAGAATCCCAAATGCCACAAGCCCAGCTGTAAGATAGACGGGCATGTAGCGCGATTTCTCAGCTTCCATATCGAGAGCGCGTTGTTCCAATTTGGCTTGGATGATGTCCTGGCGGCTTTGACCGTAGGTATTCAGCTGCGCTTGCATGAGATCGGCACGTTCTTGTTGTCGCACATCCCAGATGGCCTTGAAGCCCATCATCACACCTCCCACCAGCCCCATACCGCCACCACTTGAAGCCGCTGCTTTAGCGATCTGTTCGGCGGTTGGTGCTGGAGTTGCGGGAGTTGCCGGAGTTGCCGGAACAGCTGGCTCTCCATATCCCCTCATGAGGTAATATGGTGTCCTCGGATAGGACAGGGCCGCAAGTGATTCTTCTTGTCTTCGTAGACTCATTTCAGTCTCCCTTTTTCACATAGGCTAAAGCAACAAATAGCCCAACAACAGCCACGGTCCCGAAGACAGCTGGCCCCCAAGGAAAGTTAGACTCAGTTTGGTTAACGCCGCGAATTGTTGTGTCCAAAGGCTGCACTCTGGGTTTACTGAAGTTTCCTAAAAAATTTCCCCAATCAAAATCCAAACCGAGCCAAGATGCCCTTTCTTCGGATTTCTTCTTTTCTTCTGCCTTCTTCTGCTCTTCTTTGGCGGCAGCTTGTTCCTGAGTGGTTGGCGGGTAGAGGAACATCGCCGTGTTTGCATCAACTATGCCTGTTGGACTTAAACCTCTTTCAGCTTGAAAAGCCTTCACCGCTTCTGTCGTCGCGCTTTGAAACAGTCCATCTACATTGGTTTTTCCAGCCCCGTATGTGGGTGCCAGGTGCCCCAGAGCGATCAATTTGGTCTGAAGAGCTTTGACGATCTCTTTCCATTCCGGCAATGCTGGGTCACTGAGTTTCATTCCAGCTGGACGACCGTATGGCCCTTCTTGCAGTAAGTAATTTTTACCTTTGATAGTCACACCTTGGGCATCAATTCCCCGACCAGGAGCGGAGCTATTCCAGGTTCCGGCATAGTGCGTCCGATTATATGAACCAGGACCATGAAAAAATTGAGAAGGAGGCGGATAGCCTCCCCAGATCCTTCGAACATCCATGTCCTTATAAGGACGCTGCATGTACACCGGACTGAACTGGCCTCCATCAAAAGGAGTCATCGAGGTGAGTCGCGCCAATTCATCTCCGACATAGGGAGGTTGGGGCGCATAAGGCGTGGATTTTGGGATGGGCGGTTCACTCATCGGTGTGAATAAAAGCCCGTTGTACTGCCGCTTGCTCATTTGGCCTCCGGTGGGGAGCTGCTGATGTAGTTAAAAATAATTCCAGCCAGGAAACGAGATCCAGCTGACTTCGTGTCGCCATCCATCAAATGTTTTCCGGACAATTTTGGATGCCACTGATCCATTTGCATCTCGATGAAGGCACCCAGCATGTCAGGATCAAGCTCAACATCAGCTGCTTTCATCTGGACGTAATGCTCAAAACCCTTACGCATAAATTCCCCCATCTTCATGAGGTGCGGAAGCAATTTAGCCTGACTGAACTTGGTTTTACTTGAGAATGGCATACGCTGCCCCCAGACCAATCACAGCAAGAAGCCAATTCGGCAACCTGGCACTTTTCTTGGACAATTCCACAGCTGTATTTCGCACAACTTTTTCGGACACCTGGATGATATCCTTGCTTTCCATTTTTTGGCCCGTTTTGGCTTCGATTTTCGATACGACAGCAGGGTCAACGGAAGGTGTTTCCAGCTCGTCGGAAATCAACGGGTGAGCATCCATAACGGTTGGAGCCGCATAATCCAGAAGCGCACCTAGCTGTGCGTCAGTGGCGTAGGCTGTGCCCATAGGATGCAACATCTGCCCTCCGGACGTGTCCTGGTGAAGATAGGCATAACTTTCAAGGTCAGCTTCGGTGTATGCAACATTGATTGCCGATTCCAAAGTTTTTTGGAGCGCCGGACTCAGTTGCCCCGCTTGAGCAACCAATTCTGCTTCACCCAGATGGAAGGACTGAGCCGCCAAGTCCGAACGCGCTTTGGCTCCGTCTGAAGCCACTCCACTCACGTCCTGCAATGCACTTGCCAATTTCGCTTGAGTGATACTTTTCTTGTACACCAGTTTCAGATCCTGGAGACGAAGAATGAAATACTTCAATTCTTCACGCTCTAAAGCATTCAACTTGGAGAAATCATTAGAAAACTGAGCATAGGCATCGCTCATCTTTTTGAGCTGCGGAGATCGAAGCGCCCTGGCAACACTAACCCCAGTCGCTTTCTGTGACCGGATCTTCGGCAGCAACACCTTCAATCCCAGAGCTATTTCTTCTGGATAGGCTGGCATAAGATGGTGAACCGACATCATTTTCATCACGTCACTTACGCTCTTGGGCCTCGCTCCTTGAAATTTACTCTTCACAGCTGTCGTTTCTGCCAAATCTTGAACACCCATGTATCCGGACGTACCTCTTTGCCCCTTAATATGGGCTCCAATACTCGCCCTAGCCGAACGGGCCGCCAGGGTCGCCGCATCGGGACGCATCACCAAAGGATCATCGGCGTATAGGGCCGCAGCTGATTTCAGATAGCTCATTTTTCTTACGTCGAGAGCTGTCTGATCAAGCGCAGATAAAGGAATGCCTGATTTCTTTTTCATCCGCATCAAGTCAAAACGAGACAAAGTCATAGGTTGCTCCAAAGTCTTAATGAGCATACCTGTCTGTGGACGACTTTTCAATGCAGTAAAAAAATTCGAGTGCTACGATTTCGAAATGCCGAATCGAAGCTCATAGTCTTTTTGTTCCAGTAGTTCGATTTGATTGGTTAATTGAGAAATCCTGTCCAATCGATCCAATAAATTCTCAACTAAATCTGGCCGAGCTGACCCAGAAAATGCCAGCTCACCGACAATGGCCTTTCGGACATTTGGAATTTCCCTGCTTTTCACCAGCTTGACCCGATGACGCGCTGACTTGATGATGTAAGACGATAATCTATCAAATTCGGAATCCAAATCCATTTTGGCTTGAGCCAGAGGTGGAAACTCCGGAAGAGTCGAAGCGCATTTCATCCCCCGAACCCCGCGAGGAGAGCAGCTGCACCATAAATCCACATCAAATTCGGACATGGGTCGCCTTCGTCGCAGGTTCGATACGCTTCGCGAAACATCTGGGTTTCGGTGGAATAGCGCCGCTCGCCAAAAACTAAACTGCTCCGGATCTGCTCTCGACGCTGGCTTTCTTCTAAGTTGATCATGACATTGGCCGCCAGGTCAAGAACTTTCAATAATTTGGGATCTCTGGCTTTGGCAGCTCTCATTCCGACATCAGCAAATGCCTGGTTGTTCTTGTGAAGCTCCAGTTGACAGCGCCGATAGGCATACTCGACGCTCTCTGCACAGACATGATTTTCCAACTCGATATAAGCCGCCATTCTTCCCTCACTGCTTAGATTATAGCAATTTATTAACCGCGACTTTTCCGGTTTGCAAGCCTTTTGATCAGGAAGATAACTCAAAAAATGAGTAGATAAGATTTTTTAGAGCCCGTTCCCCTTTCGCGGTAAGATCCCCAGATTCCTCATGGAAATACCGATAAGTCTGATCCTCATCCACCACAACTTCCGCATCCGAATGAGATCGAGCTGTCATAGCTTTGTGATTGGAGAGTCGGAATTTCCAAGAACGCGATCCATCTGGAGTTTCGACATAAACATAGGCGGAACAACACGAATAAGCACCAGATAGGCGAAGAGACTCTAACCCATAACGGATAGCTTTCAGAATCAAGTTATCAGTGAATGGAGTCGCTTGTACGTATCCCTCATAGATGGGAGGAAGGTCGGGCAGGGATTGTTCAATGTCACGTTCCACTTCTGACCGTGGATAGTCCCGATCAAACACCCAAAACCAGCTTCCATATTCATCGTAAGGATCGAAAACATGCTCCATAGTGTTGTTTGTGAATTGCCACACCTCTCCATCTGCCCAGTCTTCTAACTCACTGGGAAGCAACCACAATGTTCCCCCTCTCAAAGCGGGATCTCCCCTTTCAATTCTCAGCATAATGGGCCTCTGTTAAGTCCAGTCGTACAGCGCTTGATCGTCGTCATAATTATCCTCTCATCAGATCAACCGATCCACCACTTCCATTCGCCGGATAGATCGCTTACTCCAACTTTACCAACTTCCATGAGTATTTTTGCATTTCGCATGGCAGACTTTTCGTGCCATTTGTTGCCCATTTTTCGATCTAAAACTCTAATGTTCGGAGTAATCGTATTCCATCTACTGCGCCATTCCCCATCCCAGAAATTATAAATGACTTCATCGTGTTCGTCCGCATCGTCCATCTCGCTGGCAACCACATAGGCTTGGCCATTCTGGGATCGCTTGTCGTACCATTGCCCATAAAGGACGTACAATTCTTGTGGATATTCCATCTTGAAAAGAGTGATCTTCCAAGGAAAACTGCGCGTTTTGGCGGCAGATACCGTACCCCCATATTCATTATGGTGGTTGGGGGGTAAAAATAAAGGTGTCCCTTCGAACACACCAGGAACGTGCATCTCCCAGTACTGATCGCGTGACGTTTTAGGAGGTCTCTTCGCCTTGAATCCTTTTACAGTTTTAAACTTCATCACGATGCTCCCCATAAAGGCTTGTATTTTCCATCTTCCGTCACATACCACTGATGACCAGGATGTGTCCATGTGTGCATCCACATCAGCTTAGGCGTGATGATGAAAACAGGCCCATCGGTAACTCGCAGCAATTCGGCGTGGGCAACAGCTGGATCATTAACGTGTTCGAACACATGGCTCGCAATCGCAGCTCCGAAATATCCATCTGGAAATTCAGAGAGATCCATTGCGTCACCGAAGCTGACATTGCCGGGTCCATGTGGGCCGCTTCCCGTCAGATCAATGTTCACATCGCCCCACAGAGTCGGCCCCAGTAGCCAAGCCCTTAATGAGCTTTCGCCGGTCCCTGCTCCGACATTGAGCAAGGGCTTTCCGCGCTTGTTCGCTTCTCTTCGGGCCTCTTTGGCAAGGTTATGTGGACGAATCAGAACGTCAATAACGTACCCGCACACTCCCCATAATCCCAATGTCTGCCAAGGCTTCATCTTCCTTTCCACACTACTCTTTTCATTCCCACTCTTCCCGATATAGTGAATCTTGGAAAAACCATTCGGATGTTGTGACGCGATCCGACGTGTAGACTCCCCATACGGTCTTGCCTTGGTCTTTTTTTCTTATTATCCGCACGGACCAATAATTAACCACCGCTTCTTCCACTTCTGAGAGAAAATCGTAAACATGAGTTCCGGCAAAATCACCGCGCACCAAATCCAGTTTCTTGCTCACCCCTCGCTTTCCCGCCCAGAGATGACGGTTATCCCAGTCGAGTTCTCGGATCAGGCTCGCCATATCTTTGGCTTCTTTCTTTTTGAGGGTCGTGAAGACGAGTTGATACACATACCCATCGATTATTTTGACGGCAGGTAAAAAATCGTAATGGTTCTTGTAATCCCCCAGCAACCATTTGTATTTTCCCTGTTGACCGCCTCGCGTCAGAGAATTAGACATGTCGTATCGCCTCCTTTAGATCCTTGTTCCACATTTTGTTGACGCGCTCCGCATCCTTCCACTGCTCTTCCGTCATCACCATGTCGCCGCCCATGTCCATAGTAGCCAAAGGAAGATCATAGGGAGCTTTTGAAGCGGGTACAATCTCTGTTTCCATCGTTTCGATAAATGCACCGCTCTCTGAATTAGCGACTATGTGGTACGCAACAAACTTTCTCCGACCGTCCCGGAAAACGACGAAATCGAGCGAAAAGTCCAAATCTCCTCCCTCATCGCCCTCTTCACCGAAAGCCGTGGTGTAACTCAGATGACCATAAGCATCGAGCGAATCGAGCGCTTCTTTTGCCGCTTTGGAAAGAGGCTTTTTCCGCACATCTTTGGGTTCTGGAATGTCAGCGTAGAGGGTCATCATGTTCACGATGCCATGCGATTCCCTCACATTCGTCACGCGCAAGTCCTTGTCCTTCTTCGCGTACTCCCTTATTTCATTCAGAGCCTTTTTCTCTCCGTCGAGGATGACCATCACACGCTGATTACCTCCGGCCATCGGCTCCGCGAACATGTACTCTTTGACGAATTCTGGCATCGTGTAGCCCATTTCCCACGCCTTCCCGATTCTTCTCCACCGGACCACCGTTCCTCGGCCTCCGATCAATGTTCTCAGTTCAAATGCAAACTTCATTTTGTTTCTCCTGTTGTCTCTCACAACATAACTCCAGACTGGACACCTGACCACCCATAAACCGATCTTTTCTTCATCAGTCTAGCCACTGGTACATTATCTTGGCGTTTCTCAGGGCAGTTTTGTCTTGCCATCCTTTTCCCAGATTTTCTTCGGCTTGGTGGCCTTGAAAATACACGGTCCAGCTTCGATCTCCAATCAGCCCTCTCTCGCCTGTATGGTCGGATAGCCCTTCTTTCTCTCCGATTTCATAGTACGCGAGAGATACATAGTCGTCAGTATACCGGGACTGACCATACACAAGAATGCCTCTTGGATCTCCTTTTATCTTGAAAACATCAATGTCATCATTTGTGCCGCTCTCAAGAATGGTCGAGTAGTCTTTTCCGTAATATCGGACTTCCAATACGACATTGCCGTAACCTCGATCCAACGTGTAATTGTGGAATGTGCTTAGTGATACGCTCATGTCGATCTCCTTATTTTAAAAGTGTGGGTCTCTTTGTGTTTCGACGGCGACGAGGATTCGCAGCTGTCTTGATCTCTTCTTGATAAGATCGAGTCAGCTTTCCGTCTTTCTCTTCTTTCAGCAGGGAGTTGATTTTGGCGACCGATGTCTGCATCTTCTTGGCGATTTCAGTTTTGGTCAAGGAAGGATCGTCAGCTGACAGCTCGTAAAATCGATTGAGTTTTTCCAATTTCTCAGCCCATGCCTTTTCTTCCCTGGTGTAGCGCCCTTTCTGCGCTTTCTTATAGGCCGGATGATCCATAAATACAGGGCCGCGATCATAAAATTGCTCTCCGCTGCTTTGCCGGATACCGATTGCCTGTTGATCGAATGAAGTGGGTTTTTCCAAAACATTCGGTCGCTTGTGCAATGGGTGGCGACGATCCATTTCTTCCACTTCATCGATCTTCTTCACGATGCGTGCAATTTCCCATTCCAGTGTCAAGGGCCTGGCTTGCTCCAGCACGTTGCATCCGCCTCCATGAATTGATCGGAAGGATCTTCCCAGCTCATAATCAGCCTTGAAATCAAAACACCCGCTCTCCAGCAGTTTCAGACGCGCCTTTTGGCTCTTGTTCAGAGTCGGCTTGGCGTAGAGGTAGCCCATTTCCATCTTCAGATGCTTATCGAAGGCAGTTGGTTTCCCGAAATAAGTTTTGAGATATGCGAAATGTTTCTTCTGCCAGGGTTCCAGCTTTTTCACCTTGGTCTTTTTCCCAGCTGGAGTCACCCCTTTCAACCAGCGCTTGTATTTCGCATAGTCATCTTCGCGCTCTGTGGATTTCTGGACCAAGGCACCTTTGGACTTCAATACCACAATCGCCCGAATCGGATCAGCAAATCTAAAATCGGTCAAATCTCCATCGACAACAAATGACGACTTGCGCTTGGTTCCGTAGTTTTTGAGAAGCCATTTCTGATTCTTTGCCGGTGTGACGACACTCAAACCATAGCCCTGCATGAGGTAAGGTGTTGAGTGGCGATCACTCGCTCCTTTCTCGTCCAGGCTGTAAGTGAGGTGATAATAGTCAGGGTACGGTCGAGATCCCATCAGCTGAGTCCACTTCCGCCCACCGCGTTGAGACCACGGGAGTTTGGTGTAATCGTACCATCCGCCCATGCCCTTTGTGGCCTGAGTGAATTCGTCCATGTGGATCAGGTATTCCCATGGGATGTCAGACGTTCCATTCAATCGAGCATAGAAGAGCATTTCATTGATAAACGCCTCTTGGGCGTAGAGATACACTTCAGTCAAAATCTGGCGAATGAAAAGAATCGGCTCAGTGTAAAAATACCACGTTTTCGCGTAGCGAGTTCTTTGTTGCTGGGTCATCTGGCCCGAAGTTGTGATGCAAGTATATTTGCACGCCCCGGCTCCAGCACAAGCATTGGGGTTTCTGCGCCTTCCACCAGCTAATTTGGCGGGTTTTCCACACTGGGTGCATACGAGTGCCGTTTTCGGATTAAGCCTGTATTTTGGTACTGGCACGCCCTCGTAACACGATGTTCCCGGAGTCCATTTCTTCGGAAAAACCAAATGAATCGGAAGGTCGCTCTCTTTGGATGGGGAAATGTAGAGGACGCGAACAAAAGCAGCTGATCCATCAGATTTTTCAATCTTCACTGAGCTGGAAAGTAATGGGCGCAAACTTCCGCCAATCGTGGCGAATCGGAAATCTCCCAAACCTGGATCTTTGAATCCGCCCTTTTTGAAACCAATTACCGGCCAGCCATTCTTTATGATGTGATTAAGCATCTCGTAATTGATATACTTGTCTGCCCAGTGTTTCCCAATCGGCGCAATTAGATATTTCCAGTTTACTTCCATCTTACCGATCCGTACATTCTCTTCACTTCTTTTCGTGCAAATTTCTTGGCAGCTGAAAGAGCTTTTTGGGCCGTTGAGTGTCCCTTCCGATTGATCATGTCCTTCGGTAAATAGGGCTGCGGAGAAAACCTACCCTTGACAGGAAAATGATCACGAACCTCATCGCCACGGTCGTTCCAAACTTCCACCATATAATTGACAGGACCAAAACCTCCTTTTTCGCGATAAGCCATCTCTTTGGAAATTTGACCAATCACTTCATAGTAGATCCCTCTTTCTGGGGAGTGTAGTTCGATTTCGCTCTTTTCCCAAGGATAAATTTTCGAACTCCAATCTTCGAATTTACTAAAACTTATCTTCATGCTCGTTTTCTCCGACTGTGGATTTTTCTGTGATACCAATCTGTTGTTTTAAGGAACTCTAACGCAAGCTCAGTCCCTATCGCCGTCCCAATACCGATGACCACCGCGATTCCGATTTCATAAAGAAGTCCGGTAAATTGCCCTTTATCTACACTCGCAGCTCCGACTCCGATTCCAATTCCGGTCCCGGCTCCACTACTCGCCCCAAATCCTTTTCCAAGTTCTGGAATTTTTCCGCCAGCTGCAACCACGTCCCAGCCAAGTGGAACACTCATGGTCGGCTCAACAAAATACCATTGGTCTGGGTGAAACGGCTTATTTCCCACCATCGAATAGATATGGACCCAATCGGCGCGAGGCAGGTAATTCTCCCCTTCGATGTAGCGGATCAACTTACCGCCAGGCAAGGTTCCGCAAATCACAAATTTCCACGACAATCGAATGCTTTCGAACATGGCATTCGCCAACATCGCCAGATCATCACAGTCTCCATAGCCCATTTTCACGGTTAGAAGAGGAGCCTGAAGCCTTTCAGCGGGTTCGTTCACGTAGTAGATGTTTTGTTGGATCCACGCTAAAATTGCCGATGCCTGGCCAACATAATCTCTTGAAGGCACTCCGGCTTTTCGAATTACATCCATCGTGAGTTGTGCAATCCGTGGATCTCGACCGTACTGCTCAACAATTTGACGCATAACCGCCATCTTGCGCTTATCGTCCATGACATCCCAATCCGGAATGTGGTACGTCTTGGGATTGTCCAACTCCAACTTGTGTGTGCGCTCAGAAAAAGCAGGTATAGGCGAGGGCATAAATCACTCCAATAGAGGTATCATACGCCATCGCCTAACCGAATGCCAGAAGGGATTTCTTTTACAGTGCTACGCGGGTTCTGGGGCCGCTTCTTCTTTTTTAGGTACTTCCGCAGCAGGTACTGGTTCTTGAAATTGAGGACCAGCTGCAAGGCTTTCCATTCCCAGAAGATCGCGCAGCTTCGAATACTCAGCTGACAACTCTGGATCTGTTTCGGGGGGAGAGATAAAAATCTCTTCTGACTCAATGATCCACTTCTCATATTTTGGCGTGGAGAGTGCCGGTGCGTATTTTGCGTCGAGCTGTGTTTGGATAAAGGAAACCGCTTCATTCATTTCCGCTTCTCCCAACTTGGCCTTTTTCAAGCCACTGGCCTCTATGTTTTGGATGAGTTCCCCTTCGATGCACTGTTGGATTCTTTGCCACCAGGGATTCACCACTTTCCGCTCCACGGTGACCCGAATCCATCCTTCCGGATAATCCTCGTCCGCTTCCACGGTGTCTATTTCGTCTTCTGTCGCCCGGATTCCCGAAAGCGAACAGATATATGGAGTGTCGTAAAATGAATTCATGAGGTGGCCTCTTGTTGTGGTAGTGGATTGGGGTATTTGAATTGATCTGCCAGGGGAGACAGATGAATAGATGAAATTTGGGTAATGTTTGCAGCGACTTTGCGCGAAAGCACGGGGTCATGATTTGCTCCGTTAAGCTCGCACAGAAGTTCGTGAACGGCAATCGAAAGGCAACCTTTGGCCATCGCGAAGGATACAACAGCTCCCGCTCTCTTCCCGTCTCTCGACAGCTCTTCCAAAAATATGCCCCGGTCTGGTTGTTCCACGCCTTCTTTGTCGAAGTTGATCATCCACATTTCCAGCATCTCTTTCATTATCTTTCGGCCCAGCAGCTGGTGAGCAGTCAATTTCCCATCGTACACAACTCGCTTGAGTTGAGGGGATTCACTTTTCTTCTCTTCGAAATCAATCGGAGCTGGGTATTCTTCGCCGGAATCTGAATCTTCGTCATCATCTTCATCTTCGAACGGATCACCGATAGCCAGCTGCTTCACCATTCGATCCAAGAATCCCATCCACATTGCACTTTCTTTTTCACTCATTGAGATATTGATTTTCATTTTATTCGCCTATGTGGATGTCAGTAGGAATGAGACCAGAACCTTGCATGGTCGCAAGGACTTTCCCGATAAGAGCCGGTGGTGCTCCGGTTTCTTCCAAAGCTGTTTTAACTGTCCGTTCTTTTATATAGATATAGATATTTGGAACATTGGTGATCGCTCCGGTAATATGTCCAATCCATTCGTCTTCGGAACTGGTCGAGAGATTTTTAAGTAGGTCCCGAATGGCATTTCGAACCATTTTCTGGTCGTTCAGGCTCAAGCTGGATCGTTTGCCTTGAGACTCAGCTGCTCCAAGCTTGGTTTGCCGAAATGAAATAGCCTCGCCTTCTGGGGCTCGCGGAGGCTCATAGCCAGTCGGGGGTGGCGTGACCAGGTGTTGAGGAGACTCGTCTTCGTAATCTGCGTCCTCGTATTCCTGACCTCCACCGGTCATTGCTTTCATCTGCTCTTGAACCATCTCAGGAGTTACGCCAGGCGGCAATTGAGGGAGACCTGGCGGCATTCCCGGCATTCCCGGCCCAGCTCCGGCCCCTGCTTTGGCGATCAGAGCTGCTTTGGCAACTTCTCCGGCAACACCCAGCAATTGAGGAACCGCTTCCGCCCATCCGCTCTTTTCTTCTTGCGGCGGGGCAAAAAGCCGCTGAACCATATCCGCAGGTTCCATACCCATCGAGGCCAAAAATCCAGTGGCTTTGGGAAGCAATTCGGTGATTCCTCCCATTGCATTGTTGGCAAGCTCCTGACGACTCAAAATCATCATGCGTTCGCTGTGCTCTCTGTCCTGAGCTTTCCTTATCTCCAGCTCTCGCATCATCATATCGTGCCGTCTCTGGCGCTCACCTTCTCTTTCTTTCTGGTTGTGTCGTTCAACCACTTCTCTCCGATTGCGCTCTTCGGACAGCCATCTTTCTCTGGCTTCGCGTTCAGCTGATTCGCGCAGTGATTTCCGTTCGACTTCTTCTCGCTCTCTCTGAATCTTCAAATCCATCTCTTTCATTTCTCTCGCAATGCGCTGCTCAAGATATGATCTCTCAGCCAGCATTTTTCTTTCCGCCTCTTCTCGTTCGGCTCTCTGTCGGGATTCCATTTCCAGACGATCCCTTGCGCGTCTTTCATCCGCCTCTTGGCGTTCCCGTTGGGCGCGTTGCCGTTCCTGTTCCAGGCGATACTCATCCGCTCGCCGGGCTGCATCCATTGACGCTTGCATCATGGTCTGCTGCTGCGAAAAAATCGAGGTTAGCGTGGTGAGCAGCATTGTCCCTTGTTCCGCCTGAGCTTTCTGAGCCCTTTCCGCCCTTTGACTCTCGTCATTCATCATACGCTCAGTCAAAACTTGCACGCCTTGAGCTGCATTTGTCGCAAGATCCACTCTTTCCCTGGCCCTTTCCGCTTCTCTTTCTTGTTGGCGGCGCCTTTCTTCCTCCAGCGTCCTTTCCAGATGCTGAGATTTTCGGTCTTGAGTGGTGAGCATGTGATCGAACATTCGCGACATCTCTGATGCCATCGTCACTGACGCATCGTCTCCGCGACGATCAAATCGATCAAACCCATAACGACGATTGTAGGGACCATCGTCATCACCCATTCTCGACTCGTATTCCTTCATCTTACGAATCCGGGTGAGAGCTTCATGGTGCTCCGAAATAAATAGCGTGTGGGCCTTGTCAAACTCTTTTCCATTGATATCGACAGGCATGACTTCGTATTGACATCTGCGCTCACCTGGCTTGGGCATGGCGGTCCAGAAATACTCAACGAAATCTTCCATCGTCGCCATCGCATCAATCACACCCAAAAGCACAGGAGTGCCATTTTCCCTTTTCCAGACTCTCAGCTGAGTGCAGTTTGGAAACTTTGCAGCAGCTGCGTAGATTCGGGGAGAGCTGGCCTGTCCTAAACTTTCGACTGTCCGACCAAAAAAGTCTCGACTTCTCCGTTCGTCATCCAGAACCGGATCTGGGTCCAGCTCACGCTGGTACGGATCGTTTAAATCGTCTTCTTCTATATCTTCTTCGTCCTCCGGATCAAATCCAGCAAAAAGATCGTCATGATCCAGAGCAGATAAAGCATCTTTAGACTCCTGGGCGGCGTTTAATGCAGACATGTCCTCCTTTTCCTCGTCTGGTTGACTCAGAATCGGTGACGGATTTTCTGCTTCGGTGGTGGCGGTTTCAATTTCCGACATGTGGGCTCCTTGTTTGGTGGCTCAAATCTAATCAGACTTTTCCTGTTGAAAAGAGGTAAAATGGTGGATATAAAAAAGATCATAAAGATTTCATATCCTATAGCTTATTGGAGTAGACGTGACGAAAAAAAGAATGAATCTATGGGGCAAGCCCTCGGAACGTGCAATTCAATATGCCAACGAACGAAAAGAACGGATAGATAAATTTCGAAGCAACTCTTCTCCTGGTACTCCTGAGTCACTTCCAGCTGATCCACCCAAAACTCAATCGGAACCAACTCCCCTTCCACAACCTCCCCCGGAAGAACCGATTCAGCTGGAAAGAGTAGAGCGATTTCGAATCCCATCTCACAAGAAAAGACGGCACGCTTTGTCAGTATCTGTCTCGATTGAAGAAGAAGAACTCCTGAGAGCAGCTGCAAACAAAGCTGGAATGACTTTTTCAGGTTGGGTTCGGCATACGCTTTTCAAGGCGATGGGAAGAAAACCACCCAGGCGACCTAAGTGAAGAGAAAAGGAAAGAGGCACCTCCCGTTGGAGATGCCCCTTAAATATTGACAACAAGGCTGCGCTGACAACACGCAGAAGAGTCAGAAACTCTCTTCAGCTATTCATTATCATAGATTACTATCAGGCGCCAATCTTTTTTGCTTACTGCCCTTTTCCGCACAAGAGGGAGAGCAGGTTACTCAATCTTTCTTCCATACCGGGTTTGTCGGTCGGAAGCGAACATCCAATCGCTCCTGGAATGTGTTCCATGTTCAAATTGTGAGTGATGGCGCTCAAATCCTGAATCATTCCGTGATCTTCATTGATGAGTCCCACCAACACCAGACGGACACATGCCTCGATCATTCCGTGCTGCACTTGCTTATCTTCAGCTGAGTCTACAGCTGCGTTCAAGGCTTCCCGGCACACTTTGGACATGTTTATTCCAGCTCCATTTTTCCTGAGCTGCTTCATTCGAATGGATAAATCCATCCACATGTCATCCGAAACGCTTATATGAAATCTTTTTGGCATTTGGTGCCTCCTTTAGATGCGAGAGGCCATATTCGAAGACCTCTCCGTTAAGCCACATCACGGTGGCACATGGGTGTCGTGGATGTCCGCTCATTCGGATCTCCAGGACAATACCCACCCGCTTGAAGCGCTTAGGTTCGCTCCACAAGCCTCGATCCAAGTCTCCGACTTTCCTTTTCAGCTGAACCATCCCGGCAACTTGAATCATTATTCTTCCTTCTGTGAATGGTAGACGGTCGGATCTGGAACATCGTCCAAATCTGATTCTGGTCCTGGCTCATACGCCCCTTCTTTAAGCTGTACAGGGTCATTGGGTCGGTGAATCTCGTTCCACTTGTGGAAGCATCGAATACACAAGGGCTCTCTCTTTCCATTCACTGGCAAACTCGGAACCTTATGCGGATGAAAGGAAATGAAAGTTTTACAGCTGATACATTCGCCGTGGATAAAAATAAATCCGCTCATTCTTTCCTCCTAATTCCATACAATGGTTTGTTGGTCTTGCAGCTCTGCATATTCGTTAAATGTGATGTCGAGATATTGCGCTCTCTCTGAATTGGACATCTGTTCGATGTCTTCCTTGATCGTATCGATGTCGCTATCCGTCAGATCCTGGGCAATCACCGAAGCCATTTCAAGAACCATGACCATTTCTTCAAGCCCAGGTGCCGAGATAGCGAGTAAAAGGGCAAACTTAAAAGCTTCATGTGGGGTATCGGGCATATTCATGTGGTTTCCTCCAAATAATCGGGACAGCATCCGAACTTTCCCCATTGACTTGCCATTGCAGCTGCAACACCTTCGAAGGTTTTGCTTCGGATCTTTGCTCTGTGATTTTGGCCTTTTGATTTGTCAGCATAGAAAAACCATCGAGGCACTCTCTTTCCTGATTTCGTTATGTGGTATTCTGGCTCGACCAGCTCCGTAGGTTGAAGCTTCGGCAATCCCTTCAGCCACAAGCACGTTTTCTTTGGCTCTGGATGTCCAAACATCGTGGGGCAAATCACATGGTCAGGTTTGCGCCATCTGGTTGACATGATTCCCACAGGATTTTCAATGGCAATCTTTGGAATGGGCGCATTAGCCAGCAGCATGAAAAAATTGACAGCTTCCTCTCTTGCCGCACGTCGAGCAGCTCCAACCAATGCTCCGCTCTTTCTCGGCGGCTGGTCCTTGAACCACTTGTTGGCAGTCACCGTCAGATATGTGCAGGGCGGGAACGCAATCATCATGTCCCACCCATCATCCAGAATAAGCGACACGTCACAGGGCAGATGCGGACCTTCTTTTTCTGTCGGAAGGATGTCGCACGAAACCGCATCATTCCCCATCGCGATGAATGCGTCCCTGACCGTTCCACTGTACTCGCAAGCTATAAGTATTTTCATGCTGTCTCTCCCCTATCCGTTCTTAATTTATTGATCATTAGTTTCTCTCGGTCTGTGTCGAGTTTGTCAGACCGTTCAATGTCACTGCAATGGATGTGCTCGGTTTTGCCGTCATCCCATACAACATAGGCAATCCCGTCACTGTCTATTCCCATGATCACGCCCCTGTCTTCTGATTCCACGGCTGACAGCTTGACGGGGTCGCCCCTCCTAAATCCTTTAGCTGATGATCGGATTCCGCAATCGGTGTCGCAGCAGCTGCAAACCTCTCGACAATGCGACAGTAGATGATCTGTGACGACTGATCCCATAATTCCATACTGTCCGTGTTTGATCGCCAGCTCAACACCCCAATCCACACTTTCCATAATCTCGTTAAAGAGCGCCTCCTCGTCCAGGTGGACAGGCGCATCCATCACCACGGTTATTTCCAGTCTTTTTGTTTTGTTTTTCACACCATTCTCCATTTTTTCAGTGTCTATTATGTAAATGCACAGCCCCTTGAAATTCGGGGGAGATTTTTTAAAGTTTTTTGATGGGTTCGTATGTGACTTGAACCCTACACTTCTTGCAGACGATATAGCGAGCGCCTTTTCTCATGCGTTGCCCAAGTACGCCATGATTCCTACAAACCACGTTGTACTTGTATTTAGTGATTCGTTCCAAATCGTGAGCGACAGTATGGTTCCGATTATCGCCTGTGATTTCGGTCATCATTCGCTGGAAGCGAGGACCATGCGTCGTGTCTCCACAGGTGATGAGCAAGTAAGCATGAACCATTTCATGAATAAGGGTCCGTTCGACCTTATGTATTTTCCAGCCGTCCGCTTCGAAGATTTTCTCAGCAAGATCGATTTCGAAAGGAATCTTGTCTCCGTAGATGTTTCGAAAGCGGCAACGTCCCGCAGCTGCTTTGAGTCGCTTGTTCCAGACCACCCGAACACCAGTTATCTCATCATCGAAATGCTTCTGATTGAGGCACTTAAACATGGCCAAGATATCTGGCTTTGTCGGGGCTAGGCAAAAGTTTAAAGTTAGTTGATTCATTTTCTCTCCACACCTCATATTAAATCGCAATACTGGGGTGGTCAAGTGTCTATGGGCATCTTTTGTGTTTTTTCCTGTAAACGACTAAAAAACATACGGAAAAAATTAGGGGCCGGAACACCCAACAGCATCCCGACCCCGCTCGATTTTGCCCTGCCGACGAGCTACGGCATAGACCTGTCACGCCATTCTTGAAGTCCCACCCAGCTGTGCTTCTGAGAAGGTTCACCCCATGCCTGTCTGGAGGGCATGACGGTCCTGACCACCCTTAACTCTGTTTCCAAGACCTGGGTCTTGTAAAGAGCGCTCAATTTCTCAATTATCTTATCCACGTCAGCTGAAGAATGAACTGTTTCGAAATGTCTCACCTGGAACTCGTTCCCACGATGAACTGATTCCGTTTCGGTGGGATTATGCAATTCCACTTTATAGGTTACTCGGTGTCCGTTCATGTGCATATTCTTGTCCAAGGCACTAATTCCAATTGGAACATCAAGGGGAGCTGGAAACCCTTCGCGGACCAAGCGCTTTCGCACCTGGCCCACTCGGTGATTCAATCTCGACATCAGCACTTCTTCTGTCGGATCTTTGCAGCTGATAATACGGTCAATGAAAAAAGTATTCAAATCGTGAAGCAGATCAAGCATTCGCCTTCTCCTTCTTACGGCGAGGAGCGCGAATAACGCCACCAGGACTGTTCTTAGCCGTATTCAGGCCCTTCTCCAGTATTTTGCTGGCCAACACTTCAAGTTTCTGCTGTTCGAACAGATCGACCTTATCCTGGGCGATCAGTGTAATGCCGTCATAGACACCAGCGAGAGTTCCGACAGGGTTAGAGGTTTCGTGCCTCATACCACGTCTCACGGAGTCGATAGAAGTCTCAGTTTGGCGGAATGATTTCATAACCGACTCCATCCATGCGGAAGCGTTGTCGATTTCCGTGTCCATTGCGTGGCTGTAGTCTTCCAAAAGACCATTTCGAATCGCTCGCGCTTCCTCGCTATGGTTCACCAGGGAGCGCCGAATCTCGTCCGCGTCTCCTTTATGGTAAAGTTTCAGCTCTGACTCGGTGTGGTGACTGACCATTCCATTGGTGCAGATGCCTTTAATGCCGCCGTAACCATGTCCCACTCTGGCTTTGGTCACTGGGCTGTTCCAGAAGTTTCTCGTCTTGAAAATGGTTCCCAGCTCAAAAGTTTCCGGGTGTTCTCCATCCAAGATCCGAAGGTACATCCCAGAGTCGCCCTGTCGGAATTTGATGACAGGTTGTGTTCCCAGGCTTCTTTCCGAATCGAGCATCAGATTAAGATAATCGAGTTCATCGAATGCGGTGTAAGAGGGAGTCACGACAGCTCTGACCACACGTTCGACCTGGCCTCGTTGATTTTTGGTGAGAATGGTTCGCAACTTCACTCGCCGTTTGGGGGCGTAGTTCGAAACAAACCAATTGAAATTGAGAGCTGCCAGCTGTGAACCTTTGTGTCGGCTTTCCACTTCTTCTCCATTCGGGCCTTTCATGACGATGCCTCGATCTGAAGCGCCTTGGAATTCAAAGCTTTTTCGATGCCCGACATTCATGCAGATGAAATCGGCCATTTGCTCCCATCCCCATTTGGTGAAATAGAGTTTCTCTCCAGCTGCTTCTCCAGCAAGGTGAACAGCGCAGACTCTCCCGCCCTCAAATCCGAACATAAGAGTCTGAAGATCCCAATTGTAGTCGATGGGCTGTTGTTTGATGTCGATTGCTTTCACCCGGTCTCTCACAGACTCCACAGTCAAGCTGTAGTCGATATCTGCACCTGGCCGAATCCCCATCGAGACGAATTCACGCGGTTTGATTGCAAAAGGCAATTTGATTGGTGGTGTTGATTGTTGCACGTCGAAAGGCATTTTTACTCCTTGGTAGTTGGTTTGCCTTGTTGCCCTGATTTGGGCGGTTGGTTGATAATGTCTTTAAGCAGCTGGCGGTCCAGTTTTTCACAGAACTCGCGCACTCCTTTCATTCGATCAGCTGTCTTTCCGCTTCCTGATGGACCGTAAATTAAGTCTTTCATCGCTCACCGGCCTTGATTCTTGTGTTGCATGACGGACAGAGCCAGTGGTTTTCATCGGTCCATAAACCAAGGGAATCACGTATACGGCGACGAGTGAATGTCCATCCCAGACTATTTAGTCGCCGATAGAATTTAACTTTCGTCAGTTTGTCGTCGTCAAGCCACTCAGGTGTTTCTAAGGGGGGTGCGTAGTCAGAAGCGATGGTCTGTGTGTCATATTCGGAATGGTAACATTCACCTGTCTTACCAGGATAGTTGCATTGCACTCCCAAAACTGTTTTGGTCTCTGTCATTTTGGATATTTGCCCGTAGGCTTCATGTATTTTACCCATTGAGCACCTCGATAATTTCGTAATTGCGTAGCCTGAAGTCGGACCAGCCGTTGTGCCGAATGCAGACTTGCTGTCCAGAATCTCCGCTGAGAATTGCCGTAACCGTGCGAGTGATTTTTCGGTGTCCTGATCGAGTCAGTGGGCGACAGACGATGCGGTCTCCAACTTTGATGTCTTTAATTTCGGGTTTCACAGTGTCTCCATTGGTGGTTGGGTTTTCCCAAGGTTCTATTGTAGTATTATTTACGGACAGGTGGGGTGTCAAGTGTCTGAGGTGAAAATAGTGAATTTAGATGTAATCCACTCGCATCTACTCGCGTAGCCGCAGTGCAATTGCCGCAAGCGGCATGGGTATTGGGTCACCATAAAAAATAGCCGGTTACAAACCCTGCCACAGCTGGAATCCAAATCATGAGCTGATCCAATATTGGGTTTTTCCCAGCTGATAATACCGGAGTTTCACTCGGCGGCAGCTGCTTCGATTCGGGGATGATATCCCAGGCTTCGATGAGGCGGTTGCTTCGTTTGTCTTCTGCTATTCTCAGATATCGAACGCGATTCACAGCTGCGTCCAAAAGAATATCCCGTATCCGATGACGATAAATAAGAGAGTCAGCAGAAAGAGAAATAAGCAGAGATCGTAAATTGTCGTTCTGATCATGTTGTCTCCTTGTTTCAATATCCACTATCTCGAACTATTGACGTGTCCAGTTTTTATTCGTTAAGTTTTTTATTAAAGTTTTGTAACGTGGTATATACACTACCCAGAATGTTAATGATAAAACTGTTAATTCGATATAATACACACTATAAACTACCATTTTAATAGAAATAACATTAACATTGAAAGTGATATATATAGATGTTTACAAAACTTTAAGTTTACCCTTAAACTGTTAAGAGGAGAAGAAATGAAGAAAAACGAGCTACGCGAATTTCAAGACTGGATGGAAAAGACCCGATTTATTTCAGAAGCATCTTCAGCTGTCTACGCATCCAGAGTTAGAACACTATTGAAGAAGACCGATGGGAAGCCGACAACAGTGAAACTCGATCAGCTGCTTCGTCAATCCTGGTCAGCTGCAAGCCGCGACTCTTATTATTCTGCCTGGAATAGGTTTGTTGAATTCGGTAAATCCAAAAGCATTCTTATCGCAGCTCCCACAGAACGCTGGGTCACTCGACGGAAGAGAAAGAAATACAATGTCCCCCCAGAAATCGCTGACCGCATATTGGATGTCATCGATATCTCTGGAGTCAAAGCCACAGTCATCCCATTTCTGAAATGGAAAGATGTACACCATCCAGCCATGAACGGTATGTGGGAAGTGTGGGACAGTCGATTTCCAGGAACGTATTACACATTGCCTGTTCATCAAACCGCACAAGTCTTCGATTGGTCAGCTGGAGGAAGGCCAACACCAGATACACCACTGGTCGCGATAAAAACAGGCTCGACAGAGCCTATGCCTATCGCCCCGCTACGGAGAGTCCTCGCAGCACGTAGAAGGTCCCGTTAGTGTAGCCTTGTGGTCGGGCTACGCGACCCTCTTCAAGTAGTGAATCAAGACTCTCGACAACGGGACGTTTCCTTAGCTTGAGTATTCCAAGGATCTGACCCAATGTCGCACGCCCTCCGCAGGTTTCCAGTGCCATGATGACGTTCCTTCGAAGTCTGGCATCTGGATGCTCTGCAATCTTGTCCGATAAGCCCACCAGGCTCTTTATGTGAAGCTCGGCCAGTTTGATGGCTGGGACCAGTGTATCGATATCCATTACCCAATCTCTCTGGAAGCGAGCAGGTCCGTAATCCCATCCATACAAGAGAGCTGCTTTTCGTGCAATTGTTGGAGCGCGTGATTTTACTCCAGAAACAATGCTCGGCAGTTTTCGGCTTTCCAGATCGTAATACCACGCCGTCCAGAGTTCCAGAGCTTGTTGCGTCATGGAGACACAGTACCCAGAATTTGTCGTGATTGCCCTTTCCTCCAGCTGCCGAACCAAGAATGGAAAATTTCGACGGTCTCCAATAGGATTCGGGTTGCTTCTTTCCCTCCTGGCGTACAAACAAAGGAATCTTCCCATGAATCCACCGCTCCAGTCTTCGGCTAACGTGTGTCGTTCAAGATAAGGAATCGAGCACGCAGCCAGGACAGAAAGCCTGGGATTCTGAATGCGGGTATTTGCGCCATTTGCTCTCGCTCTCTGAACTGGATTGCAATCCCAGAGATCGGCCATTTGTGTTTTGACGGGAGTGAAATACCCTTTCTCCGCTTTGGCCAGGAAAGCACCAAATTCCGACATCGGGATCATCTGGACATTGGCGCGTGCCAGACTTTCAAGTAATCCCTCCGTAGAGCCGGGAAAATCACCAATTAAGGCACCATTACTCGCCTCGTAGAGCATTTCCCTGCCGATACCCAGTGCGCTCGATTTTTGGTCTTCTCCTGAGCGTCCCACAAGAAGCGTATAAAGATTCGCTCTGAGCTGTCCCGCGTAATTTGTACCATAGTCCAAAGGACAAGTGGCAGATAAAACTGTCAAGGCAGTGCCAAGATGATATCCAAGCGGGGAGGTGGTTTGCAGGGCGGCGTATTCTACATATTGGCGAATAAAGGATGAGCAGCTGGGCGGTGGAAGCGCCGCCAGCACATCGGCTTCAGATATCATAAGATTTTGTCCGTGTTGTCAGTCGTTGTTGTCCCTTTTTAAATAGCGATATTGGTGTGGCAAGGCAACAGAAAATTCGTAGCACCATAATTTATTTTTTCCGTCGAAGGTGAGCAGTAAACGGACTAAGATGAAATAAACCGGAGAGAGAAAATGAGTAAATCGTGTTGCAGACGTAATTTGGGGAATCCAGCTGGTACGCAGTTCCCACCTCCAACACCAAAAAAGACTAACACGGCTTTGAAGGTCATCGGGTTAGCGGCTCTGGTTGGCATTCTCGCGGCCAAGAAATAGGAGACACCATGTACAAACGACGAAATCGAGGCCAGTATGGGCAAGGAGGGGAATCTTTCCAGGCAGAATATCCCCTTATGAGTCCAAGTGTAATGGACACACTAATTGCAGCTCGTGAGCCTTTCGATCCTCCACCATCTCAAGGCAGTAGCAACGGAGCCACTTCTGCTCCAACGGGACAAGTGAAATTGGGTATATCTGATTCCTTGGCCCGGAACTTGAGAAATGTGCGCTTAGATGAGTCGTCAGTTCTCAAATATCTTCGACTGGAAGCGGAAGCAGAAAGAGGCGGAGATCGGGTAACCGAAGAAGAAATCGAAGCCGCAATGGCTGAAATACGAGCAGCGCAGATAGCCGAAGCTGAACGACTCCATGCAGAAGGCAAATTGGACGAAGCCATCGAATTGTTGGGACTGTCTCCATCCGATGCCGCAGCTGCAATGGCTCAATTGTCCGACGAAGAACAACTTAAAGTCACTGAAGACGCATTGGCAGAGGCAGAAAGAGAAGAAGACCGAAAGCGAACTCAAAAATACACCCTACTCGTCTTGGCAGTTCTTGGTGCGGGTGGGTTTTATTGGTGGAGGAATAGATAATGTACGGCGACATCCCAACTCAATACTGCGTGACGTTCTTCAATGTTGGAGATTTCAGCTTCTTGCTCTACAAAGAAGCACCTTATTTGCCCGATATCGCATTGAGTCCTGATGACATCCAAACCATCCTCGGATCGTCTGATGCTCTGAAACTATTAACAGCTGCGCGAAGAACACTTCGAACACAACGACAAACTCTAATCTCGACGTTCGTAGACTATATGGTTGATTATGCAAAGCGCGACGAGGGATTTGGAGTATCGCTACCTCTCTTGGCTGTCGATTCTCAAGACCAAATGACAGGGCAATTGCCCGCTATAAATTACATGTTCTCAGCTGCAAGAGACGTAGGTGCTCCATATTCTCAGTGGGATCGCAAATTAGATGCGGGGAAGCCAACCTGGGAATGGATTGAAGGAGGAGAAGTCGGAAATAAGAACGCTTATGATTTCGCCATGCTCAAACGCGAACTGAAAATCTTCGTGTCCGAATATCTCTTATCCCAGCCTGACATTCCCAAGTATTTATCAGATTGGGCGCCGACAAACGAAATGATGCGAAATTTTGTTGAATCTTCAGCTGGCGATGCAGCCAGAACCACAACCATGAATTGTGTATGGCTCTACCAACAAAGGCTCCTTCAGATCAACAACACGATCACGTCTATCGGTGCCGACATTGAAAATCAGATGTACCTAAACCATGAGCAGCGTTTGAATGAGATTGCACAAAGCAAAGGATTCGCAGATTGGCCCTCGATGGCTGCGTCAAGAGACGTGGAGATCGAATGGTATTGCGCCATTTATGATATGCCGGGTTGTGGTCCTGGTGAGGGGTTACCGAAGCGTGCGTTGATCGAGGCTTACAAGCGCCTGGAAACGGAATCATTCGGTGAGACCAGCTATCAGATGAGCCTCAAGGGAGAACAACCACAATTTGTGCGTATGACTGACAACCCGGAAGTTTTGGGATTGTTGGAACGCATGATTGACGAAAAAGAAGCTCAAATTAAGGAGCAGCTGGATTCCGCCGAAGCAGAGCTGGAAAAGAAGAAAGAACAGGACCAGAAGACAGAAGACCAATTGCCCGTGAAAATACTGATCGGAGGTTTAATCGTCCTTGGTGCTTTAAAGTTTTTGGATTCCAAACGTGGGTGAGGCAGCTGTCGTGATTCCAGTATGCAGAAAAAGAGTCCTAATTATGAGACGCACCAAAAGTGCGCCGACTCGACCACTTATGTGGGATTTTCCTGGCGGTCATTTGGAAGTCGGAGAATCAGCTGAAGACGGAGCGATACGGGAATTGAAAGAAGAGTCCAATCTTGACGCAATTTCCGACCAACTGAAGAAAATCGGCACGTTCGAAGAGAGCGGCATCACAGTCCACCTGTATCGTTTAGATATAGACGATCCTGTGGTCCGACTGAAAGACGGCGAACACGATCAATATGCTTGGACTCCGATTTCTCAGATGGAGTGCTACAATCTTACAGATACCATCAAAAAGTCGGTTAATAATAATAAAGAGTTTTTTGATCTTCGGAGTATCACATGATGACAAACGGAATGATCGGCCCCGCCTACATAAGTCGCGCTTCAGGGTACTACGTACCGAAAATGAGCCGTGACGGGTACGGTATTATCCCTCTGGCATGGGGCATAGCAGCTGGAGCCTCCGCCCTTGCGGCTTGGGCCATTGCCGAGAATGCGAATGATGTGGAAGGCGAAGAACACGTCGAGGCTCTTGCTGATCAGAAAGCTCAATCCGATTCAGATTACCTGACCCGATTCCAGGCTCAAGAAGAGGGATACCTGACCGAAGCAGCTGCACTGGGCGAACAAGCTCGTCAGGCTGAAGTGGATGCTGGGATGGTTCGACAACAACTCAGGACACAGGTCGGAATAACTAAATATACAGATGAAGAACGCGCCACGCTGGGAATTACCGGAGATGACATTGCGGATCTCTACGACACGGAACGTCAACAGACCCTCCAAGATATAAATAATCGACTTTCAACCATCCAAGGCGAATTGGGCGGAGGGGAAGTCGATGATTCGAAACCTTTCCCCTGGGTGATGTTGGCAGCTGGTGGTCTTGGTTTGCTTCTCGTCACAAAACTTGTCTTAAAGTAGGATATAAAATGTATGCAAATGTGTTAAAACAAGCTGCCTATGGGCCATACGCACCGTATGCCGGATACGGAAGCCCTAACTTACCTGGACAAGGTGTTGGAATTCAGCCCGTCATGGGAACACAGCCGGGCACTCAGATAGCAGCTCCGCCAAAACCAAACGGAACCGATAAGCCCACCCTTTCACCTCCTCTGGGAATTGTCCTAGCGGGTGGTGCAGCTGCGGCAGCGATCACGGGAGCCTGGTCGGGATTAAGTGCAATTCTCTTGCGAGAGAAATTTTCAACAGGATTCAAAATTGGAGCTATGTCAACAGCTTTGGCTATTGCGGTTCCGTATGTCATTTCGAAAATGAAATAGAGGAAAAACAAAATGAGTAAATACATAGTGAGGGAAGGTATGAAATCGTATTCGGGACAAGTGCCACATAAACCATACAATGGCCTTGTGGTCACAAAAGCCCCTTTGTTCTACGGCTCTCAGGAAAATGGAGCCGACAAGGGCGAAGGTTTAATGGCCAAAGCCCAGAAATGGATCACTGACAATAAAATGCTTTTGATCATTCTTGGTCTTGGCGGTCTCGCCGCATTCCTGTTTCGGGATAAGTTAGGCTTCGGAAAGAAGAAGCGTAATCCAGTTCGACGCAGACGACGAAATCGAGGCCGATACGCCAAGAAGGGACAGCGCAGAAAAGGTGCAGCACGCGGAGCCCGTCTCGCTTACGACGCACTTCCCAAGCGAAAAAAGCGAAAGCCAACCAAAAAGAAGCGCAAGACTACACGAAAGCGTAAGACCAACCGAAAGAGCAAAATGAGCGCAGCTCAGAAAAGAGCCAGAAGTTTGTTCGTCAACCGGTACGCTAAGGGTAAGAAGCGCAAAAACACCGGACGTAAGACCACTCGTCGTCGTCGCACCACCCGACGGAGCCGACGATGAAAGTCAATCGAAAAGGGCGAAGAACATACGGTGCTCACTCGGCGCACGGTGCTCATAGGGCCTTTGCCGCAACTTCTCAGCGTAAGTGTGCCTGTCCTGGTGCGCCCTTGGGAACACCATGTGGGTGCAATGGTCATGGCCAGAAAAAGCATTACGGAGCAATGTCTCAAGAAGACATACAAGGAAGTATGATTCTGGGTCTGGGGATAATGAGCTTTCTTGGGTATCTCTTGTATTCTGGTTCCAAAGCAATGCTCAAGGTGTAATTCATGAGCAAGAAGCATCGAGGCGCAACGCGAGCATATTACGGGAGATTCGGATATTCCGATCCCCAGCAATTGGGCCAACACGGAGGAACGGCAATTCAGCCCGATCCTGTGCCGGAATCCCAACCCGCGAAGTTTGATTGGAAACAACGTATCGGCTTACCCTCAGAAACATCACAGCGAAAACGCTATCTGGCCATAGACCCCAAACCAGTAAACCCTTTGATCGCATTAGCGGCGCTCGGTATAGCTGGATACCTATTATATAAATCAATTTAAGGAGCACCCATGAGACGCGGGAAAAGAATTAACCCATCACATTATCACACCGGAAATCCGTACAATTCCCCTTTCGGAATTGGCTATGCGGGATATGGAAATCTTGGACTGGGTAATGGAGCCCACTCACAACAGCTCATGCAATACGCTTTGATCGGAGCAGCTGGTGGAGCTGCGTATTCGCTGGCCACCAAAAAAATGCCCGTCACTGAGTCATCTGTTTACGGTGCCATCATCGGTGCGGTTCTGAGCATGTTGATGCCTAAGCAACAAGCGGCGGCCCCAGTCGCGACCACCGAATATGCGGTTCCGCAGGGTGGGGTTGTGAACTTCGATCCACCCACATCC
>Ga0098044_1000170_pt1 | contig 34134 bp, 41 predicted proteins | sample 10_taG_FD_75053 | JGI IMG/M metagenome (GOLD analysis project Ga0098044, IMG submission 75053) | Marine viral communities from the Subarctic Pacific Ocean - 10_ETSP_OMZ_AT15264 metaG | ecosystem: Environmental > Aquatic > Marine > Oceanic | place: Pacific Ocean | collected 2015-01-16 | reverse complement strand
ACAAAAGCATTCCAAGCATTTCTGCTATTTGGGCCCCACTTACCATCTATAGTGTCTCTATAATATCCCAAATCACTTAATACTTTTTGTACATTAGAGACAGAAACATTATATTGTATTGATTGCGGAGTCTTGCGCCTTCTATTACCTTTTATTCCCGACCAAGGAATTAAACCATGTTCCCTTACTGGTACAGTTAACTTATGCCCAATAATTTTCTTCAACTTAGAATACGGAACATACCCTCCTGATGAAATTTGTGGGTCTCTGCGTTGTTTTTTTGTCCAAGTAATATTATCATGTGAAAGTACAGTCCCAGGTGCTAACTCTTGGGTAGTAACTAGATACTTAATATAATTTCCCCACTCGGGCACCCAACTGGAGTTCCCACTGGGAGCAGGATCATATTTTGACTTAAGTGTTTTCATTTTGGAACTACTCCCACGAATAGGAAAAATCTTTGCTGCTAGTTTGGGAGGAGCCTCAATATCTCTGTTACCATCAGACAACACAACTGACTGAATCTTAGCGCCTTTTCCATTGGGAAGTGCCTCTACATATAAAATAAAATTCCCATCTGGGTCATTATAGGTATAATATTCATGAGCTTGATGCTTAAACCATCCACTTATTGTAAGGCCCATGCTATCTTTTCTCTCCCAGAAATAAGGTATCCCGCTCAACTTAATTGCCGACGTAACTTCTTTTGCTTCTTTTTTTAAATTAAGATTTTGAAAAGCTAATGACCACTGATCATCTGCCGCAGCTACTGGTGTTTTTGCTCCAGCCGCTGGCTTTTTTGCTCCAGCCGCTGGCTTTTTTGCTCCAGCCGCTGGCTTTTTTGCTCCAGGCGTTGGTGTTTTTGCTCCAGGCGTTGGTGTTTTTGCTACAGCCGCTGGCTTTTTTGTTTGTCGTTTTTTTGCCCACTGACTAAGTTCCTCCATAGTCTGCCCTTTTAAAACCTTAAAGTTCTTAACAAACCACTGTAATGTTGCTGGGTTTGGCTTTGCTCTTCCAGAAATTGGCCTCATTCCATATTCTTCTGAGGCTGCGGGATTATTCTTTATAAAAGTATTCCACGCATTACGAGTTTTTGGGCCCCACTTGCTATCTAATTGCCGCCCACTAAAACCTAATAATTTCTGTACTCGGCCAACATTGGCATCTTTATACCAGTAATTTCTTCTTTTTCTTTGTTTTTGGGTTTTGCGCTTTACCCTCTGTAATGCCTCATCTGATTGCCTTCGGCCTTCTTCCACAAGTGATTCTACATCTTTCACAGCTCTTGTAACTTCTGAGTCAACAACATCATCCGTGGCAATATTCTGTTCACTTCTGTCCGTAATAGGAAATTTTTTCCTTGCTATATTTCCTGGAATAGACATAGCTATCATCTCTCCATTCTCTGATTTAATATCAGGACTCAATAAAGTAACATTACTATTATCTTGAGATAGGCGAACATATAAATATCCTTTTCTATCTTTTAGTGCATGAGTATATTTTGAAGATCCTTCTTCGCCAGAAAATGTAAACCAGCCCTCATGAGTAAGCCAATTTCCCATAGGGTTCCTTCTATAATCTCTTTCCCAAAAATAAGGAATTCCCTCAACGCGAATTTTTTGCGGTATCGCTCTAGCAAATTTCTGCATCGCCATAGCAGCTTTTTTTGATGGAAATTCTTGAATCTGCCCATAAGCTTTTTCCATATTTTGATAAAGAGACCTAACGGCAGTTAGTTTACCACCAATCTCTCCCCTGTAAATCATTTCTTGGGCACCAGGAAGAATATTCCATAATTTTTGATGATTGTTAAGTGATGCTTTTATATTTTTAAGCATTGCTGTAAGTGATGCCTTATTTTTTAACATATACGGCAATAATGAATATGCTTCTTTTAACCAGTTATTTACACTTTCAAGAAACTCTGTGCCGGCTGCAGCTTGCTTATTTAAAACTTCCCATTCTGCCTTAGTGCGAGTATCATCCAAATCAATAATACCAGCATTTTTTAGAGAAGCGATCTTATTTAAAGGCATCTCCATGGCAAGACTTTGTAAGAAACTAGAATCTTTTCTGCGAAGCTTTCCCAAAACAAAAGCGCGAAAGCTCTCGGACTCTTCGCGCCCTATTTTCATCTTATCCAAATTCATTCGGTGAACTGGTACATCAGACTTATATATAGTAAGATCTGACGCCTCTTTGTTTAATTGTACATCCCAGTCAGACTCAACTTTCAACTTCTCCTCTGATTCATCATCAGAAAAAGTCCTCATTAAATATTCCTGACCGTCATCTGCCTTTTGTACTTGCCAAAGTGTCTCAGGATCAGCGTCCTTAAGCCTAAAAAAGTCAAAGGCAACTCGTATCATCTTGTCTTCATTACCTTTTACTGGCTTCATGTTTTGATTTCCATCTAACTTATTAAGAATCTCTTTATAATCTATCGCAAAATTTTCTAGCATTTTTAACATACCTCTATTAATAAAATATTCAAGATAATGCTGGGTTATTGATAGGTTGAATGAAAAATCTGAGAAAATTTTCTTAAAGAGAGGAAATCTTTATATAATAAGGATCGCGATAGTAAAATCTAGACGGACTACCCCCGCGCCCATATCTTAATTATATAAAAAATAAAATTAATCAAATTTACAAGATCTAATGCTCTTTAATATAGATCCAATATTTTCATCTTTTTTACATAGCTTCTTTAACTTTTTAATGGCCCCACCATATCTTTTTTTTCCATTTGTGTAATCTATATTACCCTTTAAACACTTGTGTACTGATGTTTGATGTACTCCAAGCACTTCCGCTATTTCCATTTGAGTCTTACCTTCTAAAAACATATATACTACTTCTGCCTGTCTAGCAGTAAGCTCAGTTGAAATAAGTCTATATACTTCAACCAATAACTGTTTTTTTAATTCATCATGTTCTTCTGAATGAGAAGAAATATGTAAAAATCCCCCCAACCCCTCATTGTTAGAAAATTCACCTAACAATGAGGGATCTATGGGTATTTCTATAATTTTATACTGATACGAGTCTGATTTGTTTTTTTTTCCTGCCATTAAAATATCACCTCAATATTAATTTTTTTGGTCCATACTTGTCTAGAAATTCGTCTAAGTCTTTCGTATCAGAGCAAAAAGGATTTAAATGTGACATTTTTACACCATTAAGATTTTCAAATCTAGAAAGTATTTTTTGAGTATTTCTCTTGCCAGGCTCATCATTGTCCAACATTAAAATTATATTTTCAGTGTATCGCGACAATAAAGATAGTTGTCTTCTGGTTAAAAAAGAACTACATACTCCAACTACATTTTTGATATTATGTTGATGAGCCTTGATTACATCAAAATATCCTTCTACAACATATACTTTATCTTCTTTTAAAATGGTCTTTTTTGCTAAATCAAGACCAAAAAGATAATTTTTCTTTTGATAAGGTGTGTTCATATATTTAGATAATTTATTATTGGCCTCTATCAATCTACCTGCCAAAGCAACTGGTACACCAAAACCATCTCGTACAGGAAAAATTATTTCCCAAGTCTTAAATACGCTGTGAGAAGCATTCGTAATTATATTAATCTTTCTTAAAATTTGTGGATCTGCTACTTGAAACAATACACGTATGTCTTGTGGAAATAATCCTAAAGAAAATTCTTTAATAATCTCTATATCTAAATTTCTAGAATCTTGTAAATAGCTCAAACCCCTATTATCTTCTAAAAGAGATTTGTGGCAAAAATCTATAACTCTATTTATAGTTTTAGGACTATTCATCGCTCCCTTTCTCTATCATTGTTTTAGCCATATTGAAAAAAGTGTCAGATAGCTGTAATTCTTCATCGCATAAGCTACAAAATGGCTTATTTTCTTTAATATTAATATCACACTTCTTTTTACATGCACCACATTGTACTGACATTGCCTTAGACTCTGCTCGCATAATTTGGCCCTGACTATCCAAAATCTTCTTAAAAGTGTCTGTAATGCCTCCAATTTCTTGGCCACACTCCATACACATTACCTTATTGGTCTTTCTGTTCAATTTTGCTTCATTAGATTGTAAGCAACCTTTATTTGTACATGTTAATAACATCTATTCGTCCTCCTCGGATTCTATTTTTTGTCTATTCATTTCCTGAATTTTCTCAATTGTCTTCAGCAAATTATTTTGTAATTCCTCGTCTAACTCTAAAGCCTGAAGAAAATTATCTCTCCCCTTCCATTTCCTGTCATCATACTCATACATGACATTATTGGGTCTTTCTACTACATTATATTTAATTGCCAAAGCTCCTATCTCTAAATGCCTATTTACAATTCCATCAACATACTTAATATCAAACTCACATTCCTTATTTGGAGGAGCACACTTATTTTTCTCAACCTTAATCTTAACCTTGTGACCAACAGTTTCACCTGTCGCCTCATCTTTGATCAAATTATCTTTTTGTATTTGAGCCGCAAAATTAACCATGGTGGAACAGGCATGTTTCCATGCTCTTCCACCAGATGTTGTCTCAGGATCTCCATACATTTGACCAATATTAATATGAATGTGATTTGTAGAAATAAATAAAACATTAGCTTGTCCAACAAGAGGAGTTAGTCTTCTTAAAGCATCAGACAAAAATCGTGCCATTGGGGCCATATTCTGCTTACCAATTACAGAAGCTTCTTCAACTGGTGGAACAACTTGCGCTATACTATCAAGAACAATAACTCCACAATATTTCATTGGATTATTTTCATCATCATCCTTCTTAGCATCAATAATATTTTGTAATAGGCCAGGAACTGTAGTAATCTTTTTTGTAACCTTATTTTGCTTCGGAGTTCCACATAAGAAATTCCAAATTTTTGTGCCACTGCTTTCCTTAAATATCATCAGTCTACTTGTATCAACACCCAAGGATCTAAACCATCCTTCATCATAAGTATATTCAGCATCAATAAATAATGCCCAGTTTTTGGGATGCTTTTTCTGCCACTCCTTAATTACCATTATTGACTGAAAGGTCTTGCCACTGCTCTCTTTACCAGCAAATTGCACCATTCTTCCCCTTGGATATCCTCCAATTCCAAGAATGTCATCAACAACTAAACTTCCCGAAGATATTGGCTCAACGGGTTCAATCTTTTCATCATCACCAACAAATAATCCAAAGCCACCAAAAGTTTTATTTAGCTCTTTGAAAGAATCCATTAGTCCTATTGTATCAGGATTTTCCGCCATTTTCTCTCCTTATTTCTTTTAACAATTTTATTTGTTTTTCACTTAGATCTTTAGGCATATTTATATTTAATTTGACAAACATATGTCCCTTATTGCCATTTTCATCCACAAGGCCACTGCCTTTTATTCTCAATGTAGAACTTTGCTGCACAACTGGCTTCAACTTTATTTTCTTTATGCCAGATAGCGTTGGAATATTCAACGACTTGCCTAATAAAGCATCAAGCCACTCTATATCAGTAAACTGTGATAAATGTAATGGATTATCACTTCTTTTAAAGATAGGATGTTCTGCGTGTGCAATTGTAGCCATATAATTATCTTTTACCTGTATCATAGAGCCATGCTCAATACCCTGTGGAATATTGACTTCTATCTTCTCCGAATTAGAAACTACCTGATTTCCTTGACACACATCGCACACAGCTAATACTTTTTTGCCTGTAGCTTTACAAAAACCACATTGTGACATTACCCTCATAACACTTTGTTGAAAATGAATACTACCCTTTCCATCACAATGAGAACAATCTTCTTCAGATAAATTATATCCAACACCATTACAAGAATTACAAGTGCTTCTTTTTACAACTTCAATATTCTTTTTAGTCCCGGACATAACCTCTTCTAGTGTAACATAAATAAATCCAATATTCTCTATGGCATTAGCAGACCTTCTTTTATTAAAAAAGTCATGTATATTGATATTCATAAATGGATTAAAACCCTGCCCCGGATTTGTAACATTGTTGGTTTTATTTGTTAGCTGCTCATATGCTTGATTTACTTTTTTAAACTTTTCTTCCGCGCCTTCTTCTTTATTTAAATCAGGATGCCACTTTCTTGCCTGTTCCTTAAATGCTTTTTTTATTTCACTCTCAGAGGCATCTTGGGCAACACCTAAGATTTTATATGGATTCATTCAATTAATCCTTTTTCTAGTACTGGCATTTTTCTTCTTATTCTCAATATTTTTCTTAATTCTATCAGCCAACTGTTTTGGTATCTTAATAGTTGGGCAAGAAATAATTCTAAACTTCGGGAGTACTATCTTCTGTTTCCTATTTATTACTGGCATAATTCTCCAATACATAAGCCCATGCTGTTGCGATTCCATCTGCCTGATCATAAGTCTGATCTGTCCATCCTGTTGTACGTTTTTTATAATATTTTAAATCACTATGTAAATATCTCTTTATAATATCGGGCATACCCATTTTGTCTATCTTTTCTTTTAAATTACAAGCGTTTTTAATAATTTTTCTAATAGTATTAACATTTAAAAAAGCGACATTTCCTACAGAATGATAAGCAGATAATGCAGCTGTTCTATTAAATGATGCTAAAGAAATAACTGTCGCTGCGCTAGAACGACCTTTCATAAACTTAATAATTTCTTCAATAGCAACTACTTTTGGCGAAAATTGTTCACAAAGAGATTTAATAATCTGATAAAGATAATCTAATCTCTCAAGAATAGAATATTTAGAAGAAGCTAAATTATAATAGCCATAGGCGATTAACTCTTCTGTCTTAGGATCTATAAGACCCCATCCTAAGACAGAAGAGCTACAATCTAATCCTAGAATACAATGATCTGGGATAACCTGTTTCAGAATTTTCTGAACACTTTTAGTCTTTATCTTCTTCAAGTTTTATTACCACGACTTCGATGATCTCATAGCTTTTTCAAAAGCATCTTGTGCATCTTGAACGTCTGATTCTAATTCTTCGGCCATCGCTGTACAATCCAACCCATCTTCATCAAGTTCCTCTAGAACCGCTGCTGGTAATTTATTAGCACAGCGAACGACAGAAGTGAGAAATTCCTCTGGAGTATCAGAATCTGCAAAAGCTAATTCCAATATGTCTTTCTTTTCTTGTGTGGAGATTCTTTTCCTGTCCAATAATTCACTTGCCGCTCTTGTTTTAGAATCCCAGATCCCTCCAGAAAACTTATTCTTATTTAGATCTGACTGAGGAACCTCTTCGACTGATGCGGCAAAAAGCTTGGCTAATGTGTCAGTTGATGGTTCTTGATCTACAACATCCTGTGTAAGATTTCCCAAGAATTCTTCTTCTATGATTTCTTCATAATCTGTTAGATTCTTAAAAAGCAAAGCAACCTTCTTTTTTAGTAGTTCATTTTCTTCTTCTAATAGTTCTCCTAAAGCATCCCTCATAGAAATCCTAGTCTGACTATATTTTAATATAGCACCTACTATACCTCCCCACGCGGCTGTTACTTCATTTTTTTCCATTACTTTGCTTCACTCTCCTTTATTCTAGCATTTTCCTGTTCTAATACTACTACAAACATATCCTGCAAACGATAAAGGAATTCTGAACTTGTCATACCATCCTTAATTTCTACCTTACAGGCAGTTGTCTCTTCTTCGTCCGACCATGGGCGATTTCCATCCAGTGTTAATACTAATTCACTCATTTCTTTCTCCTAATTTTTATCATTGCTATAATTAAACAAACCTTGCTGACCCATATTTATTATATTAGTTATTTGTTGGCTAACAATTCCCAAGTCTTTTTGATTTTTTTTCTCAAACTCAGAACACTTCTGAACTAAATTTGCCTCAGTAGCATGGCCACTCCTCGCGAGATCATCTTTATAAGCATCCCACGACCCATTAAATCTATTATCTCGCTGATTCACAATAGAATTAAAATTAATTCCATTTATATCAAATTCAGAAAACATTGAAATGTCTAATGAAACAAAGTCCATTTGTCTCTCAACCTCTTCTAAGTAATCTTCAATTGTAGAAATACATTTTTCCATATGATTATAATATTTTTTAGCATATTGGTTGCTAGGAATAATGATTTTAAGTCCAAATATCATTAAATTTCTATTTTCCGAAGAAAGCATTGGAGAGGTAAGACCTATTCCATGATTAAAACATAAATTCATTAAATTCCTTATAAGCTTGGAAGATTTTAAGTCGCCTTCAAATCGAATTACGGCGCTAACACTCATGGGTCCATCAAGCTCTGTCCAAATATTTGACTCAAAATTGATCATATATCCTCCATATTAAAAAAAAATATAGACAATGGTTGTGGCTTTTCTGATCTTCTGTAAAAAATCTCCACCCTATGCCTTACAGGGCTCACCATTGTCTATATTTTATTAGATCTTACTCATCTTCAAAATTGAAAGTATCCTCTCCATCATCTGAGTCATCTGCCGATGAACCTAGATTATCAAATCCTAGGTCCAGTAGCTTTTCCGTCAAAGCTTCTGGGGTTGGAGGCACTACCATCTTTGCCAGATTGAGGTTCTCCAGGAAGTTTGCCACCATTGTTTCCTCGCTCTTCGTAAGCTTCTTATGAGGCTTAGGATTTACGTTATAGAGTGGCTGTGAACCCTTTGGCCCACGAGTAACATCAATGTCATATGAGCTAGGATCACCCCAGTCATCATCCTCTACTAGACTTTTAATACCAGTCATAATTTGTGAGGAGATTTCCAAGATGCCACATTTGTTTTCCTGGCGAGAAATAACTCCCACATACCAACGATACTGAGCCTTAACGTCTAGATGCTGGCATACTGGACAATTCTTAGTTGTACATCTGAGTTTCTTGTTAGCTCCTGATGGATCTTTGGTCCAGTGAACAACGAATTGATAAGGCTTTGTGACGACTCTAAACTTATTTGACCCCTGTACGAGATTAATAAAGTCATTGCCACCGCTAGTTTTTACGTCGCCCCAGTTAGTCTCTCCATACTTATTTTCCATTTTAACTCCTTTTCTGTGCGCATTGCACTTTTTTGTTTATTAGTCGTTCCACGTTTGCTCTCCACAAGACATTTCATTTTGTTTTTGCCGTCTACGGCCACTAAAATTAGCAGCACCTTCATGGCCTCTTTTTAATATGTCCTTCATTAGATAATGTGCGCTGACCAAGCTCTGTTTCTTATTTTCCAGCCATTTCTTTATGGCTATAATCTTATTATATTGTCTACATGCCTCTAAATATTCAGGGTCTGCTTCGGCATATATTTTTTTCTCTGAAATATTTTTTGCCCCTTTCTCTGTCGCTCGTCCTAGAACTGCTTCTGAAAATATTTTCTTTTTATAATCCTCCTTTTCTTGAACAAGCCAGATGATCGTAGTATAAATTTCGTCACATCTGTCGGCACCTCTTAAAAATTGTACAGCTAAATCTTCTGCTGTATTCAGGTCAACATGACCGTCACTTGGTATTTTTTTGGCTAATTCCTGAACTTCACTTAAATCTACATTTTCTAAGCTGAATTGATCAGGAAATAACGCTTTCATAATATTAGGCATTATTCTCCTCCTTCATTCCTAAAAAGTCTTCCATCTTTCTTAATCTCTGATTTATCATTAAGTTTTGTAAAAAAAATATTAAACCCCACTGAATTTGCTTTCCGGGTGATGGCTTAATAATAGTTATAATTCCATCTTCGTCAACATCAAAAGTGCCCCTAAGTTGATCAGAAATGGACACACCATTATCACACAAATTTTGTGATAATTTCTGATAATAGCTATGTTCATCTTTGGTCATTTCAACAGGCAAATGATTAATAGGCACTATCATGTTCTACGGAAACTTCCCTCTGTTGATCCCTGTAAAGCCTGAGCGCCCTTTACTTTTCTTTTTAAACGCTCAGCTTCAATTATGGGATTTACATCACCAAAATCAACATTAGAAACTTCTGATGCCGGAATATTTGCGGGAATATCAGGGCTATTCATTTTTTGTCTAATTATGGGAGGTAAGTCGTCTTCTCCGAGATCAGTGGGTGACATTGAAGAACTTGTTTTTTTATCTTTTCCCTGAAAGCTTATATTATACCTTTCCTTCATTGCTTCCTGCAAAGCTTCTCCTTTAAGATCATCTAATTCCTTATTCTTAATATCCTGATCTCTCTTTTCTTGAAGCTTCCTAATCTCTTCATCTGCATCAAGAACGTCCTGTTCACTCTCTTCTATAACTTCCACACTAGCTTCTGCAATTAATTCTTTTCTTGTCTTTGTAGCTACTTCACTAAATGAATTGCCAGAAATTCCCTGAATATCATATCTGGATATTAGCATCATTGATAGCTTATCAAGAGTTGCTGGCTTTAAAGTTATTGAGCTACCAACATATTTCACAATATCATCTTTTAGTGCTCTGGTTTCCTCATCGAGTATTTCCTTCCCGCAACCTGGACACTCATTCTGAGAAAGAGCAAATGTGAAAGCTTGAGGAATTTCTATTTTACAATTAAAACATTTCATGTGATACCTTCCTATTTTATACAAATATATATCTCTATTAATAATTGTCAAGAAATATTAGTATATTTTATCATTTAGCGTAAAATTTCTCAAAACTTTTTAAAACTAAATTGGTATCACCGCCCCATTTGCTAACTTCAGCAATTATTTTGACAGGCTCGCCCTCTACTATCATTTTCTTAGCAAGACGATAGTCTGTAGGCCAAACTGTAAGCTCAGTTTCATCACCAAATTGATCTGATACTTTATATTTGACCATCTTTCTGCCCTTCCACTTCCCTTCTTTCTTAATAATAAACTCTCTTAGCTCAGACTTGATAATAACTTCAAACAAGGCCGAATTTCTTTCTGGCATTCTTTTTATAGAGGCAACCGGAGTTGACATGCTTGAGAAGAAACCCGGATATAGTTCTCCCAAAGTCCCAGAAATAACTTCGGCTAAAACTTTTCTTTCACGAATTAGGAATTCTGAACGACTCCACTCTTCATCAGACAATTTAAGAGATAATTCCGAAAACTCCTTTAATGGGTTTTCTCCTTTCTTTATGCTCTTTCTCACAAAATTTGATACTTTAGTTCTTAATTTAGGTGCATTCTCAAAAATCTGCCTTCTGGAAAGGTCAAGGGAATCAAATGCGCCGCCACTCGCCAAAGCTTCCACCCTAGTTTTATTAACCAACCGCCCTTGCGTTTTTAAAAAGAATTCAACTAAAGACTCATAAGGCTGATTCTCTGTAATATCATTAATAGCCTTTTCTCCAAGACCCTTAATAGCAGAAAATCCCATAACTATTATTTTTTCATCTAATATTTCGTATCCACTACTACTCCTATTAATATCTGGGGGAAGATATTTAATTCCAAGTCTTTTACATTCTACCTTCGCAGAAGAAATTTCTTCCTCAGAAGTAATTGAATTTTTAACAGTTTCAATTTTCAACTTAGCTGCTAAAAAAGCTGCAGGAAAATGTCTTTTTAAATAAGCAGTATAGTATCCATTAATAGAATAAAAAATTGCATGAGACTTGTTAAAGCCATATCCTGAGAATTTCTGAACAACCGTTTTCCAAATTTCTAGGGCTAATTCATATTCCATTTCATGAGCGTCCATCGCCCCTTTAATAAAATCTATTTCAAGCTGTTCCGCTAACTCTGGGTTTTTTCCCTTCAATTTAGTATATTTTCTTAATCCATCTGCTTTATTAAGATCCCAACCAGCAACATCCTTGGCAACACTCATAAGTTGCTCTTCAAACAAACAAATACCATAGGTTTCTTCTAAACATTTTAAACTTGGATGAAGATATGTGACAGATTTTTTTCCATTGCGCCTATTAATAAATTCATCCCTTTCATCTTTAGAAGAAGGGCGACCTAAAGCATTGATAATCGCAATATCTAAAATTTTATCAGGTTTAATTCTTTTACATAATGATTGCATCATGCCAGATTTACCTAACTGAAATACACATTTTGTATTACCTTTTTGAATCATTTGATATGTTTCCGCATCATTAAGTGGAATATCTTCCATTGTCTTAGGCGCTCTTACACCTAACTTTCGGATGTTTTTAAAAGTTTCGTCAATAACATCAAGAGTGGAAATAGCCAAGAAGTCCATCTTTGCAAGACCAACCGCTTCACTTCTATTTTTTTCATATTGTGTAGCTGTCATTCCATTTTTATCTACACGCAATGGAGCAAAATTAATAATTGGCTCATTGGCAATAACCATTGCTGCAGCATGAGTGCTAAATTCTTTCTCTAAGCCAACAATTTCATTAGCATATTCCATCAATTTGGGATATGTATTGGCAAACTCTCTTAACCTTTGTGAATTGCTTAAGGCATCTTTTAAGGTTTTAATTGGCTTGCCCTTACCATCTTCTAATGGAATAGCATCTTTAATTTTTGCTGACACATTCCAATAATCAGGAATTTTCATAGAACGAGCTAAGTCGGGCACAACACTTTTAGCAGTATAAGTATTAATATTGGATACTTGAGCGCAGTGATCTTCTCCATATTTATCTCTTACATACTCTTGAACAATATCTCTACCTGCTGATGTAAAATCTGTATCAACATCAGGTAAATCTTTTTTCTGAGCATTTTGAAATCTCTCAAATAATAAACCATGTTCTAGTGGATCAACACCATGAATATCTAACAAATAAGCAATCATACAACCGCCCACTGAGCCTCTTCCAACTCCAACTAAAATTCCATTATTTTTTGCCCATTTAATATAATCTGAAACAACCAACATATAAGATGAAAAATTATTACTTTCTAAGACTGATATCTCATTTTTAACCCTATCCCATCTTTTCTTACGCTCACTCTTATTAAGCTGACCAAACTTTTGTTTAAAACTTTCTATACACTTGTATCTCATATAAGCAACATCTCTATCTAATTTATGAAAATTTTCGTTTTTCCACTCCATAAATTGAGAATAGTCTTTTTCAGACCGAACATCGAATTTGGGAAGTCGATGACCAACTGTTTCCATATAATCAGGTGGGTCACACATATTAGCAATTTCAACAGTTCCACTCATTGCCTTTGTTGCCACCTTGGGCCCATATTCATCTGATAAAAAATTAAATATTTCACTTGGCTCTTTAAAATAAAATTCTGAAATTCCATATCTATGTCGGCTTGGATCATCTAACGCTTTTTTATCATTAATAGCTAATAAAACATCATGATATTCTTCAGATGCTTTTGTTTTATAATGAACATCAATGCCGACCGTCAAAGGAATATTATATTTCTCATGTAATTCAATCAAGACCATGTTTAAAGCATCTTGATCAATTCGTTCATTTTTTAACTTATGAGGCTGAAGTTCTAAAAACAGTCTGCCTGGAAATATATTTCTCAATACATCTAACTTCTCTTCAGCGGCTTCATATCCCTCATTAAGAAAAGCTTGACTTACATATCCCGAAGCGCAAGCTGTAGTTGCAATAATACCTTCAGAATATTGCGCCAAGTCTTCCATGGAAAGTCGGGGCCAAACTCTACCAATGAATACCAAATGATTTTGAAATCCAATATGACAGAGTTTTAAAAGATTTTTCCAACCCGTTTCATTTTGTGCCAATAAAACAAGATGTTTGCGTTTTTCATAAATAGTTCTTTTTCTACCAGTCTCAGCTTGCTTTCCTTCATATGTATCTGTAACATAAGCTTCCATACCCGGTATATACTTAACACCAGTTTCCTTATACATATTAAAAGCATCTAAGCAAGATGATAGTGTTCCATGTTCTGTAATAGCAATAGCTTTTTGACCAGATTCTTTTGCTATTGTAAATAGATCTTTTACAGAAATCATGGCATCTAACATAGATCCTAGGCTTGTATGTGTGTGAAGATGGACAAAATCCATTAATTGCTCCTTTCTGAATCTATATAAGAATCTAATAAGGTTTCTAATCTATCAACGTCTTGTTGAGTAGTATCTTTTTTCATTGTTATAGTTAATACATGAGTATCCCCAATAGCATCTATTTGGAATTTTGGTCCATTTAATTTAAGTAAATTTGTGTTTTTAAAAGACCAAGCTTGCTTTCCAAATGATCCTAAATATTGAACTATATTATTGTTAATTTTAATGGGGAGGGAATAACTAAATGCTCTTGCGAACTTAATACATGTGCTAACTCTCTGTTTAGAGAAGTTGGCCATTAAACATCTTGATCTGCTGGCGAAACTAATAAACCTAAATCACTTCCTGACGTAGAATGTATTTCAAAAGCTGTTAGAATATCGCCAAGAGTTAATACTCCCCCTCCAATATCATCCTTGTCAGCTATCAATGTTAATTTAACAGTATCTTGTTTTACTTGAAAATTATTTACTACGAACCCTCTTACTTCTTGTGCTTGACTCATTCTTTCTCCTTTGTAACTGCAGTTCCAACTAAATTATTTTTATGTGTTAAAAATAAACCATTATTTAAATCATTTTCTGGTGGCTGTTGTAAAATACCCGTTAGGCCCTCCCTGCCCTCGCCTGTTCCATCTGCTATAATATCCACCAAGTTTATTAGAGAATTTAACACAACCAGACCACTGGCAGTTTTAGTTTCCTCTAATTTCTTCACCAATAAATAATCTTTCTCAGGACTCACTTTCGTTAGCTCTATTGCTGACATTCTCATCTCCTTGTTGTTCTACTACTGTAGCATTTGACAATATAAAAGTCATAATTTTTCTATTTCTTAAATTGCCAATAAAATGCTCGTACATATTATTTTGTTTAATTTGCTTTAATAAAACTTGCCTTGTTGTATTGCGGCTTTGAGCTTCCATATCAAGAGAAGTATTTATTTCATCCTTGGTCAATGCCAAATTAGATTCCATATTATATATTCTATTTAAAATATATGCTGACTTAACTGTCTTTTCAGCCGCTTCTCTAAGTTCATTTCCCTTATTCTCTTCATTACTACAATAATTTTCACCACAATGATCTTCACAACCCTCTTCCTTATCATGTGTATGATCGTGATCACAGTGACAATCATGAGCCTCTTGATGACTATGATTATGATTGTGTTTCATGGATTGTATTTCAGCATCAACCAAACTCTTAGGCGGATTAAATGGATTTGCTTCTAACAACTTATCCATTACTTGGTTATTAAGAATTTCCCTTTTATTCTTTTCCAAAGAGTCAACTACCTGTTTTTGAGCAAACTCCATTACCTGTTCTTCAGTTGCCCCCAAAGATTTGGCTAATTCTTCCATACTTGGCTCTTTCCTAGACAAAACCTCTTTAATGCTTACAGAGACGACAACCTTTTCGCCAGGATTTTCTGGGAAATCTTCTGGCAGAACATAATCATAATCCCTAGTGTCTCCCGCCTTTGTTCCTACTAATTGAGAGCCAAAAATGGTTTTCTCCGTATCATAAACTGGAACTGTCTGATCTTCATCTTTCCCTAAATCTTTGTCTCCTAGCTTAAGGACATAATCACATTTAATAAATGAACCATCTTCAACTTCTTCACCTGTGGGCGTTAATGAAGCATGTTGTGATTTAAGATACTTAATATATTCTTGTATACTGTTTTCAACATTATATTTTGGCACTTCCAAACTCATACTTAAATATCCAACAGGATCTATTTCTGACATTCCTTCAAACTCTATCTGATACTCGAAACCTTCCTCTTCACTAGGGTAAACATTTATTCCCAAAAGTTTTGGTGTTCCCAAGGGCATAATTCTATTTTCCAAAACAGCCAACTTAAAACCCTCGTCCATCAACATTTGCATTGCGTTGGCAGAGATCTTTTCAGGACGAAGCCTTTTTAGCAACTTTAAGGGAACCTTACCTTGTCTAAATCCATTAATTTTAACAGATTTATTTACTATTTTTGCACTAGTTTCAATTGCACTTTTTACAAGTTCACCATCAAAAGTAACAGTGCTCTGGAACTTATCATTATCCAGCTCTTCAAGTGAAATCATATGATGTAATTCTGACATTTATACCTCACACTCTTATATCTATTTCTGTGTTTATTCTAGCCAACTTAACTTTCACATCTCTAAAATCCCAGAAGTCTTTATCCCTATGTGAGTTTTCTTCTTCTATGACCTTAGAAATTATATTAGCTAAAACATCCGATCTTATTCTTAACAAAGCTCGTATTGGAGCATGGGATGGATGTCCTGGCATCATTATCGCCGTTACTGAAACAACATCATTCGGCCTTAATTTGCCCCTTTGATTAATAATTATGTCCTGCCAAGTCATTGTCAAGACGTTTTCTGAAAAATTAATCGGAAAAAGTTCCTCATTCTGTACCTTATCTATGCTTAAAACTTTTGCCATTCTAATATTCCATTTATTGGATTTTAAATCAATTAAATTTGTATTATTTTTTATTCTATTATTTTCTTTTACTTCTACAACAAAGGTGTCAATAGGCCCAGAATTAAAATTAGGAGCCCGACAAAACCATTTTAAATCCTCTATGCTGTCTATATCTTTAAACTTTCTTAATTCTTCTAGATTGTTCTCTATTACCTTTAGCCACATATCAAACATTGTTTTGTGAATGTCCATTCCTAAAATATCTGTTTTGTGAAAGAAATAATCAGGCGCATAGTTCCAATATTTCTTTATCCACATGATTTGAGAAATGTATAAATATCTTTTAAGACATTTATTAAAACTATTAGGCTCAATACGATCAAGTTTTATAATCAATTCTTCAATTAAAATATTAGATTTTTTAACCGCATCAATATTTTTATAAAAAACAGAATAGGTATTGTCCTTATTAACTATTATGACATTTTCAATTGGGATTTCTTTATATTTTCTATGATATTTTGTTGATGCTAAACTTTTCTGAGTAGAATCTTTTAGCTTGAACACATCAAAACAATGTGGACATTTTAGATTTGTTTGCATTAATTCATCAGGCAAAGAGTCTTCTTCGATGCCATTTATAATTAATTGTGCATAATCAGTATCAACCCAAGACATTTTGATATCTAAAGCACTTATGGGGATGATTTTTTCACAACCGAGACATTCTACTCCGTCTTCTGTAAAAAAACTAAATGTTTTATGTTTATAATATTCATCACTGTTTTCTTCAAATACTAAGGAATTTATTATATCTTCACAGTGGGAACATTTATAAATACGCAAAAAAGGATTTACTAATTCCAAATACTCATCGTATTTGCAAACAGGGCATTTCATTATTCCTTTTTCAGATTTAATATATGTATAAGACTTAAGAATAATCTCTTTAAACACATATCTTCTTAACGAAGACCACATATAAGCACCTAATAAAATATCTGGCTTTCTCTCAATATATGTGTCTAAAACCTTTTCAATCTTATTGCGAATTTCCCAATGTTGCCCAGACTCATTATTATCAAAATAACCTGGAAACTTTTTATAGTATCTAAAATAAACAGTCTTACCAATTTTGGATGATAGAAATGAAACAATTTCTTCTTTTCTAGACTCTGTGATGGGATTGGCTTTTATTTCTTCTTCTATTGCCGTTAAACTTTCCAATATTTATTTTACCATTCGTTAGGGTTAAAACATATGTCTTTATAATCACACCAGTTACATAATGGTCCAGATTTCATAATCCATTTTTGATCTGCTGTAATTTTATCACCATATTCTATAAGCTTTCTCTTGCACTCATCTAATTCAAATGTAGTAATTTTATATTTTAATGAGCGATTTAATCTAAGCATCTGATATATAGCATATACTTCTTCAATATCTTCCTCTATGTCATCGTAGGTTGACAATGCTAAACCATAAACATATAATTGAAATGGCTCCATATATTTAGCATTTTTATTAGTTTTATAATCAACCAAATGATAAACTCCATCTCTCCTATCAACCCTATCCATAATTCCATTTGCCATATATTTGTCAGTCAGGGCAAAACAAAATTTCCTCTCATTATATAGAATACCATTGACTGTATCAGTATCAAGATTATCAATATAATTCTTAATCATGGTTTGAGCATCCATTAATTGAGCTTTTGGTAAAATTATATTTTCTTTTTCTGCCAATATCTTTTTTCTTTCAGGAAATATTTTATTCATTAACTTTCTATAAATATGTATACATTTTCCTGTTTCATCAAAGCTTTTGCAAGAACTTCCATCTTCACTATCGCAAACTATATCTGATGTTGGCAGCGCAATATGAAATTTTTCTAAAATATCATGACAGAAAGTGCCTAAATGAAGATGTATCATTTCTTTTTTCGGCAACTTTTTGATGTAATTGTAATAGTATTTTCTAGGACATTGCTCATATGTTTTCACGCTTGATGGTGATAAATACAATTTGTTAGGATCTCTCTTTTCTCTTTTCATATTTTTCCTTTATAAACTACTTCGCTTGCCGTAAATCCACTTAAACACTAATGGATTGCCGGTCTGAGCAGACAAGCCAAAGTTTTGAGAATTAGTTACATCAAAACTTTGTCTACTTATGACCCATCTCAACTCATTACTATCCCAATATGGGAAATATGCTTCACCATTAATTTTATCATATATTGGTCTCAATAAACCTCCAGAAACATATGGCTCAGGGTTATACATAGATGCTCCATTATAATATCTTTTTAAATCCATTGTGCTTCCATAAGGTCTATTTATAATTAGAACAGATTGATCCGAATATCCATCTCTTCCATCAATTTGTACAAATAAAGAACGAGGATTGAAATTCACATTATTATTATTTGGGGAGCTTGGCGATTCTTCTACGGCAGAATATTGTCTTTCTAAAACATCTGGGTCAGGATACCCTATAGAAATTAAAGTCCCATCTCCTTCGCCACCAGGACCAGTTTTAGAAAATATTAGATCATAATCAACTAATTCTTTATCATGTGATCGGGCTGGTACTGTAGTAGAATTGCTAGAATCAAGCTCATACCCGTCAACAAATACATCTGTGGCCGTAAAACCATCAACTGTGATGCCAATCCCACTAGAATCTATTCTTCTTGGAGAGGTAAGCAAAACAGAATTGGTTGAATAGGTAACGTCAGAATAAGCTGTCAAAGCGCCACTTACAGCATAAACCCTCAATCTAATACTTATTTCACCAGGTAATTCAATTGGAGCAACATAAACAAAAGATGAAGTTGTCGGCACTGTTCCATCTAATGTATAAAATATTAAAGAAGGAGCACTAGTTGTAATACTAACAACTTGAGGAATTCCTGATATTAATTGTCGTGTCGAGCCAGTAAGCGTTATTGAAAGTACAGCCATTTAGTCACCTAACTAATGAAAGAAATCCTTCTTTTACTCTTCCATCATTATATTCTCTATATATTTGATGAGCAAGTCTCCTCATAAGCCTATGACCATTGAGAAATAATGCTCTTCGTGATTTATCTTTTCGCGAAAATTCTAGCAGCGTATCGGAAAGTGATAATACATAACTATCAACATCTACAGATACGTTCTTTTTTTTCATAAAATCAGAAAGAAGCTTGCTATAAGCTTTGTCATAACTAAACTTCTGAATTACATCTAAAACATTTTCTAAATCTTTCTTTGCTTGATCTTTGTTCATTTATACCTTTCTTATATAATATATCTCCTTGGCAATATCTAACATCTCTTAAAAATCTATCTTTGGACGCCAAATTCTATTCCCCACTTAACATTTTATTTAAAATGCTAATTCAATATAAAGAAATATCTATTCATGTAACTCTCATGAGTCCACAAATTTCCTTTTAAAAAAATCGGTCAGACAGGAATTTAATTCCTCAATTGACTGATTGTTGTTTATAATATCAAACTTTGTAACATCACTAATAACTAACTCAGATTCTTTAATTTTATTATTTAACTTTGATCTATTAACAAGTATTATCTCAGCTTTTTTTTCTAACACCATCTCTAACTCAAGTTTAGTCCTTATATCAGTTATCACCCACTTAGCATCTTGATTTATTTTATTAAGAACAACTTTTATAAAATAATCTTGACCATTAGCATCTTTCATTAACTTACTATAAGCCCATAACCCTTCTCTAACATCACCACACTGGCCTTTTCTCTTTAACTTCTCATAGCTATTTATTGTCAACCCCGTTTTAATAAAATATTCTTTTTTTATCTGGTCAGCAAACGCTATCTTTTTGAAATCATAATGTTTTACCAAAAAATTAGCCACTTCGTCTTTTCCGGCCCGAGGTTCTCCAATTAATCCAATAATCATAATTTCTCCTAATATACAAATAAATTAGTAGGTTTACTGTAATATTATACTCTGTCCCTTATTCCTGCGCACAGTAATAATATTGCTAAATTTTTCTTTCATAATATCATTGTGCGTAATTATAAGAATTTTATAAGATCCACTAAGAAGGTGAATCATGCCCGCCAAAGACTCTACACCATGCTTGTCCAAAGACTGATCTACTTCATCGAGTAATAAAAAATTAATTCCGCTACCCATTCGTCTTGTGAGAATATGACTAATGGCCAGCCTTATAGCTATCGAAATTCTTATTTTTTCTCCACCGCTCAAATCTCTTAATTCAAATTCTGTGCCATCCATTGTAACAATTATTTCAAAAGTTTCTCCCCATGAACCATTATCATTCTTCTTTTGTGTAATAAAATCAATAGATGTTGGCCTATGACAAACTTTTTCTAACATTTGATTTGCAAATTGTCTCAATTCTTGAGTAATATTTTCAACAATAATTGCGGGAACTCCATCTTTTCCAAATGACTTAACAAGATATTTATATATTCTTGTCTCTTCCTTAAGATCTTCTTGCTGACTTAACAAAATAACTCTTTCAGACTTTAATCTATTATTTTCTTCTATTTTTGCTTTTATAGATCCAAGATCAATTCCACGTTCTAATAATTCTTCGTGCAATACAGAGATATTCGCCTCAATAGATTCCTCACATGCTCTCAAATTGTCAATTTTATCTTGACTATCTTTGAAAACCTTACAATCTTTGATTAATTCTCTTATTTTTAACAGAGATTTCTCTTGTACTTCCTTTTTAGAAATAAGATTTGAAAGATTAATCTGAAATTTTTCATTATCTTTATGAATGAACTCTTCCTCCATTACATATTTAGATAATACTAACTTGGCCTTATCAATATCAGATATTATTTTCTTTGTTTTTTTATTAAGTGCAATAACTGAACTAAGCTCTTTCTCCTTGTTCTCCTGATTTTTTGAAGACTTGTCTATCTGAGATTCTAAATATTCCTTTTTATTTTTGCGCCTAACAACTACCGAATCCAATTCTTCAAAATCTGACAAACATGTAGGACATTGCTTTCCCGGCTGTAAGAAATCTAATTGCTTCAGCTGCAATTTGTATTTTGTAAGATGTTCTTTCGCCTTATCTAATTCTTCAGTACAGTCTACAATTTGTTTTTGTAACTGATCATCTCCTAATAGCATATCAGAAACAAATTTGCCACTTTGTGCCTTGTCCATTTTTCTTGAAAGATCCGCCTTACTTTGACTAATTTTAGCTATCTTTGAATTATTCTTTTTTATAGCATCTTTGATAAAATTTATTTTTTTCGTCACTTGCTCTAGATCTTTTAATAACTGCTTTTTATCTACTACATGAATGTTGTATTGGTTGCTGCTATTGTCTACCCCAGAAGATAATAACTTTGATAATTGATTTCGGCAACCACTTAATTCTTCTTCTAATTGTTCTATACTATCTTTAGAAATTTCCATATTTTCTTCGGCATCAGATTGTTGTTCAATAAGTCCTAAAGCCTCTTCGTCTAGATCGGCAAATTCTGATACTCTCTTATCTAATAAAACTTTTCTTATTTTAAAATCTTTAAGAAATGCTTTCGCTGCAGATTGATATTTATCCCAAATGTTAATATGTAATGCCTCTTTTAAAATTTCCTTTCTTTCAGATGGGCTAGCATCAGCAAATTTGGTAATATCATCTTGTTTAAAATATGTTGAATTTAAAAATGTATCATATTGAGCACCAATAGTTTGGATTACTGTTTTTGTAACTAAACTGGGAGTGCCATCTTCGCAAATTCTTGTCCAACTCTTTCCTGTCTTCTTATAAAATAAGACCTCTGATGCATTATTTTTGCGACTCATTCTTCTTGTAACTTTGAACTTTTCTCCATCTTTCATAAAAATAAAGGTTCCAGATACAATTGTCTTACCTATTTTTATAACTTTTTCAATAGTTCTAGACTTAGATTTATTGAATAATACCCAAGTTAAACCCTCAAATATTGTACTTTTTCCAACACCATTAGATATGTCAACATTTCCATATTCCTCACCAATTATTAAAGCTACATTAAATGGATCAAAATTTATTGTTAAATTATTAAAACATCTGAAGTTTCGTAATTCTAATTTAATAGGATTCATTTTGATCCTCCAGATATTATTATTTGTTCGCCCTTCTCCAATAATTGAGTTTGGAAGTCCTTATCCTCAACTACTAAATCTAAATATTCCTTAAAAGCATCTAGGTCAGAACTTTTTTCGGTAATAGATGCTCTTCTCGGCTGTCTCATAGTTAAAGTTATTATATTAATTGCCGAACAATAAAAAATCTTTTTCGCTCTAAGATATTTACGTATCTTAGATAAATCTACTTCATTAAAATTTGAATTAGAAACAAATATTTTTATTCTCACGATACCATCTTCTATGCTATTTTCCTTATGATATCTTCTTAGTGCTAGTATAATATATTTCATTGTTGTTTCTGTAGGAATTTGAGTACAATCTATTTGTATTTCATGTAAGTTTCTAACTGGTATGATATTATACTCATCAGAGATTTTATTATTATCAAGACTGACGGTAACAATTTTTTTCTCAATATCTAAATCGCTGAAATTATTTCTCTCCATAGATCCTAAATTAACAACATAAGGATTTTTATTAAGAACACTAAAATTATGAATATGCCCAAAAAATGACATATCGATATTTTTAAAGAGCTTTCTGGGTAAAATAATCTCAGAACTAACATCATAACTTAGCAACAAATGACTCACATCAGATCCCTTAACTGTCATATGACCAGCTAAAATAGTTGGGTAACTATTATTACAATTTTCTTCCAATTCAAATTGTATTCTGTTTTTAATATATTCAACTGCTTCATCATTTGTTTTTAATCTTAACATATGCTTAGATCTATATGGAAGAAATATTATATTTAAATTGTTATCACAATTTGAAATAGTTATGCTAGAAATTGTCGAATATATTTTAATATTTTCTAGTTGAAGTTGTTTGAAAACATCTAGAGTAGTTGCCTTATTAGACCTAATTAAATCATGATTGCCGACAATAATATGCACCATGACACCTTGTTCGGATAATCTATGTAGTTTCTTTGCAAATAGGCTCAATTCAATGGGTGATGGCCTACTATGTTCAAAGTTATCTCCCAAAATAATTAAATGTGGAATGTTATTATTTAAAACATAATTAGTAACATAATCAAATGTGTTGCTATAATCTAATAATCTATTATTTATTTGAGTTTTGCCATCAATTCCCCCAAGAGAATAGCTTGCTCCAAAATGTGGATCTCCAAGTAAACAAACTAATTTCATTTATTACCTCGCTCTTCTAATTTTTCTATTACTTTATTTTTAATAGAAAGAGCTTTCTCCCAATTTTGAAACTCTAATTTATTAAATAAAGATTCGGCAACTTTTGATAACTTCTCAACCCAGTCATTATCGTTATGTTTCTTTCTATATTTTCGAATTAATATATATGTATCATGTACAATGTCATCAATTACTGGGTTTTTCTTCTTTCTTTCTTTTGTAAATTTTATAGTATCTTTGATAGACCCGCCCTCTATAAGACCATACTTCTGTCCCAAAATTCTAAGAATTTCTATAATCGGAGTTCCTTCCATCTTGCTTATAAAATCAAGTGCATTGCCATGAGAAGAGCAACCAAAACAATAAAAAGTATTTTTATCTGAAATACAAAAGGAAGGAGTTCTATCTTCACCATTTTCACCATTACCATAATGACCTGGTAGCGGGCAGCTAGATTTATATCTAAAAGAATTATATGACTCATCTGATACTTCTATGCCATAATCAAGCAATAACTCAACAAAATTGAGCCTTTCTAAAATATGATCTTTTAGCTTCCACAACTCTTCTGGAGTTATTACATCAAACATTTTACCACCACCTAAGAATGCTTTTATTATTTTCTTTAATTATATTATCTAATTCATTAATAGGAATAAATATTCCCTGAAATCTTACAAAGGGTAATTCTGGCGCACTTATCATGCCATCTCCCTTTCCTAATAATTTTTCTGCTCCATTTGTGTCAAAAACAATTCTGCTATCAACCATTGAGCTTACTTTAAAACTAATTCTACTAGGAAAATTTGCCTTAATAACTCCTGTTATAACATTAGTAGAGGGTCTTTGTGTTGCCATAATTAAATGAATTCCACAAGCTCTAGACTTCTGAGAAAGTTTGGAGATCAATGGTTCAATTTTTTTCTTAGCTTCCACCATTAAGTCGGCCATCTCATCAACGACAAGAACAATATAAGGAATTTTTTTCCTCTTCTTCTCATTATATTCTATTAAATTTCTACACTTCTTTTTTTCTAGTATTTTAAAACGTCGCTCCATCTCAACGACCAATGAGCTAAATAATTCAATTGATTCATCGACAGAAGAAGCCATGTTGAATATCTTCTTCACTCTCTTATATCGGAAAAACTCTACTCTTTTTGGATCAACCAACGCTAGTTTCACATTTGCGTCTTTGTTGATCAATATATTAATAATAAAATTATGTAATGCCATAGATTTACCAGAACCAGTTGCCCCGGCAATTAACAAATGGGGCATTTCTGTAAGATCCACAACTAGTGGTTTACCTCTGGCATCCTTTCCTAATATAATCGGAATTTCTTTATCCATAAACAATGTAGATTTTATTCCAAAACTAGATAGAGTTACAACTTCTTGTTTGCCTACTAATATTTCAAACCTCACAATTCCTTCACTTGGAATCGGAGATATTGTACATTTCTGAGACTGAGCTTTTAAAAACAGAGTTAGCTCAGTTGATATTTTTTTAAGCTGACTAACCATTCCCCCAGATAATAGTTCAAAATCAATTATTAACAATCCGCCTTGTTTATTTATATCTTTAACTTGTGCTTTTACTCCTAAGTTCTGTATTAGTCTGTTGATTTCTTCTTTCTTTATCATATTCCTCATTTATCTTGGATATAAGACAATCAGTAAAATGTTTTACATTGCTTAATATAGTAGAACAAGCTTTACTCTCCGTATTAAATATAAGTTTGTGTTGCTCCTGAAATTTTAACATAGATTCTCTATATTTTTCATATTCTTGAAGAATTATATTTATTGAATCCACTTTTACTCTCCTAGCTCTTTTAATTCTTCTTCCAACTTAGCTTGCATAGAATCCAACTTTAACTTCTTAGCCTCTAGATCTTTTTTTCTCTGCTTATCTTCAGTACTTTCTCCAAAAACTGACTTCTCTAATAGATAAATTTTATAAGCAGTGTCATTTCCAGCATCTTTTAGAGATAGTAAATGTCTTAGACAAAGTACTAAAAGACTAATAGTTCCTTCATCTGGACTAATACTATTAATATTGGAAAATAACTCTGTTAATCCTGACATTATTGCTTTCTCTTCATGCTTATGAGCTTCTGTTTTATTATCAACTAAAACTTTTTGTTTAAATAGGCGATTAAACTCATACATCTTGGCTCGCATTTCATTTCTTAGGGTTATAAGTTTTTGTTCTATTTTAACACTTTCCTCTGAAGGTACTTCAATTTCTTGGGGGGGGGTTACATCTGGAACAACTTGCGGTTTGTTTGCCAATTTTGAATTGGGATCAAATTGTGAACTCATTTCTTTTCTCCTTTAAGCATTTTATATATTGGATCTACAAATTCATCAAATTTTCTACATTTGTCACATACTCCGGTAAATTTAAATCCATACTCATCTGTTTTTGAAAACTTTCTAAAAACACATGCTATGTTTGTAGTAAATGATTTTTGCTTGTGACAAAAGAAAAAATCTAAGTCTAACATCTTTTGAATTTCATCTACATGACTAGAAGTAAGCTTCTTGACAATAAAATCTTTCTTGGATGACAAAATGGTTTTCTTTTTCATTTCCTTCTTCTTGGCATCTCTAACTTTGCGCCTTTCTTCCTTCTGCTTTTCCATTTCTTTTTTCTTTTGTGCTTTAACATTTTTCCTGCGAGTTGATAATTTTTTCCATCGCGGATCTTCTTTAACCAATGTATAAATTTGTTGATAAGCAGATAACGGAATTCTTCTAGGTAATTTGATTTTTATAAGCTCAATGGTGCCAGATTTAGTAATACCATCTTTCCAACAATTATATAAAATATCAAGTTCTTTTTTAGAATATTTACCACGCTTCATTCTTACTTTACGTGGAGCACCTCTTTTAATAACTTTCTTTATTTTTTTTCCGAATAAAATACTCATTCTCTGCATCGCAGCATTTATAGTTCTATTTGGCAAATTCTTCTCTGCCAACTCCTCTCTACTAGACCTAGTTTCACCATCTGTCCAACAATCTTTAAGAATTTGATCTTCTTCCTTTGTCCAACTTGGTCCTCTTCCCATAATTATCTCCTAAACATCAAGATTACTAACGACATCAGAATGTCCTATTATAAAATTTCGTCTGGCATCAGTATCAGAAGACATAAGAATACTAAATATCTTATCTGTCTCTGCTATATTTTCTATCTTTACTTGGGCTAAATTTCTGGTTGTAGGATCCATTGAAGTTTCCCACAATTGATCTGGATTCATTTCTCCGAGTCCCTTAAATCGTTGAATCTTATATTTGCCAAGATTATTTTTAACAAAATCATCTTTCTCTCTATCATCTTTTAAATAAAGTGTTTTTCCTCTATAGACAATTTTATAAAGTGGTGGTTGTGCAATATAAATATTACCACTAAACATTAATTGAGGCATTTGTCTATAGAAGAATGTAAGTAAAAGTGTTCTAATATGAGATCCATCAACATCTGAGTCAGTAAATATAATTATTTTACCATATCTCAAACTCTTAGGTTTTAAAGATGGCCCAATTCCTACACCAAGAGCTGTTACCAATGTAACTAATTCCTTATTTTCCAGCATTTTCTTAAAATCATTTTTTTCAACATTAAGAACCTTGCCTCTTAATGGCAAAATTGCTTGAGTTCTTCTATCCCTTCCCTGCTTCGCAGAACCACCAGCAGAGTCACCCTCAACTATAAAAATCTCATTTTTTCTCGGATCTCTTTCCTGACAATCTGCTAGCTTGCCGACTAAAGCGCCTGTCCCAAAGTCACCTTTTTTACGAGCTAATTCTTTTGCTTTTCTGGCAGCATCTCTTGCCTTTGCGGCAGAAGTAGCCTTTTTTATAATCTTCTTAATTTCATCGGCATTTTTTTCACAATAATCTTTAAACTTTGTCGTTACAACTGATTCAATAATACTTCTAACATCTTCTGAAACTAATTTCTCTTTTGTTTGTGATGAAAAACTTGGACGAGGGTGCCTAACATTGATAACATAAATCAATCCTTCTCTTATATCATCACTAGTAAGTTTAATTTTTGATTTGATTTTAAAAGTTTTCAAAAACCAAGTAAAAGTTCTTGTTAGGCCGGATCTAAATCCTGCTAAATGTGTCCCCCCATCGGGATTTGGAATATTATTTGTATAACATCTGAAATCTTCCGTAAAATCATCAGACCACTGCAATCCTATATCAATTTCTATTCCATCTTTTTTACCCTTAACGACTATTGACTTACTTAATAAATTAGTTTTTAATAAATCTACAGCTATATGTTCTACATAATCTCCAATATTATTTTTCTTTCCATTATATAATGCTTTTTTGCCCGTTTCATCATTAACAATTATAATATCAAGATTATTACATAAATAAGATATTTCTTTTGCCTTATTATGTATTTTATCAACTAAAATTTCAAAACCCTTGAAAAAAGATTTGTCAGGCATAAAATGAATCAGCGTACCGGTTTGATTCTTCTTTAACTTCTTTTTTGATATTTTTTTAGACACATATCCATTCTTAAAATTTAAAGAATGCTCATATCCGTCACGATAAATAACAACTTTTAACCAAGATGATAGAGCATTTACTAAGCATAATCCAATTCCATGTAATCCTCCAGAATATTGATAATTGTCGCTGTTGAATTTTCCGCCAGAATGATGCTCAGTAAAGACGGCTTCTAGAGATGACTTGCCCTCTTCCTTCATATGTTTAACGGGAATCCCACGACCATTGTCTTGAACTAATACGGAACCATCTTTAAGGAAATGTATAATTATTTTATTACAATGACCGGCCATATTTTCATCAATAGAATTATCAAGACATTCTAAAATCATATGATTTAACGCATGTTCTTTTGAGCCAGCGTACATTCCTAAATTATTACGAATGCTTTCCGGCCCTTTTAAAATTTCTATATTATTGTACGATTTTTCTTTCTTTTTCTTAACCATATTACTCCAAATCTTTATTTAATACATGATCCATAAAATCTCCTGGCAGAAAAATTCTATGCTTTCTTAAATAATGAGAGCATTTGGAAGGCCAAATATATGTTCCATCTGAGCAATCAGAAGCCCCTAAATCTTCTCCACATAATCTACAAGATGAATATCCCATATAATGGTTAATTGCTTTACCATTATCAAAATAACTAGCAACTTTTTCTAATTCTTCATTATCGCCCATAAACATATCTTGTCTAGGCCAAGGCAATTTACTTTCATCATTAATTTTTTTTGCCCAGAAACAAACAAGCCTCAAGTTAGGATTCTCTTTTTCCAGAATATCTTTTTCCGGCGGCCTTTTATCGCTTATCTCTTTTAAAAATTTTTTCATCACCTCATTACTGCTTTTTTGAAGTGCCTTTGCCTCAGCTAACTGTATTTCTCTAATAACATCAGAACCTATTCTTTTTATTGGCTTCATCTAATTCCTTTTTAATATCATCGCTAGAACAATTATAGCCAGCTTTACTTAATATAAGCTGAATTATCTGTTCTTTGGGCACTTGAATATCTGCTGTAGTTACATCATTCCAATTTATATCACCACAAGCCTGCCAAGAAGTACTTTCACTTTCAGCAAACATTTCTGCTATAATTTTTGCGGCAAGTCTTTTTATCATTCCCTGATTTTTTTTATTATCAATCTTAAAATTAAACATTATTTCTCCATATATAAACTATTAATTCCATCATATACTTTTTTAGGAATCCAAATTGTTCCATACTCCCACTCATAAAAACCGCTACATGGAGCATATTTTATAACATTTTTGATAAAAAGATTAATTCTTGGATAAAAATATGAAATAGAATTCTCTTTACTTTTACCAGCCTTCCTGCCATTTTTAACTATGCTCGTCACCAACTCTATTTGATCACTGTCCATACTATCGATTAAACAATTACCATTCATAATAATATATTTTTTATTAAACCTGGCTAATAACATATATAATATATCAATAGGTAAAGAGTCATTGAAGGCAAAAGAACCTTTTTTAACTGTTTTTATTTCAAGTGCTTCTTCATTAATCAGAACATCCGGCTTTTTTTGTGATCCGTTAGGATCTGTAACTACATTATCTAATGTTCCAATAGTTTCTTTTAGAATTTCTTCTGCGTAGTTAGTATTGCCGCCCTTGCCACCCTTATAATCGCTAGGAGGTTCTTGGCTTAATTTTTCTAATAAATCCTTATCAATAAGATTCATTATCTCATGGATTTCTCTTGAAAAAGGACATTCATCTGTATACTTACTATATATACATATGTTTGATTCTCGTATTTCTTCTCTTAAGTCAAACAAGTGATAATACCTCCGAGATATGTTTGGCAAATTCAAATCCTAAGTTAACAGGAACTGCATTACCTACTAAAATATGTTGATCAGAAACAGTCCCACAAAAGCCATAACTAGGAGGAAAAGTTTGTATGCTGGCTTTTTCCCTGACAGTCATTTCCCTATCTTCATTTGGATGTATTAATGGGTTTCTTGTAATAGTATGAGAAACACCTTCTCTTATTCTACGGAAATATGTTCCCATTCTTGGCATAATCTTATAGCATTTAATAGTATCACTAGAAGAGAAAATATTTTCTCCTTCATTTAAATTCACTTGTCCTTCTACATATTTACCTCTAACTTTAATACAAAATCCTTTTTTTATAACACCATCTTTTACAATTACTTCCTCAACCTCTTTCAGTTTTTTATATTCAATTGGTAAGTTATTATAATATCCGCCTTTGGGAATAAGTTTTGCTTTTTCAATCCAAGCATTAGTATGATTTTTCATTCTTTGATTTGGATCTGTTGACTTTATCTTATTTAATTCCTCAATAACAGAAGTTTGTAACTCCACCGACGCTGGAATTGTAGGTTTAATATTTAAATCATTTCTAAACCCTAAGAAAAATATTCTTTTTCTTTTCTGTGGAACATTATAATTTTGAGAATTTACAACAAAATATATTGCAGTATATCCTGCTTTTTCTAACTCATCAATAATAATATCTTTTATTAATGAATCCTTATCTTCGCTCTTGCCGCCCAATTTTCTTGTAGCTAGGTCGGCCACATTTTCAATCAAAATAGCTTTTGGGTTAATTATTTTGGTTACGCGCAAAAATTCCATAAATAAGCTTCTTCGCGGATCGTCTAAATTAACTTCCGTTTCCTTGCCATCTTCAAATAGCTGATTCTGATTTAATCTAGAAAAACTTTGGCATGGCGGTCCCCCAATTATAATATCTATATTTCTATAATTGGAGAAAAAACTATCAGGAATATTCTTAATATCTTTATGGATTGTAGGTATTGTTGGATGATTTGTAATCAAGGTGTCAGTGGCAGGTTTCCATGAGTCTGTAAATAATAATGGCATCCATCCATTCTTTATAAAACCAAGATCAAGACCTCCGCTTCCACTGAATAATGAAATAAATTTTTTCATCTGTCTCCTTATTCATTTTCATAGCTTACTTGTCATTATCTTTAACTTCCTGCCTAAACTCTTCCGCAGCATGTTTAATTAGGTCTTGTCTTGGATCTGACGTTATAGTGTGTCGAATCATGGCTTTAGCCATTTCGCTCTTCTTCTTTATTTCTTCAAGCTTTTTTGTTAGCTTTTTATTTAATTTAGATAATATCTCTTTATAGTCTGTTTTTGTCATTTTCCTCCTAGCCTAAAATAACTTTTGATCTAACTGATAACATACAAAATCAGCATTTTCTCGCAATTCTTTTAGACTTTTTGCTCCCATATAGCTTAATGCGCTTCTCAAACCAGCTTCAATCTTTTGTACAACACCCTGAGCACCGCCTGGTTTATATTTTACTAGGGTCTCGCCACCCTCAACATACTTTGGCTCCTTGCCAGAAGATTTGTGCTGGGCAGCATAAGAAGCAGAACCCCTATATATTTTATGTTTCTCATTATTATATACTACAACATCTCCACCAGATTCCCTAGTGCCTGCAAACAATGTTCCTGTCATTACAAGATCTGCTCCAAGAGCAATTGCTTTGACGATATCTCCGGGATTTGAAACTCCCCCGTCAGCAAGAATCATAGTTGATTCATATTTGCCATTAAGACGGGCAAAATCACAGTCCATAATGGCGGAAGCAATACCTTGCCCAATTCCCGTATTTATAGATGTCGAGCAGACACTACCATTGCCGATTCCCACACGAACACAATCAACACCCAAATCGGCAAGATATTTAAATCCTTCTCTGGAGGCAACATTACCACACATAATAAATGCATCAGGACATACTTTCTGAATATGATGGATTATTGGCTCCACAATAGTATTAAAACCATTTGCAATATCAATATTAAAGTTTTTACACCCATTATAGGACAACTCCTCAATGACAGAAAATTCACAAGGAGAAACTCCAACAGAAATTAATGGAGGAATTTTAAAATCAGCCCCATTGGCTTCAAATCTGTTTTGATCACCAAATCTATGAATTGTACTCCACATGCCAAACTCATCAAGTTTTTTGCACATTTCTGGCGTTACTATTGTCTCCATTGGAGATGGAATAACTGGCAATGAAAGTGTGAACTTAACAACGCCAGCAAGATTTTTAATTTCCTGTGATAAGTCAACATCGTCACGACTATGTATTGTTGATAATTTTCTTGGCACAAGAGATATATCTTTATAAGTATATGTTGGATTCATTAGGTTTTTTTATCCTCCGATTTTTCTCATTTCATAACAAATATATCGTCAAAAATTTTTCTGACAATAGTTTTTTGTTGATTTATTCTTCTACTAATATGCTAATATATAATAAAAAGGGGCGTCATATGGTTAAAATACTTACTGGCTTAGAACTTCTATCCTTATATAGAAGAAAAAAGATAATACATCGCTTAGTAAGATGGAATCCAGAATATGTCCAATATAGACAGACAAATTGGCTAAAAGGCTCTGTGCCCCCACAAGAACCTTTTGAATTAACAAGAGTGGCCACATTAACTTATCAAAGTGGCGAAATTGTTTATATATTAAGAATGTTATGTTCAGATAATAATTGTGGATGTAGAAGTGGTAATGTAAAACATCCGTGGGTGGTTAATGAAGATGGTATTCCAGTTCCCAATCCATCAAAAAATCCCCACCCAGCCTTTGCCAAACATGGAGCTTTTATTATTAATCCTTAATAATATATTCTTCAGAAAACCAATTATAAAGATCCGCCAATTGACAAGTCTCAGAACAAAAAGGAAAGTTCTTTATTCTTACATTTTTTTCTTTACATAATACACATTTTATTTTATTTTCAATGTCTTCTTCTAAATTTTTATTTCCCGCATCAGTTGCGTCTATAATAGGAGCAGCATATATTGGCATAGCCCCATCATCTTCTAAATCATATATAAATTCTAACTCTCTTCGCATTTCTTTTTCATTCATTATTTTCTCCATAATCTATATCTAAATTTTTAATTTGATATTCAAATCCAAATAATGTTGTTAAAAAATTATCGTATTGTGTTGGAATACCACCTCTCTCAAAAATCTTTTTTGAGATTTCCAGCGCATCAACTAAGGTAAATGTGTCACCGATTTTTCTTAGATGTAATTTTAGTTTATATATCATAGTTATAATATCTTTATTCTCGGGTTTCATTCTCAACATATTAAGATATTCAATAGTAGATATAACATCAATTGGAGCAGGAGTATCTGGCTCTGTTCCCATTGTTGGCATTACAGCAGCATAAATTGGCACACACTCTACCGGCCCTAAAACCTCTGACATAATTGCTTCTCTGTCACCTTCGGGATATTTTAACAATTCATCTATTAATTCTTGTATGCTTAGTCTGGCTTCTTTTTCATTCATAATGTCTCTGCATATTTAGCGCAAGCGAACTTAGCTTCTTCTTTGGTATCAAATGGACCATATTTTTCTACCCAAACTTCATCCCAAAAATACCACTTATTATTCTTACTAAAAACTGGGTTGGGACTGATAATATCCCCAAGAGCATCGGGTTGTGGAGCACCTCCCCTTATAGGCATTGTCATACTATTTCCTAACTCTTTTAACTGCTTTTCTGTTAACTTTTTAAAAATATCTTTTGTCAATTTTACCATAAATTAATCCCATCCTAAGCTTTTCAATTTCATTTGTTTCTTAGTTTTCCAATACTTATATAGAGCCCAGTCGTCTTCTAAGTCAATTCTATCTCCATATTCTGACGCCAACCAATTGTCCACAGATCCTAACCCACAAGCCCCTTTCATATATTCCTTATGTAATGAAATACAGAATTTAGAATAAACAAATTCTTGTCTATGTAAATCAGAAAATCCATTTTTAATAATTCCTTTCATGTGAGGAATTGTAAAATATCCAGCATTGTTTT
>Ga0098044_1000166_pt1 | contig 34456 bp, 14 predicted proteins | sample 10_taG_FD_75053 | JGI IMG/M metagenome (GOLD analysis project Ga0098044, IMG submission 75053) | Marine viral communities from the Subarctic Pacific Ocean - 10_ETSP_OMZ_AT15264 metaG | ecosystem: Environmental > Aquatic > Marine > Oceanic | place: Pacific Ocean | collected 2015-01-16 | reverse complement strand
GGGTGCGGCGACCGTAGCGGCGTCCACGGCGGCTACGGCGGCGAGGTGCGGGCCTGTTGACTTCGGCCTCGCTCAGCCAGCAGAGGTCGGCACAGACAGCGTTTCCAGCCTTGCTGGTGAACTTAGGCGCTCCGCAGGAGCAGCGTTCGGGGCGACGGGCCGCTGCGTACACTTCACGCATCCGGTCGTACATGCGACCCACGATGGCGTCGATCTCACCGACACGGTTTACCCGCTTGTCAGCGGAGGCGATGCCACGTTCGCGGCCATCACGGGCCTTGTAGACGGCACAGACGCGAATGGCGTCCTTACCGCAGGAGCGAGCCAGCCCGTCACGGGAGTCCACCGTGGTGTACACGAGGACACTGATGCTTGCAGCACCGTCCACGGCACGAGCATAAACGATCTCTTTCGCGCCACGGATGGCGGTCTGAGCGAACCCACAAGAGGCCAGCTTCTCCTCGATGGTGAGGGCGAGGTCGCGGCGGGAAGTTCGGTTGGTGGGGTCGTACATGGTGCTTCTCCTTGGTCTCTCTACGGCTGCCCCACAGATTCGGAACCTCCTTGTGTCTCAATAGGGTGTTTATGGGCTAAGCTGGGTAGGTACTTTCGCGCCTTCCAGGAGTTTCTAATGGCCAACACTGATCTCGCACCCTCAAGTGGCTTCCAAGGTGATTCCTACATCTACAAGCTGGGAACGACACCCAACACCAGGACTGTTGTTAGCCAAAAGGTGCGGATTCTGGCCCCTGCCTATTCGGGCGGTGACTTGCTCTACCAGATTGGTGTGCTGTCCAACTTCGCGCCGACCGAGAGTCGAACCATTGAGAATGTGCGAGGGATTGGCTTCGGTGACATCGTTGCGGAACTCGTCCCTGGCAACACGGAGCCGATGACGGCTTCTTGCGAGCGCACGATGCTGTACCTTGCCAATCTTTGGCAGGCTTCCGGCTTTGCGTCCGGCGTGAGTGGCCCGGTTCGTAGCCTCCGTCACCATCGCTGGCCTTTTGACATCAAGCAGCAGGTTGCCTTCAGCGTTGTTTCAGACGCGGATTACTCTGGCTCCTGGGACACTGGTGGAACAATCAGTGGTAGTGGCTTTGACGGGGGTGTCCAAACGCAGACGTACCCCGCAGTTACCAAAGACATCGCCATCGGTGACAACGTTGGTGGCAGCCCTGCGAATGGCGTTGGAAGCCACACGGTTCTCATCACCTACTACGAGGGGTGCTGGTGGTCCGATTGGAACACCACCTTCCAGCGGGACACCGCTGTGGTGATGGAAAACGGCACCATCACCATCACGGATGTACACGATGGAGCCAGCGTCTACGGTGAGTTCCTGGCTACGGGTAACGACCCGAGCATCGGTCAGTTCACTTCTGCACGCTTCGGCGGCACAAGTGGCATGGTCGCCAGTGAAGCTAATGCCCTTCCATAAGAACTGGCACCTGTCGTTTGATCTCGTAACAGCGTAGGCGGGTAGTATCTTCCTGGGCACGCTGCCCTGGAGGTACTTCCGTGATCAACCTTGATACTTTGAAAGAGGCTCTCGCGCCTCTGGCTAAGATTGGTAAGGAAGAGCTTACCTTTGAGGTAGAGGGCACCGTTGTCCATCTGGCCCCTCTCCTCCCACACCAGGAAGTTGAAGTACAGCGGTACTCCTCCTTGGTCCTGGAGGACACCCAAGACCTGGAAGGCAAGGATGCTGATGACAACATGAGCAGAGCGGCTGCGCTGGACTATTTCGACAAGTTCCGTATCGAGGTCATCTCCTATGCCGTCATCCAAGTTGGAAGCCTGAATCTTCGAGGGGTGGACATGGTGGAGACGGGAGAGGAACTGGACAACGGCGTCAAGGTCAAGGTCAAGCGTCATGTAGCTATGCGGGAGTTGGTCCTGGAAAACTGGTCGCGCTCCATGATCACTTCCGTCTTCTCCCGCTACGGGGACCTTGTGGAGAAGCTCGCTCAGGAAGCAGATGAGATGACTGGCAGGGAGCCAGCAGACATGGATGTCGAGATTTCTCGCCTCCAAACTCGGCTCGACGGGCTTCGAGAGGAGCGGGCTAAGAGGGTGAAGGGTGATCCCAACGTCACCAATCAACAGGTTGAAGACCTCGTGGCTTTGGGTGATGACCGTCAACGACGACTTGCGGAGGCTGCGGCGCAGCACCGGGAAGCAAGACAGGGGTCAGCAAAGCCTGTTGCCATAAAGACTCCTCAGGGAACCGTGGACTTGGAACACCGACAGGCCCAACCTCCTCCTCAAGCTCCACCGCCGCAAGCTCCACCGCCGCAACCGCCGCAAGCTCCTGAAGCAGGGCATCGGCAGACGCCTACACGCGCATCTGTGATTCCTGAGCATGAAACCCCAACCTCCTTTGAGGAGATGCGAAGTTCTTTTCAGGATGGGGAAGACCCCGACGTTTTTGCTGCGGAGCAAGCCCGAATCTTGGCAGCCCAAAGGGCAGCCCGTGAAGCAGCGGCAGTCCGGGCTGGGCATGTGCCTGAAGCAGAGGGGGAAGCTCAGCCAGAAGTTGCTGTGGATCTTGTAGGAGAAGCTACCCATGCAGGACAGGTGCATGGGGTGGACGCTTACCGCCTTCCTGCTCAAGAGGTGTCGCCTCGGGGCCGCAAGTCTAAGCCCAAAGCAAAGAAGCAAGGAGGTCCTCCTCCTGAGGTGAATCCCCACTTCAAGCCTAATGGGTAGCGGGGGTGGCTGGGAACACCACCCGAGAAGCCCTGCTTCGGGAGTCCGCAGAAGCCTCCCTTTTACAGGAAGCTCACCGACGAAGGTTCCTTTACGCTGATGTAGAGCGGCTCATTGAAGAGGGATTTCTCACTCACAATGTCGTCCTGGACGGTGTTGTGGTGACTTTTCGTAGCCTTACGAGCAGCGACTACGCAGACCTCCTGAACGCGACATACCCTGAGATGGCGCTGGTCTATTTCCATCAGCAGTTGGTGACGAAGGCCATTTACAAGGTCATGGGACTTCCTGTCGCGGGGCATGAGGAGAACTTTTGGATCAGGCGGCTTTGGGTGGAGAAGCTACCCATACCTTTTCTTAGGGTCTTTATGTCAGTGGTGGACGGGCTGAATCTTCGCGCAGAGCGGGCTGCCAACCGGACGGAGGCTTATTGCTACGAGCCGTACAGTCGGCAACTTTGGCTCATGGTGCGAAGTTCTGCCCCTTACGGTCGAACCGAGATGGGGCTGGTTCGCAGGTTGTGGGTTGCTCACAACCTGCATGAGGATGAGAGAAAAGCGGATGCGCGACAGTGGGATCACACCCGTGCAGTTGTCGCAACCCAGGCCCACAAGTACGCCAAGAAGCTGGCAGAGCATGATCGGAACTGGGATGAGCGGGAAAAAAGCCGCCGTAGACGCATCATTGAGAACGCCGTCAACTACATCATCCAAGGACCCAAGGAAGAGCAAGAGGAGGTGTACATCACCATTGATGGGAAGAGCTACTTGGCTCCCAAGGTGCGTGAAGCAACAACCTTGGAAGACCTGGGAGACGAGTTGGATCGGTGGATTGCGGGCGAGAAGGATTACCACGATGTCGTGGTTGAAGAGTATGAGCGGAAAGTGCGGGCGCAGTTTGAGGGCCAGAGAGCGGCACGAGAGGCAAAGCGTCAGCAGGCCGAAGAAATGGATAGCCTCTTAGAGCAGGCTGGTATTCAACAGCCCGAAACCAAGTTGGTGGGGTACACGGCAGAGCAGTTGAGGGAGATGGGGCATAAGTTCAAACCTGCTGGAGTGACCACGGAAGCAACGAGTCAAAGCTCTGGGCGGCTCTATGACCGCTACATGAAGCATGAGGCTCAGAAGGGGTGGATTGGTAGTGGGGGGTTGGTGGAGGTGGCAGATGAGCCTCAGGAGCCGTCCCCTAATGAGCCGTCCCTTCAGGAGCGCCTGCAAGACAGAAAGCCCTCTCTCTTCCCTACTCCTTCTATGGACCCCGACAAGGTGAGAGGTTCCGATGGCTGACACTACCTTGAAAGCTGAACTGGTTGTTGATGTCAGCATGGGGATGCTGCGAGGCGACTCCAAGGTGCGAAGTGCTGTTGAGGGGCTTTTCGACAATGCTGTTGGGGTGGGGCTGATTCGGGGTGTAAAGGGCAGCAGTCGAGAACTTCAGGCCGAGATGTTCAAGGTCATCGCCCACTCCATGAGGTCGGGCGGTAAGTCCGGTGCCCAGGAGTTCTACAAAGTCTTCAAGGCGGGGTCGAAAGAGATCGTGTCTGCCCGCGAGGAGATGGCTCGCCTTGATCGAAGAATCATCACCGAAACCAACGACGCTCATAAGAAGAGGATGCAAGGAGACAGACAAGCTCTCGATGATGAGGTTCGCCGTAAGACCAAGCTGATGAAGGACCAGCAGAAGACAATCGCCAAAGAGACAGAGCGTATGTCTGATGTCCTCAAGGAGGCTGGAAAGAACCTCAAAGAGAGTATTTCCGAAGGTGCCGAGGACCTGAACAAAGAGATCGAGAAGATCACCGGGCAGGACTTCGGAGAGGGTTTCGGGAAGGCAAAGAAGACGCACGACAAGACGAAGGCTTTTGGGCAGCAGGCTCAAAACATGGGCGGTCGGATGGGGAAGATCGGCAAGAGCATGGGCGGTCGGATGGGCAGGGGGCTTGCCAGTGGCGGCAAGATGCTGGCAGCGGCAGGAACCGTAGCCGCTGGAGCCGCTGTGGTGGTCGCCGCTGTTGCCGGACTCGGCATCATGATGAAGAAGGTCTACGACTGGTCCAAGGGCATGAACAAGGCCCTTTTGGACAACGTGGCCTCTGCGGACTTGTGGTCTGACGCGATGGATCGAGGCCGCCTCGATATGAATCGTATGGCAGGCACCCTGAGGGACACTGCCACCGACATGGCCCTTGACTGGCGTATGCAGTCCGAAGAGGTCATCGGGCTGATGCGGGCAGTCAATGATGCGGGGCTTACCTTCAAGGAGTTGGAGCAGTTCTCAGGGGGCCTCTCTTTTCGGGACGCGGTGCAGGATACGGCTGAGATGGTCTTGGTTGCCTCTAAGAACTTGGGCATCGGCTACCAGGAAGCAGGGGAGTACGCTGACAGGATGATGCGTGACTTTGGGATGGGGATCGAAGGTGTGACTGAATCCTTCGCCAAGGTCTTTGTGGCTGCACAGGGTTCTGGGATGGCAGTCAAATCCTTCTTCACCGCTGTCAACGAGGCATCCTCAGGGATGGCCCTCTACAACTTCCGTCTGGATGACACTCTCGGCCTTTTGGGCCTGATGACGGAAGTACTGGGAGAAGACTTGGCGAAGGAGCAACTCAAGATGTCCGGGCAGTTCAGGAACATGGGTATGCAGGAACGGACGAAGACGGCTCTGACGACAGGGGTAGGCCGTACTCAGAGCATCCTCAAGGCTGACGCTGAAGCTCAAGCACGAACATTCACAGAGCAGTTCGGGCATCAAATAGCGCAGCTTGGTGGCACTGGGATGATTAGCAGCATGGGCCAACTGGACGCGGCAGCAGTCGGCTCGATGTCCGAGAAGGACTTCCGCAACGCCATCGGAAAACTTCGGGAGACAGACGGCAACGACCCCATGGCTCGAAGCTTGGAGAACATCCGTCAGTTGTCCCAAGGCACGTCAGGTGGTGCCTTGGGTGCCGCATCTGGTATGGGCGGCCTTTCCCGAAGTGGGGAGATGGCTATGCAGCTTGCTCAAGCCAGTGCGGTCCTTGGGTCGAAGGGTGTTTCGAGTATGCAGGGGATGGATCAGATGGCCTTTGAAGAAATCACCGGGCAGTCCGGTGAGAACTTCCAGATTCTCCAGCGCCTCGACCGTCAGTTTCGCTATGAGTACGACAAGGCAGGGGGAGCGGAAGGCACCGGGAAGAGCTTCTTCGAGTTTGTTGGTTCGGGGCAGTTTGCGGATGAGCTTGAGCAAGCCGCCATGGAAGCTCAAGACCCGATGCGGAGACTCGCTGAAGCACAACTCAAGGAAACCACCAGCGTCGTACAGACCCTCAAGAACTACGTCGGTGTCGGGATTGACAGTGTGTCTCAGGGCATCGACACCCTATACAGGCATTTCACAAGGTACGGGGGAGGAGAGTCCGAAGAAGCGGCAGCGAGCAAAGCAAAAGTGGACCAGATGCAAGAGCAGTTGCGGCACCTTACCGACATCCAATCTGCGGACAGAACCATGTCCGCTACAGCTACAGGGGCAGAAGCTACCCGAATCGCGGGGGAGCTTGAGACACGGGCGCAGACGATCAAGGACCTTCGGGACGCGATTCGGGAGGAGCGGGATGTTTACACGGAAATGGCTGGGGGCAAGACTGAGACTGCGGCGAGGCAACGTGCATCGGTAAAGGCGGCAGGTCGGGAGATGGGCATTGACCCCATGACTTGGGTTCGTTCGCTGTTCGACAGCGGCAACTACAACCAAGGGATGCAGGTTGCAAGGGATGCAGGTATCGGCACCGGCACCGGAAGCTCCGGTCTTGAGTTCGATTGGAGGGATCTTAGCGATGAGCAATACGATTCAGTAATGGCTCAACACGCGGGCGGGGTGCTTCGAGACGATGATGGGGGCGTGTCGAGAGGCCACATCTACGGGGCGCAGTACGGGGGCGCAGTAACGAACAAGATGAATCGGGGTCAGATGACGGATGATGAAATCGGGGAACTCTTCAACACGGGGGCTGTGTCAGTCACATTGGCCGAGTCCAAGGAACTGGACCAGGAGCAGCTTGATGCGATCACAAGCAGCCATGCAGCAGTAACCACGCAGCAACAGACTCTTGCAGACCAGCAGAAGCGACGAGACGAGGATGAAATCGCTGCAATCCAGGCTCTGCGGAAGGTGTTTGACCGCGAGGAGATGGGCAAACTGACTGCTGTCACCGGGAAGACGCAAGGGCAGTTGGCTCAAATGAAGGTGTCAGGGGGAGGCATTTCCGAGGGCGAGTCTCAGGACTTGGCTAACCGGGCGCGGACTCGCTACAACCAGATGAATCCCAATGACCCGAGGACGGCGGGGCAGAGCCTGCCTCGGGAATGGCAGTCCATCCTCACGCAGTACGGTGTAACGCCAGCGCACGCCAGCCAACCCTTCAGGGATTTCGTGTGGGACCCGATGAACGGTTTCCAAGAGTTCACCGCTGGTGACATCCCGATGGGTCCGGGGATGGGGCTGCCCGGAGGACCCCTATCAAAGGCTTTGACGGGTGGGGTGACTACCATCAATAACTACATCAACGGCACAGACGAGATGAACGCCCAGTTCGGTCGGATCCTGGACCAGACCTTGATCGACGCGGGGGTCTCAAAGCGGCCCGGACCCTCGAAGCTCGTATGAGGAGGATGACCTATGTCTACTGATGTTCCGATTTTTCGCCCTGCTTTCCCTGCGGGGGCCGCAGATGTTGCATCCAGGAACGGCACGCAACCCGTCATCTTCGACATCCTGGGACCTGACCGAGAGACGAGCATCCTTCCAGCCGAATGGAGGCTTGTGCTTCACGTCAACCCGTCCTCGATGAAGATGTCCTACAGCAAGAAGATCGAACGTATCCAGACGAAGGGTGGCTGGGTTGAACAGCATTGGGGGGATGACGCCCAGAACATCGCGTTCGAGGCGTCCACAGGCTCGTTCATGAGGCTTTATTCGGGTCTTTCTGATACCACCTCCACTACCTATGGGGGTACTCGGCGCGAGACCCTCGCCTATGACTCCTATTTGGACTGGCTGGCGCTGTTCCACAACAACGGCTCAGTTTACGACCACTCGGGTCAGGTTGTTTTCCAGGGCATCATCCAGGTCACTTTTGCGGCGGGGGTGTATCGGGGTTGGTTCACTCAGTTCTCTGTCACTGAATCTGCCGAAAAGCCTTACGCCTTTCAGTTGTCCTGCGCCATGGAAATCGCAGAGGAGATTCAGGTATGGCGTAGTGCTTACGGCGGTGAAGCCGACGGCGCTTACGAAGGCTACGCGGACCTCGCGGACTTGAAGAGTTAGGGTAATGGCTACTATCGGATACGTTGAAATCGCGGAACGCTACGCTTCGGTAACGACGGGGCCACGCCTCACCTACTCGTTTGAAACGCAAGAGGGGCAGCCTGTTGACGGGTCGAACCCGATGCTTCGGGACTTGTCCCCGTTCACTATGTTCCTCCTACCTCCCGGAGGAGGCACCGGAGCCGACTTGGTGGCCCCTTATGTGGAGGCGGTTGGTGAAGAGGCTTTTGCCTATGTAGAACCCTTTACACTCAATGTTGAAGCCTACACAGGAGCATCATCAGTCAATACAGCTTCTCAGCAGGCGGCCAACAACATCAGAGCGACGTTTGGGATGTCGATGGTGGATCCCAACAATAGCCAATCGTATGACAACACCATCTCCAACCTTGAGTCCACCGTGAGCGTGGCCCAAGTGACCCGGTACCAAGGAGGATCTGGGGAAGTCATTCCCACAATGTGCGATGGCTTTACCGCAGCGGATATTGCGTTGCAGGTTGCTCAGATTCTGAATGTCCCCCCGCTTACGTTGCTGATCAACCCCAGTGAGATGGCCATCACCTACCAGTCCATTCAGAACTACACGGACAGGGGACGAAACGGGTTCATTTTCCAACGATGGGGAGAGGGACAACCTACTATCTCGTTCTCGGGCAGTACTGGCGCTTACATGGCCGGGGAAGGCACCTCAGGTGCGGGGTTTGGAGGACTTGAGGGCCTTACCAGACACAACGTGGGAGGTGCGTTGCTCAATGCGACCTCTGGGTTGAATGAGGCACAGGCCAGTGATGGCTACACCAACGTCGCCACAGGTGTGCAGTTCGCCACCATGAGGGACTCTGCGGCGTTCCAGAACTTCATTTCCCTGTACCACTTCTACCGTAACAACGGACTCATCTACGACACCATCGGGAAGTCTGAAGCACACCTTTTCGTGGGGTCCGTTGCGATTTCTTACGACCAGTGGATTTACGTCGGGCACATCGAGAGCTTCGAGTTCTCTTTCACGGAAGAGAGCCAGCACCGCATGGAGTGGTCCATGGAGTTCGTCTGCGATGAGATGTACGACACCGCGACCTCTCCCTCTGTGGTCCTTCCTATGTACACCCCTGAGCCAAACCCTGCGTATCCAGGCCGTGCCAGTGACCGGGGAGGGGGTTCCCTGAGTTCTCATGACGCAGTGGTAAGCAGTAATGGGACGGCTTGGCTGGGAGTCACCGGAGGTCCCGACTCTTTCCAAGACAACTCTTCGTTCGACACCAGTGCTTACGGGAATGACTTGGTGGCAGCTTGGGAAGACCATGGGGACGATCCTGATGTCCCCGGTTCCCAATGGCCCACTACTCAGTGGGAGAACTCAGCCTACACCAACCAAGAGGACCGGGACCGTGAGGAAGAGATGCAGCAATGGATCGAAAACCTCACCAAGGATGACTGATGGGAGTTGGAGATCGACCATATGCAGGTGGCTGGAAGCAAAACCAGAACTCGGTAGTACGCCACACTCCTGATGCGAGGGTTTTCTTCAACGGGATGCTCACGCTTCCAGGGTGCCCTGCCTGTCACGGCTCCGTTGATGTTCAGAAGTACATCACAGGCGTGTCGGTGGACACCAGTGTGGAACCGGTGGCGAACTGCACGATTTCCATGTCAGTCCCGCGATTCGCTTCCGATGTCTTTGGGCAGGACGGCTCTTTCATCATCACCCCAGGCATTGAAGTCGTGGTTTACATGCGGGGTTATTTTCCGATAGCGGGTGGTGCTGTTACTCCTGGTTGGGCTGAGGGGGTAGTTGAGGGGGAGATCAACACCAACGAGGTGGTTGCTTACCCTTACTATCAGGTCTTTCGCGGAATCGTTATCGAGGCGTCCCATGACTACAACGGGGGGATGTACAACGCTTCTTTGACCTGTGCGGACTTCTTGCATTTTTGGCAGAATCTCCAACTGGCGACCAACGGCGCTGTGTTGCAGAACTCCACTAACGATTCGAGCATCCAGGGCTACATGACGGGGCACCGCTTCACCAGGATGAACCCCTACGCCATCATCTACACGCTTTTCAAGGTTGGGTATGGCTCCACTGGGGGTGCAGATTACATCATGTCGGGGAAAACGAACCATGACGCTACTGCTTGGAAGGGTGAATCAGGCACGCAGTTGAACAAGCTCGCTGCGTTGAACATGGAGAGGATCCTGGCTTCGCATCAGATGAGCCTGAAGATGTTTGCAATGGACGGCACTCTTTACAGTGCCATGGAGATGGCTTTTATCGGCACTTTCCATGACGACCAGAGCCAGGGCAGTCAGCTTTGGGAGAACGCGGGTGCCGACCATGGGACGGTGACAGGTCGGATGCTTGAGTTCCTGCGGAAGTACGGCTTCAACAGCGCGGCTGCCAACGCTCAGCTTCTGGATAGTAATGAGGGGGGTGATGCGGCTTACCTCAACATCCTGAAGCAAAATGCGTTCATGATGGACATTGGCGCACTGGGCGCACTCAATCTTTGGGAAACGGAGTACATGACCAAGTTGGAGATTGGGGCTGCTGTCACCGACATCACAGGCTTCGAGTTGTACATGGACGTGGACGGGGACATTGTCTTCAAGCCTCCCTTTTGGAATATGGACACCTCTTCCGATCCGACGTACCGCATCGAGAACCGGGACCTGATTAGCCTGTCCCAGGCTTCCCGAGAACCGGAAGCAACCTACGTCAAAGTGACGGGCACTCACTTCAACGCTCAGGGAACAGGTACGGACGGTTGGGTGGCTCCTGGAGCCACCTACATCGACTACCGTTTGGTGGGGATGTTTGGGTGGCGGGAGCACAGCTTTGAGGCTGGGTACCTCTCAAGTGCCAAGCAGATGTACATATCTGCCATTGCCCGGTTGGATGTCATCAATGTGGGGACACATACTTGTAGCGCCACGATCCCGATCCGTCCTGAGCTTCGTCCCGGATACCCCGTGTACATCACGGAAGCCCAATGCTTTTACTACATCCAATCCTTGAGCCACCAGTTCCAGTTTGGAGGTCAATGCACGACCACCATCAACGGGACAGCGCGTCGAGGTAAGTTCCATCCTCCAGGGACACCCCCGAAAGACCGTCCAGTCGCAATCTCAGACATTCGGCTCGACCGCCCAGACTTGCCAGCACTTCCCATTCTCGCAAGCGGTCAGGGAGGAGAGACGGCATCTCAGACGTTCGAGGCCCGCACCGTTGGGTTTCCTAACGTAGTGATGGCCTTGGACCCATCGCAGCAAAACATACAGGGTTGGATTACAGATCCTTTCACCCAGCTTGAGTTGGGAGGGGACCAATCCGTGTGGGCCGAGAAGGCTGTTATTGAGTGGCTTCTTACCAAGGGGTACATAGAGGCAGACCCTGAAAACGCCCCCTCCACTGACCTCCACGTCGTCAGAACCGAAGGGCCGTGGAAGTTCCGCACGAGCAACACCGACTGGCAGACGATAAGGAAGGCTGAGATCACCGAGGGGTACGCAGCATACGCGGCGGCTGGTCAGGCGTTGTCTAAAGCACGGGAGGGTGACAACAGAACCGGCTACGCGAACGCGCAGCGCATGTACATCGAGGCGATTTCAGGGCCATTCGGAACCTTGATAGGGGCTATCAAGAAGGACGACCTCAACAAGGATGAGGCCCTCAGAAACTGGATTGCTCTGTTAGAAACCCAGAAAGCCCGTTGGGCACCGAAAGCGGAAGGCCGTTACCGCTACTACTCAAGCTCACACCCGGACCCGGCGCACCAAGGTCCAGACCTGATTCGGTGGGACAAGCTCGGTGGGACGATGAACCTCGAAACGCCCAGGTCCCCGGAGTCAAGCGGGAAGCTTCATATCCTCAAGGATGGGGGGACGGCCTACCCGCTGGTCGAGGAAATATCAGCATCAGATGTGGAAAGAGGGCTTACCGTTATGGCCCTGGATTCTGACGGGGAAGAGGCGACACAGGCCATCATCCTGACCTCAGAACTCCACTTCGTGAACTTTTGTTATCACACCGCAATACCAAACCCTACCCGGCTCGTGGGAGCCAAGGGGCAAGACTATCTGGCTGGGTTTTTCATAGACACTGGGCGTCTCGAATGGTGGGTGAGGGTTATTCGTGTGAATGGCCCAAACGCCCAAGCCGCCGAGAACAACCCCAAAGCATGGTTCTACGGGGATTCCGGGGACCCCCAGACTGGCTTTGATTCTCTCAAGCCTGCTGATGGGGTCATTGGTGCCCTCTTCGGGCTTATGGCTGAAGCAGGCAAGCAGATGAAGACCCCGTCGGGGAAAAACGCATGGGAATCTATAAAAGAGGGCGCTCCTTCTGGCGCAAGGTCGATAAAACAAGACGTGGAGACTTTCTTTAGTGCTGAAACTGGGTTTATGGGTTTATGCGGGGAGGAGGACCTAAACCCCAACTTCACATTGATGGCGCAGTACAACGCCTGTATGAAGTGGACGCCAGATAAAACTGACGACGACTACGCGGAGTGCGTAGACCCTTCCAAGAACAGCCCCAACTGGGAGGAGGATGCGGAGATTGGCTACTACAACTGCGGGTGTGTGTTTGTATCCGGTCTGAAGGGTGATCTGGTGGTGGACCTTCGTGGCACTGGGTTGGAGTGTGAAGACCGGAGCATGGTAGACGCCAACAGGTGGGGGTTCCCTGTCACCGGGTGGTGGGTGGAGCCTCACAACCACGGCGGCGGGAACGCCCAGAACTGGTACAGCAGAAAGTTTGCGTACTACGTCCAGACGGCGTGGGATGCTTTGGGTAGGCGCTACATGGACTTGCTGAAGGCTGAGGGGATGAAGAACGACACTTCCTGGGAGCATCCTGAGTTGATGAATGATGCGTTTGATGCGAAGCAGGAGTTCTACGATCAAATCGAGGAGAACTTTGGGGGTGATGATTTTGAGATCGGCCAGGGCATCCCCGACTTTGCTGCTCGGCAGGTGATGATTCGCTACGCCTCCGATGAGCAGCTTCGGGAGGAAGAGCCTGCGAGGCTTGTCCCAAGCCCGGTTTTTCCCGTTTCAGACAACGAGGGGTTTGAGGTGATTGGGTCCCAGGCTTACGGTCGCGGACTCAATGTTCTTCTCTACTCGGACCTTGTGGCGGCAACGGGCTTTGACTCCTCACGGGTGGTTGTTGGGAACGGCGACACGGGATCTCAAGCGTCTTTTCAAGCCGCCGAGGAGTTCCTGTGGACCTTTGCCACACAAAGTCGCCAAGACCCTGCGGCTGCGCTGTCAGCCATGAAGAACAAGGATGCGAGCACCTGGGCGAATGCGTCGATGGCGTTGGGGGTAGCGGGTGTCGATGTGCCCATGGAAAGTTGGACGCTCGACCACTACACTGCCGGGATCAAACCGGCGACCACAGTCTCTGCGGTCACACAAGTGTTGGGAAAGACTGAGAGGGCCTTGTCCAACCACTCGACCGATTCTGATGGGGCGTACCAGAGCCTTGTGGCAGGCAACATCCCGGTTGCGGTTGCTGAGATCACTGCGGGGGCTGAAAACGTATGTGCTTGTCGAGGGTTCCAGGGGGAGATTTACATGGCGATGTTGCAGGATTCGACTGGTTTGGCGCTCGCCTCTGAAGGGCCTATGCACCTGAGTGAGGATTTGGATGCGGATGCACTCATAGCCCAAGCGTCGAAACTTGAGGCTTGGTGGATGTCAAAGGATGCTTTGGCGGGCCGTCACTTGGATACGGAGAGGACCAACATCGCAACGATGATCTCAGACACCTTTGGGGCAGGAGGCCAGTACGACACGATGATGGGGATTTCGGAGGAGACTGGGTTGAGGGCGGGTGCAGTGGAGGCAAAGGAAAGGTACCACCAGTTGAAGATCGAGATCGAGGCTACAGCACGGGATATAGCCACAGGTGCTGTCTTTCAGGAACCCGAGGATGTGGTCCAGGAGGAGGGTGTCATCGCTACCACTGAAGGGGAAAGCGGAGGCCCCCCTATGCCCGGACCTCCCGACTTGACCTACGGGGCGAGTTCGACTCCTGGGTATGATTTAGGGGACGACTGAGGAGGTTTGTAATGGCCGGTAAAGGTAAAAAGACCACAGGGAGACGTAACCGGGGGGAGGTTCGCGGGAAGCTGACGAATCGTCGTAGGAAAAGGCTTGAAGCAGAAAGCCTGAACTACACCGCAGGGGTACTTCGGAAAGGCTACGTCGTCCTGGTGAATGCCGTGGACATGACGGTGGACATCCAGCTTGTTCAAGGTCCCAACAACAAGCCTTACAAAGGCATCCCCATCTCATTCGGAGCGTGCGGCAGCCGTACTTTCATGGGGGTGATGCCAGAGATGAACGACCAGTGTGTGGTGGGGTTCGCTCCTGCCACCATGGCAAACACTCGGCCCTACATCGTGGCTTGGATTCCCAATGCCCCTCGCATGGGAAGGGATTGGGTTCCTGTTTCCATCCATTCCCAGGCTGAGGTGGAAAACACTGTTCGTGTCAGGAATCAAGCGGGACCTTACGCCCCCCTGATTCGGAACAAGACACCTCGTTTGAATGAGGGGAATGCTTTTGTCTCGTCCGGGCAGGGCGCGGATTTGATTCTCGATGAGTCAGCCACCTTGACAAACCGCAGGGGCAACGAGGTGATCCTGCGCGACCAGGACCAAGCATTGGTTGTCCGTAGCGTGCAGCAGTTCCATGCGGGTTCCGGTTTCCGTATCTACGGAGGCATCGTCCAAAGAGACGCCGAGCTTCTTCCCACCACACTGTTCAATGCTCACTATTGGTGGGCAGCACCGGGACAAGCTCTCACTACGGATGAGGACGTCAAGCCATCCCAGTTCCCCACGGACTACGCGACCGCAGACACTCTTGCACCTTCGATGCTTTTTCAGCGGCGGTCAGATGGCACCAGGGTTCACCCTGATTACGGCAACACGAGCCTTGGGTTGGACCCATACAAGCTCTTAGAGCGGGGGTTGTTCATCTCCCCCTCCGGGGTGCTGCTCGGGGGCAAGATCAGCGATGCTGTTTACGGGGGCAAGCCCGTTTACCGAGTGAGCGAGGCTTTGGGGAATGCTTTTGGAGACTCTGAAGCAGAGACGTTCACAGAATACAGGATCGAAGTAACCCACACTTCTGACGGAACGCTCCCTGTCACGGAAGAAACCGATGGGTTTGATGCCGACCGCCTTCCTCTTAGCGGCTCTGCCCGGTTGGCTCCTACTGGAGATGATGATTCCGAGGGGCAGCCCGAGATGGACAATCCTCCTCCTGTCCCAAGCAACAACGTCCCTTTTGTAGAGATGGTGATGGGGACTTACATCGGCAACGACCCCTTCTATGGCGGGAAGGAGCTTTACGGTCTGCCCATCTGCCCTCAGCTTGTTGGCAGTGACGGGTCTAAGTCTCCAGGGTTGGTGTCTGGGGTCGGTAAGCCAGTTAGCGAGCACGCTGCTTGGATTGTGAAAGTCCAGAACCCGGAAGACCCCACCCAACCTCCTTCTTGGATGGCTATCACCAAGGGGGGAGCTTTCCGGCAGTACTTCTCTGGGAAGGGTTCACCTGGAGGCGTTGCCGTCTATGACAACAGCCAGACCGACATCTATGGGGGTGAGGGGTACACCGTCCAGGCAGGTGGGGGGAATGCCTCAATCGACCTGGAGCATACGGACGGTTCAAATCAAGACGGCTACGGGATCACGGCCACTTCGCCCGCTGCCATCCTGCTCCATGCAGGTGCTGCGTCTACCTCCATGGATGCCACGAACGCCTCTATGGCGGGCGAAGCCGCCTCCATGGTCATCAAGTCAGACACCAACACGAGCGTTGTGAGTGCGGGTGAGGAAAAGCATAGTTGCGCCAAGTTTACGGTGACGGACTGCGACGTGATGGCACAGTCGATCACCAAGAACTGGAATGTGAACAGCGGTGGCGGCATTGGGTTTAGCGGGGCGACGGGCAAGGAGATGTGGACCGGGAGTAAAGACATCGCCTACGGGGGGAAGGGGAACAGTGACCCCACCGGGCCTCCCCCCTTGGTGGAGACTTTCAGTGCCAATGCTGCCACAGGAATCCTTGGTGCGGCAAAAGTGCGAGAGCAGACCCTCCAGATGGGGGCGTGGGATTGCTCAGGCCCAATGGTGAGGGAGGATCACACCTACAAGGTCGGCTCCATCAACCTCAAAGGGACAGGCACCGCCGCAATGGCTGCGGGGTTTGGGACAGGGGTGCGAGTCGGATCTGGTGTGGGGTCCCAAGACAACAGCACCTCCCACAAGCCTACTGGCATCAAGACGGTCGGTTACATCGGAAACGTGACCAGCAAGGCGGTTGCGGGGGGCACCTCGTTGACGAGCACCCTGGCCGCAACTGTGAAATCTGCGGCCAAGTTTGGTGCCAGCGCCCCTTTGATTCAACTGACGTCACCGGGGGTTTTCGCTGGCGCTGTCTTGTCGGAGGGGTGCATCGACAATCTTACCGGATCTTCATTCATCTCCAGCGGTACAGTCGGATACTCGACCTGTCGTATCGGCTAATGATGCGGGGTGTCCGCATTGGAGTGTAGATGGCTGTTACCGGTAAGGCTGTTTCGATGGCCATCATTGCAGCGGGGCCTAAGCTCGTAGGCCCTACTTGGCTCAAGGTGGCAGATGCCGTTGGGGTTTCGGTAGCCCAGTGGCTCAAAGCAGCAGGGGTACGAACTACTGGAGCTACCGCAGGCGTTGCAGGAGGAGGCACCGTAACCGGCAAGGTTGGCGTGGCTCCGATGGCGTTGCCTGGGACGATCCAAGCGGCTGGCTTGGTTGGAATCACCGGAGGCCAAATCGCCACTGCTGTTGGTATGGGGTTCTCGTCTGCTTTCAACGCCAGCAACCAGTTCACGGGCGTCTCTACTGGGGTGGGGATTGGGGTGGAGGTCGTTACCAAGGTCACGGCGGCTAATGCTGGCTCTCTCATCACGATTCTCACGGGCAACCTCGCCGCCAAGAAGATCACTGGCTTGAACGCGGCCAAACTTGCCGCTGGGATCGGCAACGGTATTGCCGCTATTGCTTTGACTGGAGTGGGTGCAGGCGTAGCGGCGGGGTCTCCCTCCCCTGTGCCTGCGACGGGTACAAGCAAGTCCGTGGTGGTGTGAGAGATGGGTCTTGAGATCGACGGTTATGTGCTTCGACCTGCGCGAAGTGCCCCTGCTAATGCCATTACGACTGGCGAGGCGGTCACTGGTGTTGACCGCACGCATGTCGATTTTGAGATGCCGTCGAACTACGACTACTACCTTTCTGTTGCTCAACGGCCAGTAGCTCCTTTTGCAGACCAGTATCGTTCTGCTGTGCTTCTGCGCCCTGAAGCAGGGAAGGAGGAGTTCCTGGTTTGGGCGGCCAACACGAGCAACTTCTCAGTCCTCGCAGAAGACACGGAGTTTGGGCTGTGGGATGTGCTTGGAGACCCTGATTTCGTCACTGCTTCAGCAGGAAGTCTGGAGGCAACCAACCTCATTGAGCCTCTTGAGCCTTACGACGACGGCACCGACAAGCTGATCGTTGCGGATGAGTACCAACGCAGCCTGTATGAAGTGGACGCCGTGGTCATCAGGCGGGGTGACCTTCCCCTTGTTCCCTATGGGATAGGGGACAAGGCAGTTCTCTTCAACCCTGATGGCGTCAACTTCTCGGGCGGCATTGCTGAGCAAAACCCGGTCACAGGGGCGATTACCCTTAGCGATGCTGCTGGCAACATTCTGGAGGCTTTGGGAGGGGGGTTTTCCGTAGCCCGTGGGGACACGGTCACGTTTGTAGCCTACCGCCTTGCCCCTCCTACCTTTTGGTGGACCAAGAACGAACCAAACCTCACTCGCTTCGGGTGGAACGGCAAGGTGAGCCGCTGGGAGCCTCTGAAGGGGAGCCTCCCGCAGCATCTGGGGAAGGTAAAGGAAGACGAGACTTACCAGCTTTTCCCTCGCCCTGTCCGATTCGAGGCGGGGAGTGAGCTTCCCCATATCGTCGGCCTCGCGGATACTTACGCCCTGGTACGAGTGGGTCTGGCGTTTGATGCAGGGTCCGACAACCCCACTGTTGCCGTTGTCGCGGATGCCGCCATCGAAACCGGGCCGGACTGGGTGACCTTGGGGACTGACGCAGCCGTAGGCCAGAAGAACGGCGTCCTTATCTTCTCACCGGACTACATCGAGACCTACGGGGGCCTGGATGTCTGGTATTCCCCCGAGGACTTCACGCCTTCCAACGACGGGGACCTTGGGGCACTTCGGGAAGCGGCCACGTCTGACATCGCCTTGTCTCCGATTCCAGGACCGACTGACAGACCGCTCTTGAGGCTTGGGTTCCGGCAACACCTTGAGCCGATCATGCGCCTCGATGATTCAGGACTCAACGTGGCGGGTGCCATATCATCCGGGTACTTCGAGTGGTCCATGACCACCGGCAAGGTTGTCTTCAGTCAGGTGGACATCGACAAGGCGACCCCAGGTGAGGGGGGCTACGAGCTTTCCTACTTGGGAGCACGGGTCTACTACGACGGCATTGCCATGTCGATGCAGCCTGTCCCTCTCAAGGCCCCTGTTGCATGTCAGAACCTCGCCGGGGTTGAGATGACAGGGGAGACACCGGTCTATGGCATCCCTTCTGACGGCCCCTTGTTTCTTCCTCTTGCCGATCCGTTTCCGTTTCCGGGGACTTCTGGGGTGCGGTGGGTTCCCGATGAGACTGGAACAATCCCCAAGATCCACCCTTTGGTCCCTGCCCCTGACACGCGTCCAAATGAGTCGGGGTTGATGCGTGAAGTAGAAGGGATTGGTGACTCGTTTTTCTTCTGTGGCAAGCAGGCTTGGGAGTTCACCAAGGTCATGGAGTACTGGAGTGACCTGACGCCACTCCATATTGCGGTGCCCTTTTTGAGGGCTGAGGTGTCGAGACAGCGGGCCTCCCCCTCCCCCGCATCGAACACGATGTCCAAGGTTCAGATCAAGCGGGCGATGTTTGTGGGGGAGCCATTTTACTTCGTCCAGGCAGAGATCCTCCCCGCGATTTACAGCGATGAGAAGAGTGGTGCGAGGCTCTGGTCTCGTGTTCGAGAGCCGTTCATCTTTGCCGACGGCGACGAGAAGATGCGGTTCTCTCTCAACAACACCACGGAGGTGATTTGGGACAACGCTGATGCTGGATATGGGCTGGGGGCCGGGGAGTTCTCCGCAGAACTGGTCGTGGCCTCCCTCGAAGCAGCTATCTTGGCTGCTGGTGCATCCGGTACCCACTTTGAGGTGACGGCATTCCGGGGTCGGGTGTCCATTGAAGGTAAGGGTACTTCTGCCACCGATCCTTCAGTAGAGATCAGTTGGCTCGACACGAAGGTTCATGTGGGGGACCTTCGAGGGAACGCAGCCTTGGGGTTCCTTCCTGCTTGGCGTGTTGATTTCACCAAGGATCAAGTTTGGCAGCCGGATAACGGGATGGCTTTCGGGCTTCACCGCAGCCCTGAGAACTTTGCCCGTAAGAACTCCAGGCCCGATACCAGGGCCGTCCATAGATTCGGCGGTAAGACAGGCAAGATTCTCACGAAGAACCTTCCAGCGACCCCCTTCTACAACATCATGAACCACCCTTTGGTGGATCTTCCCGGCTTCGATGAGGACGTTCATTTCCAGAGGACGGAAGGACTGTTCGTCCGAGAGTTGAAGAACTACGATGGCATCTACTACGAGTTTGCAGATGACCGTGTCCAGTGGGTGGATGTAGCCGAGACGTCGTCTGATCGAATCCTGTCCCCGACTAACCAGCTTTCGCTGGCAGCCCTCTACGCTCTTCCTGACACGCTGTCCTCTGCGGCTATGGAGCCGATTGATTCAGGCTACGGCCTCTATCTGAAAGAGCCTGCGGGCATTTACACTGAGCAGGTGTGGAAGGAGGATTTCCTTCTCCCAGGCGAGGGTAGCGCAGGCCAAGCTCTCCTGATTGATGTCATCGGGGTGCAGATTGTTGAAGGGGGTGCAGGGAAGTTTGTTGCGGGCACCACGACCTTCGAGGACAACAATATCTCGGACTGGTCCGACCTCGTTCAGGTTCCTGAGGGTCCTCCTGAAGCAGGCTATTTGCTCCATGTCCTCAATGGGGACGCAGAGGGCATCTACACTGTGGTCTCGGTGGGGACGGGCGCAAGTGCGAACAAGCTCCTCATATCTCCTGCTTTTCCTGCGGCTGCTGGCCCGGATGAAGGGGAGGCATACGTTCAATGGAAGCTGTACCACGGGTACACGCGGGAGGTGTACGACCCTGCGGTAGTTGCTGATGTCGTTCTCGATGTCTTCAACCATCTCCCAGAGGAGCCATTTGAGATCAAGGTCCTGACCTCGATGGGGACCATTGAGCATCCTTTGGGCTACACCGCTGAGATAGGGAAAGCCCGTGAAAATGATCGTCTGATTTGGCTCCGCTTTGGCTTGGAGGGTGGTGAGGTAGTGCCTCGCTACCTGGAGACCGGGGAGGAGATAGGCCCCATCGCTGAATCAGGGCTGGTAATCCCGGACCTGACTGACCCGTTCTTCATCAACGAAGACTTCGCCATCCGTGTGGAAGGGCGAAAGTTCACGACGGACTTTCCCGCAAGCGGGGACGGTTTGCTTGTAGTTACCCCGGCTGCTTTGATTACCCCCATTCCAGGGGATGGGGTGTTCGTCTGCGGGGCTACGGGAACTGACCCTGGAATCATCCAGTTCGGGGAAGACACCCTGAGCGAGAACGATGGGGCCATGATCTACTACGATCAGGTGCTTCCTGCGGTTGCGCCAGCCGGGGAAGCGTTCATTGACCCCACCACAGGTGATGCGGTCATCTCCGCTAATGCGGCCACCGAGTTTCAGGGCGAAGAGCTTTACTTCGTTGAGCAGATGATCACTGAGAATCGTCTTGATGTTCGGCTTAGCCCGATAGGAGGGTCCCTTTTCTTCCAAGCCCCGCTTCGGGAATATCAGATTGTGGAGTCTCACTACTTCCAGGCTGATACCGATGGAGACAAGCTCGTTGAGACAGATGACGATGGAGTAGATAGCTTCGTGGAAGTAACGGAGTTCCTGCCCCTCTATGTCCAGTTGGAGGAGGCCACTCGGGTAGACGACAACACCTTCACGTTCAACCCGACAGGCAGAACGATTGCCGAAGAAACGGAACCCATGATTTGGGCTGGAGTAGAGCTTCAGAACTACCGGGGGTTCGTGACCGCTACGGTGAGTGGAAGCACCATCACTTTTGAGGAGGCGGTTGACGAGGACGACGTAGTGAAAATCAACTACGGCGTGTACGAGGCGTTCGGCGGCGAGATGGCCTACGAAGTCTCGAAGAAGCCTGTCTACCGCCCTCCTTTCATGATTGATTCAGGGGTGAGCGACTTCACTCTCGTCGGGGACCGCACAGATGTGCTTCAGGTAGGGCAGCTTTTCGTCTTGGCTGAGCAGCCGTTCTACATCCAGGATGTCAGCTACAGCCATAGTACAGAAGAGACAACGGTCACGATTTGGCCTCCCACCGTAACGAAGGTAGGGACGCGCTCCCCTGGAAACGACGGCGGGGTTCTTATCACCATTGATCCGGTGGCTGTGGTGATTGACCCTGCGGGGGGTGCCATTTCAGGCGGTGGCTACGAGGGGTTCATGATGACCCTCCTGCTCCCGGACGGCGTCACTGAAGTCCCCTACTTGGAGGTAGACAAGTTCGCCACTGAGATCATCTTCCAGGGGGACTGGAGGGAGTACATGCGGGCAGGCCACCTGCTCGAAGTCGGCGGCTACCCGATCATCTTGATTTCTTCGACTCTGTCTGAGGACGGAAGGTACACCATCGCGTCTTTCGGCACACCCATCCCAAAGAAGATGGTGTACGGCACGGATGGCGTTCGCATTTCCGTGCGCCCCGTGTACGGCCCCCTTCCTTACCAGTTCACAGGCGTGGCCCCTTTCATTGAGCGGGAGGACTATGCGTTGTTCTTGCTGGGGTCAGTTGATTCAAGCGGGCAGGAGTTGCCTGGAAAGGTCCTGAGAGAGGGCACCCACTACATGGCTGACCCGGAAACCGGGGACATCGCCCTCATGCTTCCAGAACAGAAGGCTCTCAAGGGAGGGGAGCGGCTTCTGTTCCAGTACATCCAAGGGAAGGTCATCCATCCGATTATCGAAGATGAAGCCATCATCGCCCCTGCTTTCAAGTCAAAGCACCTTGCGATGGCTATCCCCTCAGCGGAAAACGCCATGTTGGGGGCTACCTTCCTTGCCAAGTACGTCTTCAGGAACCCTGATTCGTTCTACGCCCAGACCATTCCAGTTGAGGAGTACTTGCCTGAGGTCCAGGAATCGGCTGTGGAGAAGGTCCAGAACTCGGGACCTTCCACAGGAGGTCCCCCTGAAGCATTCCCCGGTGACCCTGACATCCAGAAGCAGGGGATTCTTGGCCTCCGAGGCGAAGTGCATGATCTGTACGACCTGGACCGAGGAGGGCGGCTCTATCTTTCCTTCTACAACAACGTGGTTGTTGCCTTCGAGCAGATCCTGGAGAACATCGACGGAAGAATCATTGGGGACCGGGACGGCAAGTTCAAGTTCTTCGTTGGGCGCGGGGTTCGGTATGCCTTCCGGGGGTACGAGGACGAGATTACTGGGTTCCTCAACCCGCGTCTGATTTGGCGGGATTTGATCGAGACCTGGGCCGCAGGACTTGGCGACGGCTACTACACCGAGGAAGACTCCCTTTACTTGCCTCCTACTGCGTTTCCCTTTGACCTTACCGGGACTTTGTATCCCAACAAGACTGCTGGGTTACCGCCTGACCCGTTTGGGTTGGGGTTCTTCATGGCGCGGCAGAGGTTCCGCGTCAAGAACGACATGGACGACATCCTCATGGTTGGGATGAAGGCCGTCTTGTCGGTCAACCTCTTCCCGCCTTTCCCTGCTGTTGAACTCAAGCCGAAGTTCGAGAAGATGTGGGAGAAGAACCTCTTTTCTCGCCTTTATCCCCAGCGCACGAAAGCCTTTACGCGCTTGCTTCCAGGGCTTGAAGCAAACTCAGAGTTGCAGATTCCTGGAGAGTACGCCTTCTCCAGGATGACGCCGCAGTTCGGGCCGTTGCCGGGGGTGGTGACCCCCAAGATCACCAGCACCTTTGCTACCAACATCGGGCCGATTGCCAACCCTGCCTTGGGGCAGATCACCGGAATCGTGTCGGTCCTTCCGAGGAATCGGCTTCCTCGTGCCCGCATCTGGGCCTACTACCCAGAGGGGGACGCAAAGCTGGACCAAGCCATTGCGGATGCGGGAATCACGGCCACAGCGACGGTTGGCACCGCCACCCTGATTTGCACGCCGTTGGACTTTGTGGATTTTCCCATTGATAGCGAGACAGGGTTCCCTGACTTCATGCAGCTTGCCTCACTGCTTGACGGTGGCGTGTACGACCTTGCTTCCGGTAACTTGGAGTTGTCCACCCCTGGCTTCGAGGCAGGCCAGATGGTGCAGTACGGCCAGCCCACGGGAGACACCTGGAGCCTCTTCGACACAAGCCTCACCTTCCCGACGGTCTTTGGGCTTACCCCTCCCTCTCCGATCCCAGGGCCTGTGTTCGTGAAGGAGGTGATTGCTGGGGCTGTCATCACTCTCGGAAAGCAGGACGGCACCCAGCTTATCGGGTCTGACATTCAGAAGAGCGATGAGACCTCTTTCGAGGCCGAGTACGGAGACACCATCTTCATTGGCTCGAAGCTGCCATTGGACGAAGCAGGAGGTTCGTCCAATGACCCCCCTGCTATGGAAGAGGTGGCCTTGGCCGCCGCTGCGTTGCCGGACTACCGCATGGGCCATGACTTGGCAGTTGGGCGGTTGAGGGGTGTCTACCGGGACATGACCTTCCCTTCAATGAAGGACTTCTTCGCCTTCCCGCTCAAGGAAATGACGGGACAGCAGCCGCCCGCGCCTCTTTCATGCCTTGAATCAGATGTGACCTTCATCAACACCAGGGACACTCCGGTTGAGCTTCCCTGTCTGAAGGGAGAACCACGGGATGATTCAGGGGATGTGCAAATCCCCTTCATGTCCACCACACTGACGGAGCTTTCGGTCTTGTACGAGGTGGCCCAGAGCTTGGAGTTCTTCGCCAACGCTGAGACTCCTTTTGACCTCCTCGCACTTCCAGGCATCCCTACTTTGGTGCCTCCAGGTCTCCCGAATCAGTACTGGAACTCGATCTACCCGGACGAGATTCTGCTCATGGATGGGTCAATCCTCGCAGAGACCGATTCTGGGACGAATCGTGACGCTGGCAACTTGTACACGGAGCACGATCTCCAGCCTGTCAGCGCCATGGTTCCCTACGTCGATGGCTCCCTCGTCGGCTCGTTGCGGGCTTATGATCTTGTTTTCGTGGAATGCCCAGATGATGGAGGGGCCGGAACTCCTCAGGACTCCTCAGGACTCCCCGCAGGCTCGCAGGGAATCCTGACTGTCGGCACCGTTGATCATGGTGACTGGATTTCTAACGGCATCACGAGCTTTGCCCCTCCCCGCTTTATAGCCAGGACACGGCCTACTACCCCGGCCACCTCAACTGAACCCTTGCATAAGTACTATGCCCGGAACACCTACGGCTTCAATGAGGGTTGGGACGCCGGGACCAGCAGCGCCACCAGAGGGTGTGAGTTTACCGAGACTTTCGGCGGGGGCGTCTGGCAGATCGAGTTCAACTTCTCGTCGGCATGGCTGCACGATCCGGCAAACCGGTACATCCTCGATGATGGGAGCAACACGCCTTGGGCAGCATGGCCAGCAGGAACGACGGGAGGGCTTCGGGAACTCATGTTGGGGCCTTGGCACCGCCACTTCCCCCCAAACCACTACACCAATGCCGTAACCCTCACCCTTTACCAACCAGATCCTGACCATGTGGGTGACCCCACCATTTGTAAGCTGACTTTCAGGTCCATTGAGCCTCCCGGTACCTATTCCCTTTGGATACCCGGACTCGGTGCTATCCCCTTGTTCTTGGCTGGCCTTGGTTGGGATATTGACGGCTCCTTCAAGATGCGGTTTGAGTCATCTAACTCTCTTATCGCTGCAACTACCGCCTCCCCTGCTGGCGGGCTGTCGGACGGGGAAAGATACGACTTCAACATCAACATCGACACCTACATGACCAATGAGACGAGGAACTACATCTCGTCTCCACCTGCGGTTGGCTCCAACCACGGAAGTCATGGGGCCTATGTAAAGTTCGACCGCCTGACGTTTGAGGAAGAGGTCTCTTTTGCTACCGCACTCCCACGGCAGACGCGACCCGCTAATGGTTGGGCGGCTGTGGATATGGGGATCCAACTCAACGTCATCCAGTCCGTTGTGGGAGCGCCTGGAGTCAGGGCAGCGACTTGGGTGAATCATATTTCAGAGATCAATGGGGGGAAACGCCTTCAGTTCCGGGAGCGTTTCGGCACGCCGCGCCCGGACATCCTCCCTGCTGCAACCTTGCCTTACGTTGGACAGTTCATAGGGGGTGGGTCTGGGATAGGCCGCATCAAGACGATGCCCTTCGAGTGGGACAACGAGTCCATCGTGGAGCAAGCAGGGGAAACAGTCCTCGACAACATCCTGTTGTCAGCGGCTCCTTCGTCTGACTTGGGGTTCAACGAGTCTCCGTCAGGCACGGGGAGCTACCAGCTTCTGATGGCCCACGGGACAATGTGGGATTGGGATCATGACACGGACCCCGCCACCTACATTGGTGCTCGCTTCTACATCACCGGGGTTAGTGGCGCGGTTGCCCCTATGGAGGGGGCTGTTGGAGAGGTGGAGCCTGGAGACATTGTTGTAGTTGGAGGACAGTACGACGCCGTCACCAACAGAACCTACGGGGCTGTCAAAGCAGGCACCTACTTGGTTCGCCATGCCGTAGAGCCTGATGTCGTTGATGCAGGGACGCCTTCCCTGCGGGGCCTCAACGCCAAGGTGAGCGGGGGGGATGATGGCTGGCTCAACCTGACCTTCCCTACCGTGAAGTCAGTGAACTACGACTATGATGCTGGGACGTTTGACATCACGATTGATGGGCTGTTGCCCGAGGTGTACGGAAGTGACAGCGGGCACACCTTCGAGATTCCTACTCCTGGCAACACACGACCCATCTACTTCATCTTCAACACCTCTTACGCAACCCAGAACGTAGCACAATGGGACATCGAGGAGGATTGCGTGTGGGCAGCGATGTACACGGACATCACTGTCGATGCGGACGGCAACCATGTCTTTGAGTTGTCCATCAGTGATTCCCCTGAGAACGCCCAAGGAGACGTGCTGGCTTCAGGATCTCCTGAACCGGCCTTCGATATGCTGGCAGCGGCCTTGGCCCAGGGAACGCGCATCTCAGGGATGACATGCCTCCCCATCGGGTCAATGGGGACATACCAGGACGGCAACGGGGTTTACCGGGACCTCCCGGACAACAACCTGATTGGAGCCAATAAAGACTGGATGATGGATAACTGCTGTGCGGGCTTCAGGTTCCTCACCATACGGAACAACAACGCACCCGCTGACCCTACGAACACTAACTTTTCCAACGAGGGGCGGCTTTGGCTGTGGGATAGCGATGTTGCGGTCACATACAACACCTTCAGAGAGAGTGCATCAGCCGCCAACTATGAGATTGGAGTCAGGGTTCCTACCCCCGTGAACCCGACAGAGTTCCAGCTTGACCAGAAGGCCCCTGTTTACTGGAAAAACAGGCTCTCCTCGATAGAGATCGAAGGGGTCCCTACTTTCATAGACATCAGCCACATCGGAAACGATAACACTGCCCCAAGCACACAGCCGCCCACTGGTTGGGACGGCTCCGACCAGTGGAATCAGATCAACTTCGACCTGAGGATGGGGATGAGTGTGAACGCTGCGTATGCGTATGACCACAACCTGACTTGCATCCTTCCCGGCACTACCTTCTGGCTCGGCAACAACCTCGACAGCACGGCTTATCAGGACAGAGGGTTTTCCACGGTGGGGGGCATCATGCTGGAGCCTTCCTTCCCTCGAACCGGGGTGAACTTGCTCTCGGCCTTTCCTCATGTTGTGGATGCTGACCACACGCTGGAGGACGAGATGGTTGGGTCCCGCAACTATGATGACTTCACGGGGGGTGGGATCAACTTCGAGCAAGTCTTTTTCTATGTGCGCCGAATCAGACGCTGGCACGACATCCAGGACAATCTGGCCCTGGACATCCAGAAGCTCAAGAAGGTGTACGAGATCCGGCGTGGGCGGCTACCTGCGGGCGGCTACGCACCACTCACGCGGATTTACACTGCTGACACCACAGTTCCTGGCTACGACGGCAAGGCCACCAATGTCGGGGATTTCGATGACCCGGATGTGAACATCAACCCAGGTGACTTCCTACGGGTGATCGATAACGACGGCACCGTCCTGGAGAGGGTGGAAATCGAGAGCGTGCTCTCCTCGAACCAGTTGGTCATCAAGTTTCCAGGACTCGATGGGGGAGCGTTGCCGGGAAGCGTGAATGCGGGGGCCTACTTCGAGATTTACCTCCAGCAGGCCCCAGTGCCCCACGAGCAGTCCAATGAGCAGTTGCTGACCTACCTGACGGATGAGGTCATCCACGAGCGCAAGGTTGTCTACAACCCGGTCAACCCGGACACCGACGGCGGTTTCGTAGACCTCAACAACACCTTGAGAGATACGGGCGTGTCAGGGGCCGGGGCTTGGGCGGCCCTTGGAGTTGAGAAGGACGACATCCTCATCATTGACCCAGCGGGTCGAGATCCGTTGGGCATCCACAATAGCGGGGACCCACGCAACGCTCTTTACCTGGACACGGAACGCGGAACGCGGCCTTTTGGAGACAGGGGCATCGTTGAGCGTAGCGCAGCCCTGCCAGACTCCTATGAAGTGGGAGGCCCCACGCCGCTGGACGATAACCGAGGGTTTTACCGGATTATCGGGGATGAGGATTCTTCGGTGGGTCGCCTGGAAGTGGACGGGACATGCCGTTTCGCAGGTGGCGGGGAGGATGCTTCAGACAGCATCGTCTTTGGGACCATTCCTGAGGAGAACGGCTACGTCGTGCTTCCGACGATTCACAACTCTTTGGGGCCTCCTGATCCAAGTCTCCCCGGCCAAGAGGGTCAGCAGATGCTTCGGACTACGGCATACGTTGACCTCTCGTTGCCTTCGCCTGACGACATCTCCTTCAAGGACCGCCCCTACGATGCAGTCAACCTTATCTACGACAGGTATCAGAGCATCGCCCCATTCGGATACAAGATCATCCGACCCTCCCCGGTCTTTTCGGACGAGGCCGCAGAACTCATCCTCTTCATCCGGGAGAGGATGCTCTCGTGGATGGAGGAGATTGCTGCTTGGTGGGAGCACTATCGGGGCGGCTCCTACTACATCTTCCAGCGGGATGAGCACATTGATGACTTGGGTGACCCCAACGACCCTGAGGATGGGCTTGGCCTCATCTACAACGACTTGTTCATCGACCTTGCAGGCCAGATCCTTGTACAGCCCTTTGCCAACGTAAAGGATTGCCTTTCCGTCTTGGACCGTAGGTTCTGGATTTTGGATACGAGGCTGGACAGCGAACCGACAGGCGGCGGCCCTTTCCCGTCTTATCCCTTCTACTCCACGCTGATTGACGGGGAGGGTCGTCCTGTTGAGGTGGACTTGATCGCTGATGTCCTGGACAACGACGACGATTTCCGTGGCGTCCGGTACGCCTGGATTCAGTTCCGTGCTGATTGGGGGGATGGCTCCATTCAGATGGCTCAGCGGGCCGCAGACCGCTTGGACCGTAAGCTCCTGAAGGAGAAGCTGCTGGTTGCGAAGCGAAAGGCCATGGGGAAGCTAAAGAGTAGTTGACGGTAGAGTGTGTTTAGAGGTCCTGGAGTAGGAGTCACCCATGTCTGTTGAAGATGAGATTCGCCGTATAAAGGAAAAGCTGCACAGTCGGGGAGTTCCTACAGGTTCGTGGGTTGATGTCGAAGAGAAAGATGTTGTGAGTCCCACCCTGGAACGACAGAAGGAAGCTCTGGGGAAGGTGTCCGAGCTTCTTGAGAGGCAAATCGAAGATGACCAGAAGCAGATTGCCCAGCTACATGTCGCGCTCCAACGACTGAAGCACGGCGGTGGGGCGTGACCCATGGCTGAAGGCGGCGGTAGCGGAGAAGCAGGCTGGCTTACAGTACAGCCAAGCCTTGAGCCGTTGCTGGAACCTATCCGGCCCATCATCGAGGCCATTGATTCGGTGTTGGCGGCTCTCATCGCCATCCTCAACGTCGTTCAGTTCATCCTCAACATCATCAAGGCGTTCCTCTTGGGGTTCTTGGACCCTATCCGCAAGATCATTGAAACCATCATCCAGGAAATCCGCAACATCATCAATGATCTGCGGCAAGCGGGTTTCTACTTGAACGGTGATTGGGACCTCTTCAAGTTTGAAAACAAGTTCGCTGACCTTCGAGGTGGTTTCCAGGCTTACCAGAGAAGAATGATTGCACGGTTGGTGGACCGTCGAGACCCCAAGCGTCCCGACTGGTCTTCTTCTTCTGCGGCCTTGTGTGCCTTCTTCTACATCAACGCGGGTGACATCGACCTCATCATCAGGTTCATCATGAAGATCATTGCGTTCTTCAAGGGTGAGCCTGGGCCGCAGCCAGTGTCCCTTCCCCGTGTCACGACGCCCAAGGTTACATACGGCACTGAAAACGCAGGGCTGGCTGCTTTTGGGGCGCTCAACCCAAAGACTTTCTCGGCGGGCACCCCTGACCAAGCCGTGATCGAGTGGTCGTTGCCCACCCCCACAGGGGGTATCCCTGGCATGAAGATGACGCCTCCTCGTGGCTTCATCATCGAGGTCAGCACCGTAGAGGGTGGCTTTGGGGTTCAGGGCATCATGCCAAGACCGCAAGGCACCGGGGCTTTTCAGTACACCAATGCTATGGACCCGGCCAATAACCGGGTCCTACGGGTCTACGGAATGAACTCCGTGCTGGGGTTCGGGGCAGGCTTGAAGAAGATCGGGGGCTTCGTAGAGCACACATCAGGGGTCAGTGGAGAGGTGGTTGGAGCGTGGGTAGACGACCAAGGCAACACCTTGTCCCAGTCTCAAGTTCCGAAGACCATCTTCTACAAGCAGGACGCCAACACCCCTTGGATTCCCCCGCACCTCTGCTCTGAGGATGACAAGGAGTACTTTGGGAAGGCTTGGTTTGTCTCCAACAGTGCCATTTCCAAGATCCTTGGAGGGGGCACCTTCAAGATGCTGCTCAAGCGGGAGGATATGCCGGTCCATGCCACTGTGAAGTCAGAGGCAGGGGTGATTTCTCTCGAAGAAAAAGAGAACCCAACCTACTACGTTCGAGTTCGTGCAGTCGGCAAAGCCATCTACAAGGAGTTGGGGGAACCAACTGCCCCAATGGCTATCCCAAAGGACCTGTCAACGGAGTCACTCAAGCTCTACCGCTTTGATGGCTCTTCTGTGGCTAAGATCCAATCCCCTATCGGCTTTATGCCTTATGGTCCTGGGGAGGCGGGGAAGGCTGAGGAGGACCAAAGTTGGCCTGCCGCTAATCCTGATGGCCCCAGCCCCGCTGATCTTGGGCCGATCTCGGCTCCTGTGGAAGTCAGCTTCCCTAACGAAGCGGCGATGGAGTTCATTGAGACGGTTCAGTGTGCTCTGACAGTAGCGTTGATCAGTTCTTCCTCCACCCCCCCTGCTGACGACGGCGGCCTTGGCGAGAACAGTTGCGGGGGCGACGGTGCCGGGGATTTGTTCATGCTGAACCAGTCTTTTGAAATGGCGACAAGGGTTTCCGTCGCAGGGAAGCCGAAGAAGAATCTGTGGTCAACGAAGTTCTATAACGGGAAGGACCCTAAGAGATGGCGCGGTGCCGTGCGGCGTATGTCGAAGATGTGGGCCAGCGACCTGTATCGGAAGATCAACCCCTCAGATAACTACATAGCCGTGACCGTTGATTTGGGGCGAGAGATGATGGAGTGGAAGTGGGAGGACGGAGACCCACAGCTACCGGGCATCACCATTCTCCAATCCGTTGGCTACCCCTCCTCCGATGACGTGGCAAAAACCGCGATGAAAAATAAGTGGGCTGGGATAGCCCCGTCCTTCAAGGCCCATCCCGGCTACAACGCCCTTACGTTCTGTAGCACCGACCCCGAAATGTCCGACGGCACTCCGATAACTTGGAAGGGGCCGGGACCGCTGTTTACCCAGGACGCGACCCGCGAGGGCTACATGACGGAGTCCTATGCGCCCGCCAACACCCCCATCGTTTACAGCACCGACCCCGAAACCATGAACTTTGCGTCGAACGTCCTTTACGAAGCAGGGATGCTCATACACGCACGCAATGTGTTGAGCTTGATGGCCGCCGTGGCTCCTGAAGGGGACTCGGGTTGGATCGCTGTCCGACCCTTCAACAAGGTGCTTGCACCCGTAGACCAACTCCTCGACAAGATTGAGAAGTTCCTCATGGCTATCTTGGATGCGTTGCAGGGGCTTATTGACGAGATCATTCGCTACATCGAAGGTATCCAATCCAGGATTGGGCAGCTTCAAGCCCTCATCGAGTACATCAGATCCCTTCTGAGGATGATTGATGTGTTTGCGTTGCCCTCTTGCTCAGCTTTGGTGCTGGTCGAGAACGGCACGGATGGCATCCTTCAGGGCTTGGTAATGGCTGAAGATGCACCCTCCGATAGCCGATCCTCTTATGGCGGCGGGGTGGTGGTGGCGTTGGGAGGGTTGCCCCTGCTGATCCTGGAGCTTTTTGCTGCCATCATCGCTGCGGGCAATGCGGAGGATGAGGACTGATGCCTTTTTGGTCTTTTGGTGCAGAGTTTCGGGAAACCCAATGGACTACGGCCAGGAGGTTCATGCTGGAGGAACGCCGCGACATCTCAAGGCGGGAGACGGCTATCCAGGCAGAGCTAAACCGCATTGGGGAGGTCGGACTCGGGTGGCTGGCCGGGGAAGATGGGCACGCCACAGAACAAAGGACCATGATGGTGGCTGACACCGGGTCTTCTGTCTGCAAGCTCCTTCAGGTGTACACCGTATTGGGTGGGAACCCGTTCGACATCTCGATGTTCTTGGACCCTCGAAAGGGCCAAAAGACCGTTTCAAATGTGGTGCGGAACAACCAGCCTGGAGGGGGTGTGGTAAGCCGTGTCGGCGGGAACTTCTCTCTTGGCAGCTTCGATGCCTCGAAACCTCAGCAGGGAGACTCCACGGTTGCCCTTTATTCCTGGGCGCGTAAGGGGGGAAGCACGGTGCAACCAGACCCCACCGATCAGATCATGGCGGCGCGAGGAAGGAAGTGGATTGAGAAGGAAATCCACTTCAAGCGAACAGCCATTGAAAGGCGCATCATCAAGCTGTGTGACCTTAGGGAGCAACTCATGCAGGAGCTTGAACTCATGAGCCAAGCGGGAGGCCAAGCAGCTACCGTGAACTCCGTGCCATACAACGACGTCATGTTTGACTCTACGGATTCAGTGGCCTCTATCGCTAAGAGGTTTGATGGGATCTTCTACACGATGGTTACTGATTCCACGACGGACATCATGTTCCCTAATACGGGGTCCGTCAACGCAGCAGCTTTGGGCAAGCACCCCTGCCTCTTGTCAGACCTCCCCGGAGAGGAGGACAACTCCTTGTAGACGGTGCCCTGCCTATTGCCCGCGACCCACGGAGGTCCCTGTGTCTGAAGAAATCCGAATCGGATACCCGTGCCCTCACTTGGTGCTTGAGGAGCGTACTACTTTGGGTGAGGACCGGATGAGCATTTCGACTAAGGCCCCGGTGGCGTCATCGAAGTCCATGGCCATTCTGGTCAATGACACTTACTTCGTTCCCCCAGAAGGGCTTTGGAGCCAAGCCCTTCTGACTGGCTCCTTCAGCGGTCCTTTTCAAATAAGGCGTTGTGGGAATCTGGCGGGGCCGGACGCCAATCTGCTGACCATCCAAGCCAGCACGGGCACTGTTGATGTGAGACTCCCTGTTGGGGACAAAGTATCCTTGGACGATGTCATCAGTGCCATCAGACTGGCAGACGCTGATGGGGTCTTGGCTGTGGGGTCTTACAATGGGGCGCTCCGTTTATTGGATAGCGCCTCGGTTGGGAGAAGCTCGTTCCTTCGAGTGGGCGGCGAAGGGGCGGCAGCAGTGGGATGGGAAGACCAAAAGGGGGCCAGGGGGAAGATGCTTTATCCTCCTTGGAAACTCCATTCGGAAGAATCGGTATACCCCAGCCCGGTATTGGCAAATGCCCTCACAGTGGTTGCCCGGTATCCGGTCTTCGAGTGGCCGCTGCGTGGTAATCCGACCATCAAGATTTCTTACATCGCTACTGCTGATAGGTGCCCTCGATGCCAGGGCACCTATGTTGAGAATGACTACCGCTTCAACCAACAAGGCGATGTCATTCTCATCCAGGATGAGGATCTGCTCTATCAATCGTGCTTGAAGATCATCCTGACAAAACTCGGGTCCAACCCGTTCCACACATCTTACGGCTCTCGATTGATGGACTACATCGGAGCCAAGAGGCTGGGCGAGGCTTCCCTCTTGATCAAGCAAGACATCACGGTTGCTTTATCCAAGGTGCAGTCGATTCAGTCTCAGCTAAAGGAGTTCCAAGCTGTGAGCATGAAGGAGATGCTCTACCAAGTGCTCTCCGTGGACGTTGTGGAGGGAGAGGACCCCACCACCTTCCTTGTGAATGTCCTTGTTCAAAATGCTTCAGCTACTCCCATCAAGTTGAGCATTGTCTATACGGCTCCAGGGGCAACGGCGCTCGGGGGTAGTAATGGGTTGATGCTTGGAGCTACTGGCACCGGGCTTGGCCTTGATCAGGTGTAAGAGAGCATGACGACTAAACCTACTGTTATTGGCCCTGATGGAACTGCTTCAGAGAAGCTCGTCTTCTCTACGACAATAGAGCGCCAGTTTTTTCATGGGACGATCCCTGAAGCAGTGGTCGAGATGCAGATTTCTGTGAACGGAAGTGGGTACGCCGCAGACTCGGCCCTGGTGGTTTTTGGGGGATCTGATTGGACTGTCCCTAATCCTTCGTATGAGCCGGATGGGCTTTTGTTGCGGGGCGGGGCCAACATCATCCTGCTTCGAGGCGTCCTGGCTAACGGGAGCGTTACCTCTGAGGTTTCCATTGAGGTCACGTTGGTCTCTTCGGCCACGGTCGGCATCGTGGCTCAACCGCCTACCAACATATCGGTCGAGCAGCAGAACTATGTCGTGAAGATTCGAGTGGAGGAGCCGTTCATCACCACGGGCTTTCAAGGGTTGAACTTCTATGCCTCCCAGGAATCTGGAGGGGGCAACACGGGCTACCTTCAGAT
>Ga0098044_1000165_pt1 | contig 35040 bp, 29 predicted proteins | sample 10_taG_FD_75053 | JGI IMG/M metagenome (GOLD analysis project Ga0098044, IMG submission 75053) | Marine viral communities from the Subarctic Pacific Ocean - 10_ETSP_OMZ_AT15264 metaG | ecosystem: Environmental > Aquatic > Marine > Oceanic | place: Pacific Ocean | collected 2015-01-16 | reverse complement strand
TTCTCTCTAACATTTTATCATTTCGTAATCGTTCTAATCTTCCAGTCAATTCTTCTATAAGTTTAGCATATTCATCTTTTGCTTCTGTTAATAAGTCACTATACTCCATTGTGAGTTCACTATCGGGAGTTTTTAAGTTACCACTAAACTTACCTCTCACCCTACCCAGCATCTCCTTACTTCTAGCAAAGAAATACCTTCTAACCCATGATTGAGCTGGTGGGTTTAATTCGTTAAATGTCATTTCGTCTAATCTAACATCACTAGGTAGTAATATAATATCTTTATTTTGTGCTAAACAATCATTTCTATTTTCTGGACCTACATCGTAGTACCAATACCAACACCTATGTTGGTTGGTTTCAATATTTCCAAAATCAAATCTACCACCAGGAACATTATAAAGGTGAAGGTATTTTACACCATTTACACCTCCAGCACCTGCAGTAATTCGATAAGTTAAATCCCCACCAATAATTCTGTTCTTTAGGTTTCTATCTTGCATTCTTAATAAGATATCAAATGCAGGCATCATATAGTAAGAACCCTGAATCCCCATTTGAGCCATACCACCAGGACCCCCAATTCCCATACCACCGAAACCACCAAAGGCCCCTAAAAATGGGTCAATAAATGATTCGTTTAATTCTGCTCTTGTATACCATAATACCTCATTGATTTCTCTTCCTGCTGGAATTTGATACATTTGGGTCCCAGCACTTAGTGTTACATAATCTTGTTTAAGTTGATAAGGTCCTCCAGCTTGTAATCCGACTATTTTAGAATAAGCATATGTAAATGAAGTTTCAAAATCTAAATCTCTAGTCATAAATGCACTAGTAAGTGATATGACATCTTGGTCTTGCCCATATAAAGAAGACCATTGATTTTCTATTAACCAATCTTGTATATATTGACCATAATCTTGTATAGACATTTCCAGACCAGAATCTAACATTTCATCTTCTAGTTCTACCGCTCTAATAGGAGCACCAAGTAAATGCTTAACTTGTCGGAATAATTTTTCTCTTTTCTCTGGTGTAATTAATGTTGACATAAACTATCTTTTATTATAAATACTTATAACTAAGCATTAAAAAAACCCACATAAGTGGGTTTCTAAATTTTAAGGGAAGTGGATGATTTATCTACAATATTTAGAAAAATCATTTGTAGTAGCATTTCCTATTTCTTCTGCTTTACCACCCATCGCTATTAAGTCAGCTCTATCCTCTTTACTTATAATCCAATCAGTGCCTTTTTCTGGAGCTTCATGTAAGTTTTGTTCGAATAAATTTCTTTTAGAGTTATAATTTTCATCATCTGCAAAATTAACCACAATTAAATCTTTTTCATCACTACTGAATTTTCCACTTTCTTTTATAACTCGTTTAACTACATTTTGTAAATCAGACCTACTAAGTCTAACAACACCCTCCTCTATTTTTTCCAAACCCTTAAAGGTTCCATAACCTTCAGAATTTTCATTTCTGTTAACAATTTCCTGTTCTTCTTCTTCCTCCATTTCTGTTATTTCTTCATCCTCCATCTCATCTAATTCATCCGCTAACTCTCTCATTGTAGCTTTATATTTTTTTAAATCTACATTTTTCTTACCTCTTTCTTTAAGAGCTTTTTTAACATCCTTCAGTTTTTTGTACGTACTCTCAAGGGCACCCTTCGCTCCACTCTTCTCCAAAACGATTTTTTTTACTAGAGTATCAATCTCAGATATGGTTAATTTTTTATCTTTCATAATGTTTTTTCTTATAAATATATCGTTTTTTATTAATAGACAACTTATGGTTATACTAAATTTTGTAATTTTTTTTACAAAAACAGCGGCTGAATTTTTTCTTTCCCATGGGGTAAATACAAAGATATTTTTAAAGTTTAATGTGTTTTACGACAAATAATCCATCATAATTCGACGAATTAGATAAAGTTAATGGTATTTATGGATACTAATAAACCTTAAAAAAAATATAAAATTATGGAAAAAGTGTTTAGTTACGTAAAAGGATTTGTAGGAGGAATTACTGGATTTTTTGTAAGTCTAATCCCACTATCAATCTTATGGTACGTATTAACAGGTGGCGCAGTTTTTGAATTTGACGTAATAACAAATTTAACGAGTTTAATTACTTCATTGGGTAATGGAGGATTCGTTGGCTTTGTAGTGTTACTGATTGTAGCTTCCTTCTTCGTTGACAAGAAGTAAAAATTTAACTATGTTTTCACATGGTTAGTAAAAAGTGATGAAGATAATTCTCTTACATCGAAAAAAAAATGAGAATATAAAAAAAAGAAAACAATTTTAATATGAAAAAATTATTTTTAACATCCGCTATAGCACTCTCAACGTTATTTGCGTCTGCACAAAGTTTCATGGTAGTATCCACTTATGATGGGGACCAAGAAGAAATGATGGATAAAGTAACACAAAACTTTGGTTTTGGGTATGCTTTAAACGATACATGGACTCTAGGTATGATTCAAGCTGGGGAAGACTCATTAGGTGATATGAATTATGACCTATGGGCACGTTATAACTTAAATGGAGATGCGTACATTTCACTTCAAGCACCAACCGAAGAAATGATGGACAATATGACAATTGGGATTGGCTACTCTTTCAATGTATGGAAGGGACTTAATGTCGAACCAAACTATAGTATGGGATTAAAAGAAGATGAAAACGAAGAAAGAGAGGGCACTTTCAATCTTGGTTTATCATATAGATTCTAAAAAGTAGAAGAACAGGATAAGTAATTTGAAACGGTTGCAATTAGTGAAAGTTTTTTCCCGCAACCAAAAGATGGAAACTAATAACGGATTTTAGATAACTTATGAGTTGCAAAAACCCTGACGACGGTCGGGGTTTTTTATTGCTCCTTAGATTGAATTCTTTTTAAATAAGGACCAGTTAAGATAGTACGATATATTTTTCGAGCTAAGGTTTCAAATACATCCTGAATCACATCCATAGACAAGTTTTCGTTCATTTCTATAAAACGAATTGCTGCACGTGTCATTAAGTCTCTCATTTTTTGGGAATTTTCCCAGATATACTGTAATGGCTCTGGTTGGTTTACCATAAATTCTTTCATATTAACTGGGAATTCACCAGTTTCTTTAGCATACTGAAGGATTTCTCGAGATAGTTCTCCTTCTATAATGGTTTTTGCGTCTGTAAGGAAAGGACTTAAATCGGTCACTACAGTATTATATCGTCCCCATTGTCTAAGCTTTTCTACAAATCTTGCTACTTCATGTCTTTCTTGACTAGTTAAAGAAAGTAAAGGGCCTCCTTGTTCCGGGTCTAACTGGTCTATTAAGTCTTCAAATGGATTATTCCTCATAATTTATCCTCTACATACACGACAGGACCGTCTTTCAGAATTGGCAGAACACCAATCGTTTATAGTATAGAATCCTTCCATATACTTTTTATAGTCTGTATTATTACAAATATAACCTTTTCGTTCCCAACTGTTAAAATCTACAGTATAATCCCATAAGTCTTCATCACTCCAGTTATTATAACCGATATCCTTCAGGTAACGTGCTACCATAAATCCAGTCCTATCTTTTCCCGCGGTACAATGAATCAGAGTATTACCTTCCATTAATAATGGGATAACAACATTCATAGAATCTACATACCCTTCTCCTCGTCTATACCCTTTATGGGCATTAATCCAAATAAATTCTTTACCTAGACCCTCCACCAATTCTTTCTCCTTCTCAATAGAGACACTTACCTCTCTAGACCCATTCATCCTAACCACTCTTTGAATCTCTGGAAATTCATCTTGTAAAATATATTTTAATTGTCCTAGTGAAGGTTGTCCCGTTCTATAATTGCCTGCACCTCCTGGTATTAATTCAAATTTTCTTGGTAATTTCTTATTTACTTTAACATTCTCCACTTCTCTCTCGTTCTTCTTTGTGTTGGTATTGGTTTTTTGGGATTTAATATTTTTCTTAGCAGGGCAAAAATTGGTATCCTTACATTCTTCAGTTTTACATTTACCACTCTCACAACATTTATTAGCTACACCATTTATTATGGTATCCAAGGTACAAGGACCAACGATACCATCTACCACTAAATTAAATGTTTTTTGAAATTCTTTTACCCCTTCTTTAGTTTTAGACCCAAAAACTCCATCTACACCATCTTTTAATTTTCCATATTCTCCTAAATCTATATTATAGTCCACTACTAATTTCTGTTGTATATTAGATACTAATTTACCCTTATGACCTCTTTTAAGTATATTTTTTCCTTGTAAAATAGATTCTACGTCAGAATCCATTATTATTTCTACCTGTGTAGTTGTCCCAGTAGTTAGAGTTTCATCTTCTTTTAATAGAGGTAAACTCATAATTTCTCTAATTCTATTTATTTCTTCTTTAATAATTTTCATTATGGGTTTTTTTAATAAATACCTATAAAGATTGCATTTCTTGTAGAATTTCAGAGAACATATCCTCTTCCGATATGTTATCCCCCATAACCGTATCTATAATGCGTTTTTTCTTTTCTACCATATTATATATTATACGCTCTACGGTGTTATCAAAAATAGGATATAAACATGATACATTATTTTTTTGACCAATTCTAAAAGCTCTATCTTCTGCTTGTGACATAGTAGCAGGCACAAAAGAAAGGTCATTAAAGATAACAACTTCAGCTTCTGTTAAGGTTATTCCCACTCCACCAGCTATAATATTGGATACAAATATTTTAGTTTTATGGTCATTTTGAAACTTATCTACACTTTCCTGTCTCTGTTCTTTTTTCATTTGCCCATATAACGGTACGGCAATTTTTTTATACTTAGACCAAATTTGCATTAAAGGCTCAGTAAAATTGGTAAAAACTATAACTTTTTTATCTTGTTCTAAACACTGGTCTATCAAATCAAAAGTAGTAATTAATTTTTCTTGTGCTATTAATTGTCTAATTTTCATAAGTTTATTTAATTGAATGGATAAACTTTGGTTTTGATTCTCATGAGCCCAATCCAAGTATTCACCAACCTCCCTTTCATACTCAGCCGACTTTAATTCTAGAAATATCGGGGTAATAATCTTATCCGGCAAATCTAATATTTCTTCTTTTAATCTTCTTAAAACTTTTTGTTTAGTTCTTTCCCGTAACTCATCTAAGTTAGACGCTCCATTAGTTAACCATATTTTTCTACCACCTTTATGAATTTGATAACCTTCACAATACCTTCTAACGTACCCAACCCAGTTCTTTGTGACTCTAGATTCTACTATTCGTAATAGGTTATAATAATTCATCGGCCTTGAAGTCATTGGGGTTCCAGTTAATAACCATACCTTTCCTACTTTTTTAACAATATCGTTAGCTAACTTAGTTCTTTGAGCTTTGGAATTGGAAATATAATGAGCCTCATCAATAATTACCAGGTCAAAATCATATTCCATAATTTATTAGGACCTTCCTTAGTAGTAGAATGAAAATTTTTTAAAATATCATAATTAATAATAACAAATTTTCCATCCTGCCATTTTTTACCTTCTACTATTCCTACTTCTTCATCGGTATAATTTTCGATTTCTCTTTTCCAATTAAATTTCAGAGTAGCGGGACACATAACTAAAACTTTTTTAGCTCCACTTTCTAAAGCCGCGATAACACCACTAGTAGTTTTACCAACACCCATATCATCTGCAAGTATAAATTTATCATTACCTAATAATTTTTCTATTGCTACTTTTTGGTGGTCATAAGGGGCTCGATGTGAATAAGGTGAGTAATCTACCTCTACCTTCCTTTCTGTGTTAATTACAAGTTGATTTTTGGGTACCCACAAACTATATAGATTTTGTGTTTCTAAAATTTTACCCCATAAATGATAAGCTTTTTCGCTTGACGCTAATATTTTTTCTACCCATATTTTCTCTGGTTTTTGAGGTAATAAATGTTTATTCATTAAAGTCTCAGCAAAATAATCATCTATCTCTACCCATTTTCTTGCGATTTTAGGTGTGTTATTATGGTTTGTAATAATATAATCTGATTGACTTCTGGTAAGATGTCTAGATTTGTAGAGTTTATAATAAGATTGTAAATTAATAATATAGTTATTGGCACCAGAATACTGTGCCAAAATTTTTTTCGCTTCTATTTCGGGAATTGTTATATCCATACGTATTAAATAATAAGAATATAATATAACATTGACAACAAAGTATTTATTAATATAATGGCTGAACAAAAGAAAATACCAATTACTAGAATATCTCGTTTCTTTGGGTCTGAAGATTTTGCTTTAGAACAAAGAATGGGGATGGAGTGGTTACATGGGGACATGAGATTTACCCTCGTACTATTCCAAGTGGACCGTACCAAAACAGATGTAGATGACATATATGGGGAAGCCGGTCCAGAAGAAATAAGATACAAACCACCTGTAGAATTAAATGGTTATGTTAAAATTGCTGAACCACAGAATAAAAGTTATGCCGGTGGTCTCGTCAATCAACAGGAACCAGGCAATCTTACATTTAGTGTCTATACTAAGCATTTAGAAGAGTTGGGGGTAGACATATCTTATGGTGATTATATAGGGTATGCTGAAAGTGAGGTCAGAATGAGATATTATAGTGTAACTAATGATGGAAGGGTAACTTCTGATTTAAAACATACGATTGGTGGGTACAAAGCTTTCTATAGAACCATAATGTGTGCTTACGTTACACCAAATCAATTTAAAGGAATATAATGGCATTACCAAAGAAAGTTAAAAAAGACATCAATATAGCTCCCCAGCCGATACAACCACAATATCCTTTTGGGTATGGTGGGGTAACGACGCCTATTAGAAGAAAAGAACTTGCAGATTATATTACAGAAGATGGGACCTTCTTACCCAAGTCTATTTTACATGAAGATATGGATGGTGGAATGTTAGACTTTGTTAATAATGAATTAGGGATAAGTATAGGGGGTAAAAAAATTAACATAATAGACCGAATACTTACCATACAAAGATGGGGTGAATTCGCCCAAACATGGACATTTGCAAATGAAGATAGAAATGTGGAGTTACCTTTTATTGTGGTAGTAAGAAAACCTGATGTACAATATGGTTCTAACCCCTCTTTAATTTATACAATTCCTGATAGAAAACAATTTCATTTTGCAAAAGTACCAACATGGGACGGTGTTAGAAAAGGGATGGATGTTTATACAATTCCTCAACCTGTTCCTGTAGACATTACATATGATGTTAAAATTATAAGTAATAGAATGCGAGAACTTAATACCTTTAATAGAAAAGTAATGCAAAAATTTACTTCACGTCAAGCTTATACTTTTGTTAAAGGACATTACATACCTATTGTAATGACGACTTTGAGTGATGAAAGTGTAATAGATACAGAAGATAGAAGATATTACCAACAGAACTATACTTTCCAATTACAAGGATTTTTAATAGATGAAGAAGAATTTGAAGTAAAACCAGCTATTACAAGGTCTTTAATGTTATTTGATACCGCTACACTCTCTCACAGAAGTGGTAGCGGAAGTAATTCGGTAATTGACGGGGTACCAATCAATAGTCCAAACGCCAATCACTATAGACGTAAGTTAACTTTTGCTACTGGGTGCGCATCTCCTTGTAGTACCTCGGTGTGTTACCCATATAATGCAACAGTTAGTTTAAATAGGATGGATAATGTAAGTTCTATATCTGTTACTGTAGAACCCAATGAACAAGCTACAGTTACTGCCACTCTGGTTGGTGGTTCTGTTACAGCTGTTGTAATTACAGATGGAGGTCAAGGGTACGACTCTAACCCTAGCGTGGTTTTTAGTGACGCACCATCAAGTGGTGTGACTGCTACCGCGACCGCTACGGTAACTAACGGAACAGTAAGTACAATTGATATAATAAATTCTGGGTCAGGTTATTTATCTACACCTACTATAAATGTGACAAATGGGTTTGATTATACCTTTCCTTTAAATGTCAACAAAGGAGGGTGTTATACAGTTTCTATAATTCCTATTGATTCAACTTTAGACTCTTATGTGGTAGTAGAAGACACTATACACCCTTAATTTTTATTCACCATATATATCTTTTTTATCCTTACAAGTTTTTTCTATGAGTTTCTCTAAAAATCTTGACATAACTAACCCTTTTTTTTTACAATAGGATTTTAGAATAGTGTGATACTCTTTTTTTATTTTAAGATTTTTAATTTCCATATTAATTTAAGGTAGAAAAAAGTAAGAAAATTTTCCCACTTATCTATAATTATCTACTTATATAGACAAACTTTTGGTCTTTGCATTAATATTTATAATAAAAATAAAATAACCTTTTAAATTATATAATAAAATGGCTGAAAATAACAAAGTATTTGTCTCACCTGGTGTTTATACCGCGGAGCAAGATTTAACATTTGTAGCACAGAGCGTTGGTGTTACAACCTTAGGTGCTGTAGGAGAAACCAGTAAGGGACCAGCATTTGAACCTATCTTTATTAGTTCGTTTGACGAATTTAGAACAAGATTTGGTGATACTAGTCCGGAAAAATTTGTGGATAGTCAAATCCCAAAGTATGAATTAAGTTTTATAGCTAGGTCTTACCTTGAACAATCTAATCAATTATTTGTAACTAGAGTATTAGGTTTATCCGGATACGATGCGGGACCTTCATGGAATTTTACCACTATTGGTGGATTAGACCCAGCAAATGTAGCAACCGGAGCGACTGCTTCTACTACAACCGCGTGGGAAGAAACAGCTTTATGGATTCCACTAACTAGTGCTACCATAAACTCCTCAAACATATTCCAAGAGTTAACAACAGCGACTACCACTGAGTTTTCTTCACCTCTTAGTTCAGCAACCGCATTAGGTAATTTAGCTTTTATGGTAGGATACGCTTTAACTGGTGAAACATTATATGATGATACAGGTGCAAGTTTAGGAACATTCGTAGATGAAGTTGCCTCATTTGTTAACGCCACACTACCAAGCGGTATTACTCAATGGGATGATACTGTGACAGATAATTTCTGGTATTGGGGATATATGTCCACAGGTGACACTTCTTTACAAATGCCAACTATAACTGGTGCTACAGGACAACCTGTCGCGTTAGACAATAGATTTGGTATTGATGCAAACCTAGGACCACGATTTGACGGTTTAGGGTATACATACGCTGACGCTGTAACTGCAGCAGATTTTTCAGGAGACACAAATGATGGTTGGTATGCTAGTTTCTTTGAGTATACTGGTGGTTCCGCTACTGATTGTTACGATAGTGGATATTCAGGGTTATCAGTTAGTATGTTCGTTTCAAGTGCACATACAGCAACTACATATGCAGAAGGTGTAATTAATACAGGATTATCTGGAAGTTCCGATGATAATACTGTTATAGTAGCAGATTTAATAGCAGAAGGCTCTCAAACTTGGGTTGGGTCAATTGGAGGATATACTGCAGTTACTTCAGCATCATCTTGGTCTGAATGGTCATTTGGTGGGGCTTATTTTGGTGACTTTACCCCTGGAGGACTAGGAGCTGCACAATGGTATTCTTACTCAGCGGGAACATCGGCTACTCTAGGGTACCTACCAACAGTATACCCATTTGTTGGAGCAACTTACGGAACTGGTAGTACATTTTCAGGAGCGATAGAAACTTTACAAACATTAGGTATTTCAAATTATTCAGGAGGAGTAACAGATTATGAACTTATAAGTTGTGATAATAGCACTGATATTTATGGTTCTGCACCAGCTTATACAGCAGTACAAGTAACCTTAAGTGGATTTGCAAACACAGGAATAGCTCAAGAAGGTCAACCAACACAACAAGCAAGAGCAGGTGATGGTGGTGGATTAATTAATGTTACTTCACCATCAGAAACAGGAACCACAGTTATGTGGTTTACTGGAAATTCATTATCTTCATTTACAACTTTCTACACAGGAACATGTTCAGCGATTACTTATTTAGCTTTATCCGTAAGTGGGTGTAGTGAGATAATAGGTAATATGAATGGTGGAGGTATTGACCCATATACTGATTATCACGGTATGGTAGTAGCTACCCTAAGGTCTAGAGGAGAAAGTACTCTAACCACAGGAGGGCCAATTTACCAAATAAGTGCAGATACGACCGACAGTACTAGTAATCAACTAGGTGGTGTTGCAATGGAGTGTACAGGTGAATATACCGAAATAATTAATAATCCGTTCAACGTATTTGGCATTTCAGCTAAAACAGATGCTGGAATAGTTCACAATTTTAAAGTATCTCTAGATTCGAGTAGTAAAGATTATCTACCAAGGGTATTAGGAAGAGGAGTTTTTGATAGAGTAGACACTGAAGTTCCAATTTTTGTTGAGGAAGTATATCCTAATATAACAAAATACCTATATAGAAGACAAAAAATTAGAGGATTGAATTGTTGTGTATGTTACTTACCATCAGCAAGATTCAATAACACAAATAGAACATCTATTGGTTGGTACATGAATCAATGGCAAACACCAGTTACCCCATATGTGGTATCTGAATTAAAAGGTACTAGTGTAGATAGATTATTTAGATTTATTTCAGTATCAGACGGTACAAAAGCAAATAGAGAAATTAAATTATCAATAATAAACATATCTTGGGAAAGAGGAGAATTTGATATATTAGTAAGAGATTTTAATGATACAGACGCAAATCCAGTAATATTAGAAAAATATACTAGATGTAGTCTAGACCCAAACCTAGTAAGTTTTGTAGGAAGAAAAATAGGTACTTCAGATGGTGAATATCAGTTAAGGTCTACATATACCATGTTAGAATTGACAGAAGATTTAAAAGAAGGAGATTTAAAAGATTCTCTACCTTGTGGATTTGAAGGATATAGGCTCAGAACTTACTGTACAAGTAATAAAATACCAGTAGCTCAATGGAAAACTAAGTACTATACTGCTGGAGAAACTATATATGACCCATATTTTGACGGAAGTGGAAATCAAAGTAACGCATCAATATCCGCGGGAGACAATATCCGTAGAAATTTCTTAGGTTATTCTGATGGGGAAGGTGCAGCAATTGATAATGATATTTTTGAATTTAAAGGATTTAAAACACCAAGTTCGGTATGTACTGACACGACTGGTGAAGATTGGCCAGACTTAACACAAGGATTCCACATGGATTCAGGAGCAACAGTTGTTATAGCTGGTTCAGGTTCATATTTGTCACTAACAAGCACAACTTTAAGTGGTACAGCGATGTTTATGGTTGGAGACGCTTCATTTACTAAAGAACCGACATCAACTACCAACCCTTATTATAAATTACAATCAAGAAAATTCAGTTTAGTTCCACATGGTGGTTTTGATGGTTGGGACGACTATAGAAAAACAAGAACTAATGGCGACAACTATAGATTAGGGTTAACAGGGTTCTTAAATGGGGCATGTTCAGACACTAGCTTCCCAGATGGTGCAGGATACGGGACATTTAAGAAAACAGGTACCGACCAATCCAACAGTGATTATTACGCATACCAAACAGCTTATGAAACATTTGCAAATCCAGAAGCTATTGACATCAACCTATTTACCACTCCAGGTATTGATTATGTTAATAATTTAGGATTATCTAATTCTGTTATTGATATGATAGAATCAGAGAGAGCAGATTCATTATATGTATCAACAACACCAGATTACAATATGTTTGTGAGTACATCTTCATCGGCAACCGATAAGATATCGCCGACAGAAGCTGTAAATAATCTAGAAGATTCATTTATTGATTCTAATTATACTGCAACTTATTACCCATGGGTACAAGTGAGAGATAATAATAGTAATAGACAATTGTATATCCCACCAACTGCTGAGGTTCTAAGAAATATGGCATTGACAGACAATATTGCATTCCCATGGTTTGCATCGGCAGGTTACACACGTGGAGTTGTAAACGCAATTAAAGCAAGAACTAAATTAACATTAGATGATAGAGACACATTATATGTTGGTAGAATTAATCCAATAGCGACATTCAGTGATGTTGGCCCAATTATCTTTGGTAATAAAACTTTACAGATTAAAGAATCAGCATTAGACAGAATTAATGTTAGAAGATTATTATTACAAACACGTAAATTGATTTCGGCAGTCGCAGTAAGACTATTATTCGAACAGAATGATGATGTAGTAAGACAACAATTCTTAGACTTGGTGAATCCGATATTAGACTCAATTAGAAGAGATAGAGGTTTAACAGACTTTAGAGTTGTACTATCTAACGACCCAGAAGAAATTGATAGAAACGAAATGAATGGTCAGATTTACATTAAACCAACAAGAGCACTTGAATTTATATTTATAGAGTTCTTAATAACTCCAACGGGAGCATCATTTGAAGACATATAATAGACTATGGAATTTAAAAAACACACATTAAGTGAGGAGTTAGGTCTCCCAATCAAATTAAAAAAGAATTTTACCCATAACAAATCACAAAAAGTGGTTGTTTCAGACACACAATTAACAAGATTGATGTCTAATATAATGGAACAGGATGAAATAAAGAAAATGAACAGAGATAGAATGAGGATGAGGGCTTTGATAAATGACCCAAATTATAAAGAGGGTGGCTTGTATGACCCAAAATCAAATACGTCGTCAACAGGTACAACAGGCACTACAACAGGTACAACGGAAATAGAGGAATCGATGGATTCTTTTGACTTCGATACGGAAGATAGAAGACACCAACATTTTGGTGACTCCAAAAATCATCGGAACCCCATCCAGACTGATGATATGGAACATCTAGATGAAGACAGTGAAGGTGAAGAAACTTATGATTATGCTTCATCAGAAGGACATGACGATTATAGACTAAAACATTATGACATGAGTGGAAGTCATAGAAGAAATCTTAAAAGAGATATGGCTTATGATGAAGACCACGAATATAGACATGAAAGAGGAACTCATTTTAGGGAGTCAAGAAAACTTAAAACCACTACCCCTATTACTGAATCAGAAGTTAAAGAAATTTCAAACTACATGAAAAGAATGGGAGCGACAGGGAAAAGATACAACCCAGCACCTTCGGTTATAAAGTCTCCATCTAAAAAAAAAGATGAACTTTATGAAGATATAAATAAAACTTATAGAGCTATTAGAAAATCCATTATAAATGAAAGAACATCTAAATTAGAGATAAAAGACTACCAAGAAGTATTAAACGAATCACAGGATGAGTGGAGAGGGCACAATCCAGGAGTTTCAGCAGCCGCAGGAATTGAGAATATTATAGATAACATTAAAAGAGCTTATTCTTATGTGAGAGACTCTAAAACTAGAAAACAAATTGCTAATACCTTAGCTAAATTAAATAATTTTATGATGTATACTGGTGAGTTGGTTGGGTCTGGACAAAGACAAAGAGCTCCAAGAAGTTACGACCAAGTGGCAAACCCAATACCTTATCCAGACTTGGACGAACCAGAAGAGTTAGAAGATATAGATGATAATTTAGAAAATTTTGACGTATGAAAAATAATATATTAGCTGAAATTAATAGAGTTAGAGAGGTAATGGGTCTTAGAGAACAACTTGAGGTTGTTCCAGACGCTGAAGGTACCAAAGAAGACCCAATTCAACATACGCCCCCTGTTGCAGAAGCGGAAGAAGGCAAATATTACCAAAATACTAAAACAAAACAAATCTATCTATTTCAAGATGGAAAGTATACAGAAATAGTGGAATCAGGAGATGATGTAAAAGGTGAAGAAGAGGTAGCAATGATAGAAGGTATAGCTATATCTGATTTACATCCTTATGCTTATGAATCGTTAAAAAACAAAACAAAGATTAGTGCGGCACGAATGTTGAAAATGATGGCTGGCTGTTATGACGATGATGAAGAAATGCAGCCTCTTGTTGGGTATGCATCTAACTATACAAGTACAGCGTCTGGTGGCCAGAAAATAAATCAAGGAAATAATAGTAAAAAAGGAACACTTTATCTCAGTTACAGAAATGGACATGGTGGTCAAACATGGAAAAACCTTTGTGATTTCCCAGACCAAATCTATGGAGAGTGGCTTTCTTTACCTGGGTTTGAATGGGACCAGGAACTTTTGAAATCAATAAGTGATTATTGGGAAGCAGCAAGTGGTCTTAAGAATCTATCTGATGCAGATACTTCTGGTGTTTGGGACGACGAGGCTAACGATTACGACATGAGTGGTGAATTATCACTTGAACAAAAACAACAACGTTACGAAACTGGAAAAAAACTTATGTGGAAATTTGACGACCAACACTCTTGGTATTTAGCAGTAAGATAAATAAAATAATAAAACAAAAAAATTAGAAATTATGTCAGAAAAAAATGAAACAACACACCAGTGGGTACCTTATATCCAAGCTGGAGGAGATTGCCTAGGTACAGGATGGGGCTGTGATAAATGTTATAACGCAGATGGGTCTTGTGCATGTGCTGACGGTACACAACCTTGGGGATGTGGAGCTGGTCAAAAACCAATGTGTAAAAGCATAGACGAAATCAATATAATGAAGAAAGCACAAGCATAAGTAATAAGATTAATTCTCCAGGAATTAAACCCTGGAGAAAAATATAATAAATTATGATTATATCAGAACAAGAAAAAAATAGAATAAGAAAACTACATAAAAACTATTCTATAATTAAAGAACAAGACAATGTAAAAGGCAAAGAGGAGACATCTAGTATACAAGGAATATCCTCAGAGTTACTACACCCCAACACTCTCGACTTCATAGAATCACAACAAAAGATAACTACACAAATGCTACTTAAAATGATAGCTGGTTGTACCGAAAATGGTCCACTGAAAAGGTTTTATTTTGGTTCACCAGCCACTTATAGTTCTGACAATAGGGTTGAACCGAATAAATTAATTAAACCAAAGACAGACGGAACCCTTTATCTGGGTTCAACAAGTGGTCAACATGCCCATGAATGGGATAACCTTTGTAATTTATCAAATAACAGCGACAGTACGTGGACTAATCTGGAGGGATGGCCAATATATGAAAAAGATAGAACTGCAATACTAACTAACTACCTCAAAAACTGGGTAGATAGTCTTCAAAATAGTGTATCTGATGACCAGTTAGACACCGAAACGGCTAACAGATACGCTAAAGGGGGTCGACAACTTACATGGAAATCAGTTGGTAATGACCAATGGACTTTGGCAAAAAAATAATAAAAAAAATTATGATTATATCAGAACAAGAAAAAAATAGAATAAGAAAATTACATAAAGAATTCTCACTTATTAAAGAACAAGAAGATGATTTTGTATGTGATAGATGTAGATGGAATGGTGTAAGGACTTATATGGTTTCAGACGACAATAAACAAACGGGTGACATTAAATTAGAATTATCTTTACATAATCATACAGGTAATGATACAGATAGAATTGAAAGGTTTGAGTGGGCAGGAGGTAAATCTGAAGAACGTAAAGGATATAGAGAACTTGAAGGTAAAGCTAGAAACTCTAATAAGAAATATAATATAGATATAGAAATACCTGAACTTAGCGGATTTATGGGAAGAGAGGAAGAAGAGGTTATGGGAAGAGAGGAAGAAGTTTGGATGGAGAGCAGATGGTGATGGAATAAATGCGAAATTCCGTCTAAAAAGAGTATAACGATAAAAGGCCCTTTCGGACCTTTTTTTATTCTATCATCTTTCCACCATTTCCTAAAATTAAAAGAAAAATCATAGGACATAGAAACGGAGCTTTTATAAAATGAGTTAATATATAGAAAGTGAACCACCCACTCGAAGGTTCTCTACCGTTCTCCTTATCAATTTGTAAGTATTGTTTGTAAAGAATCTCTTTATTAACTTCAATAAAGAAGACCATTAAGATTAAAGAAATGATTAAGTATCCGATTAAGTAGTTCATAGTTATTTTGTTTTAAGTTGTTAGTTATTAATGTATACGTATTTTACATAGTTAAAGGTTACATAAATGTAGGGTAAATTTAATATAGGATATCCTTCATAATTATAACTTTTTTCTACGGAGACAGCACCACTAAAAAATTCATTAGTATATGCTTTTTTATTTAGTATTTTGTTATGGGCAGGAGATAAATCCCACAACTCCACAACTCTTTTTCCTATTTCTTCTACAGTTCTTAAACTACCATCTATATTGTATGGTGACAAAATAGCTAAATTTTCATATCGTCCTAAAATATATACGTTTGTTCCCTCTTCTGTTTGAATCATTCGTTCAGTCAAAGTGTTGAGCTCAATATGGTTAAGAACATCTACATCTTCTTCATGAAATATATTTTTTCTTTTAATACAATAACCTGTATGTGTCTCTGCTGCTAAATATATTTCAGAATCAAATAAAATTTCCTTTAAAGACCTAGAGTCTCTATACTTCTCTATTTCGAAGAAGATAGAACCCTCAATAGGTTCGTCTAAGTACTCATCAATCATTTGACCATGGCACACCCCATAATCGGTTTGTCCTTGAACAAAAGTTGAAAAGGAAAGAAGTAAAAAGAAGATAAATTTTTTCATAATGTTTATTTTATTTGATAATACAAAGATAATAAAAATTTTCTTATAAAACAAAAATATTTATATAAATATGGAATTAAAAATCACACAAAAACAATTCGACCGATTAGCAGAACAAAGTTCTGAAAATCTATCGTCCTTGGACGAGGTAAGAGGGTATACATTTGATTGGGACGATAATATTCTATACATGCCAACCAAAATCAAACTTCTATATACAGGAAATGGTAAAAAAGAAATAAAGTATGTAACAACTGAAGAATTTGCAGAAATTAGAGAAAACCCTAACTATAAAATACTAGAAGATTCTTTTAATGAGTTTAGAGATGAAAATAAGTTTTATAGTGATTTAAAAAAGGCTTTACAAGATAAACAGTACGGACCTAGTTTTGAAAAGTTTAAAGAATCTTTAATTTATGGAAATCCTTTTGCGATTATTACCGCTAGGTCTACTCGACCAGAGATTATACAAAATGGTGTAAAATTATTTATTGGTGAGGTATTAAATGAGAAAGAAATGGAGAGTATGTTAGATAATATTAGAAGAAATTATAAAGAGGTATCCTCTGAAGGAAACCCAGAAAATATAATTAATTACTATCTTAACAGTAATGATTATTCAGCGGTATCGTCTCCAGAATTTAAAGAAAAATTTGGTTTAGTTTCAGACGTGGATAAACCAGAAGAAGGTAAAAAAATAGCATTAGAGGATTATGTAGAAAGAGTAGTAAATAATGCAAAATATCTAGTGTCTAAGAAGTATAAGAGGTTATCCATAGGGTTTAGTGATGACGATAAGAAAAATGTAGACGCTATAAAATCTTTTATTGAGAATGAATTACTAGACCGATATCCCCAAGTAAATTTTGTAGTTTATGACACATCAGATGGGGGTAAAAATAAGCTAATAATTAAGAAATCATAATTAATCAACGTAAAGTGCTTTATTTCATATATAAGGTATATTTATATAAAGAGTAGTCAATATTCGTTTTAAAGAATATTTATTAACAAATAAAGGAAAAACAAAAAAAAATTAAAATGGCCGACTTATTAATGAAAATGCCTGTTCCTTATGAACCAAAGAAAAAGAATAGGTTTATCCTACGATTTGACTCTTCATTAGGGATTAACGAATGGTATGTTGAGAGCACCTCACGTCCCCAAATAACAATCAATTCTGTTGAAATTCCATTTTTAAACACCTCTACTTATGTTGCGGGTAGATTTGTATGGAATACGATTAATGTAACATTCCGTGACCCAGTAGGTCCATCCGCCTCTCAAGCATTGATGGAATGGGTAAGGTTACACGCAGAATCAGTTACAGGAAGAATGGGTTATGCTGCAGGATATAAAAAGAATATAGATTTGGAAATGTTAGACCCAACAGGTGTAGTAGTTGAAAAATGGGTATTACAAGGATGTTTTTTAACTGACGTAAACTTTAATGATTTAGGTTATTCAGATGAAGGTATAGCAAATATAGCAGCAACACTTAGACCAGATAGGTGTATATTAGTATACTAAATTTATTTTAAAATTATATTGAAAAAATCCTCTATGGGGATTTTTTTCAATTTTGCCACATAATCAATAATATTTTGCTTTTTATTCACTTAATACTTATATTGTGTATATTAACAATAATAACTAATATATAGAAATAAAAATGGAACATTACGAAACACCAGAAATAACCCCACAAATAGCTTACGATGTTGTGGAATTACCGTCTCGTGGTATTTTTTACAAAAATAAAAAAACAACCCTCAAAGTTACTTATCTTACAGCTGCAGATGAAAATATTTTATCTTCACCTAATCTAAGCAAAGGTAACGATTTATTAGACACTCTATTAAAAAGTAAAATCTTAGATAAAGACATAAATATCCAAGAATTAGCTGAGTGTGATAGACAGGCAATATATGTATTCTTAAGAAATACAGCATTTGGTTCTGAATACACTTTTAATTTAACAGACCCAGCAGACGGGAAAAGTTTTACCCATACTGAAGATATGTCTATAATATCAATAAAAGATATAGATGACACTCCAGACGCAAAAGGAGAATTTCCCTTTACCCTACCAAAGTCAGGGAAAAAAGCTAAATTAAAATTATTAGGACCAAATCAGGAAGAGGAACTTGCTAAATTAGCAGAAACTTACAAAAATCAAAAAATTTCCCCTTTAGCAACTAAAAGATTGGAAAAATGTTTAGTTGAACTTGATGGTGAAAGAGACATTATGGAATTGTCTCGTTTGATTCATCTTTTGCCTATTAAAGATTCACAAGAAATAAGAAAATATTTACAGCAAGTTACCCCAGGACTTGACTTAGACAAGACTGCAATTGCTCCTTCAGGGAGAGAGGTTAAGTTTACCGTAACATTCGGGGTATCTTTTTTTCGTCCTTTCTTCGGCATATAGGTATGCGCTGCTGGATGAGACCTACTTCCTTTGTAAACACATGAATTTTACCAGAAGAGATATTTTGGAAATGCCTGTTTTTGAAAGAAAAGTCTACATACAGAAATTAGTAGAAGGATTCGAAAAACAAGCAGAAGCCGCGGACAAGGCAAGAAATAGAGCTGGAAGATAAAACCCTAACGACGATATTTATATATAAAATATTGTATGTTTAACTTATTCCCACAAATACTAATAGAATATCTATTATCTGGAGCTAAACCTTATTTAGCTTCACATCCCGATTTAGGGGTACCATTAGGGATTTTTAACAGTAAAGACGAACCTAACAGTGCCGCGAGGATAAAATCCATTAAAAAATATGGAAAATTAGGAAATCCTTATTCTTATAGATTAGCTCAAAACCTTGGTATTTTATTGCCTATACCTTCCTTCGCAGATTGCGACTGTGTACAGTTACAAAAACAGATTGATGAGCTACAAGACAACTATGACGCTTTAGAAAACACAACTAAAACACATTTTTCAACTGGTAAAGTGTTAAGTAAAATTACCGGGCTAGTTTCTAATTTGGAAAAAGAGACGAAAGCTAGTAACATGAGTTTAGATGAAATAATGGGGATGTACGAATCTCTATTAACTGGTGGTGGTGAAGGAATCAAAGGTAGACAACATGCTGTTAAACAAGTGTTAAGTCTAGTAGACGATTTAAGAAAGAGTTTAACTACAACCGTAGGTATGGGTGAACAGATGATGGAGAGCACTATGCTGGCCATGACTACAGCAGCATCCACCGCGGATGGCTTCAACCTATCCTACTTGGATGTCTTAGAAACAATGGAGAAAACCTATGAGACGATAGGTAGGCAATTATCTATTCCTCCAGACGTTATGGGTGATATGGCTAAAATTGATTCTTTATTTGGTCAAGTATCTGCAGACTTTGTTGCAAATTTTGATAAGATTGGTGGTGGAGCGTATGACGCGACACAAGCTATTAAAAATACCGTCCAAGTTGCTGCAAACATGGGAGTAACAGTCTCTAAATTATTACCCGCAGTCGCTTCAGAAATACAAAAAATTAACACATACGGATTCAAAAATGGTGTTGACGGGTTAACTAAAATGGTTGCAAAATCACAATTACTTGGTTTAAACATGAACAATGTATTTGCTACAGCAGATAAAGCATTTACACCTGAAGGTGCTGTAGAAATGGCATCTAAATTATCTATGATTGGGGGCGCGGCTAGTGAATTGTTAGACCCATTCCAATTAATGTATATGGCTCAAAATGATGTTGAGGGTCTACAAGATGCAATTATAGCAAGTACGGAGAGTGCAGTATCATTTAATGAAGCTACAGGAGAATTTGGTATTACACCATCTGAAAGGATGAGATTAAAAGCACTGGCGGACGCTACCGGTCAAGATTATGAGAATCTAGCAGAAACAGCAATTAGAAATGCAAAAAGAACACAAGCCTTCGCTCAATTTGAGATAGGTGGGGATATTGATGAAGGTATGGGAGACCTTATTGCTTCGATGGCCGATTTTAAAGACGGAAAGGGGACGATAACCGTTAAAGATGAGACAGGAGAGTCAGTAACTTACGCTTTAGATGAATTAAATGAACGAGCAAAACAACAACCTGGTCTCTTAGACGCGATTAGAGACCAAGCTGAAAAAGACAGTATGAGCATCGAAGATGTTAATAAACAACAACTGACTATTGCGGAAGCTCAACAAGCTAACGTTATGCAAATTTTAAATTTATTAGCTGCGTCAGCGGTTGATGGGGTATTGGGGGTAAGTGCTCAAGATATTGCAGAACAGATTCAAAACACAGAGATGGGTACCGAAAACATTGTAAATACAATTGACGATGTTATGGAAAGTGCAATAGAAGATTATTCTCCAGTAGGAGACATAGAGGATTTTGTACAAAACTTCCAGGATTATTTAGGAGGAGGACTTCCAGAACAAAGTGGAGCCACCCCAGACTATAAAGTTTTAAATGACTTTATTTTAAAACCGGACGGGACTGTTAAAAGTTTCGATGCTGGTGCATTAAAATTATTACCTAATCCAGCAGACACTATAATGGGAGGAACCCAACTCTTAGAGAACATAGAGACTAATACTTCCACCAATACAGTTACAAATAACAATGCAGGTGGAGGCGGTGCTGGTACTGTAAATATTACGGGTTCGCTTAACCTTAAATTAGGCGGTAATAGTATGAAAGTATCTGCAGATGATATTTTCCGTGCTATGTCACCACCAGACTACCAAGAATTTTCGTTACAACTAGCTAACACAGTGAACGGACCTTCTGGTGTTTGATAGAAATTAACTTTAATCTATTTATTATAAAGAAATAATAGTATGTCAATAGGAACAAATACCGGTATTAGTTATCCATGGGCTCAAGGAAATTTTAACATCTCTTTAAATAGCACAGAGATTCTTAGAAAATCTTTATTAGGGAGAAACTTAGATGGGTCCTATCTAAACCGAGGAAACCCAATTCCACCTAACGGTGCCATGATGCCAGGTTCTATGTCCTACACTTACCTTAGCGATTTCTCTATTATAGATTCTCCCATCCCAGAAGCGGTAACTAATGCTGAGGGAATTCCTTTAAAAACAGTACAATTCCTTAATAACAAATATGGTCCTGATACGGGGTACGGCAACCCACTAGGAATCAACGTTGTAAAGCTAGTGGACGCTGCACAATTAGAATATGTAAACCAAAACACTCTAACACCACAAGGATTTGTATCTTCAGATTACACAGCTATAGAAGTTTTACTGGATGTAAACGGAAGTTTTGACGGAACATTAGTAACATTTAATGGTAAAATTTTAGATGACTCTATACTAATAAAAACTTCTTTTCCATATTTAAGAGACAATTTAGGATTTAAACAAGCTCAATTCTTAAAAGATATAAGTGATAATGGTAGTGCAGAATATAATATAACGACTTTACCGGAACAACTTATAGGGGAAAAGGAAGACTTCATGTCTAGAATAGATGGCCAATATACCCCACAAACTACTATTCCAGGATTTTATTTTACACCACTATACATACCAGATATAAATGGAATACAGAATAATGAAATACTACAATCATCATCATTAGAAACAGCAACCCAACTACTTAATGGGGTATTTAATACGTTAGCTAATTCTAATCCATTACCTAACACACTTTTATCTATCCCTGTTCCTTCGGATACTTTATTAAGTTATATGGGGCCTGAACAACAATCACAGGTATTTACCGCTTTAAATTATAATATATTTCGTCCGGATTATAGTAGAACTATACAACAAAAAAATACCGATGTAGAGGCTCCTTTAGCTAACTACTACATTGGAAGTAAAGATAATAACATAAGTAACCTCCAAAGTCCATTAGAAGCTACACCTAGAGATAGATTCGGAAGACAAATAAAAGCAATTGTATACGGACCTTCAGAAATGTATAAGGAATTTGAAAATGTAGAAGGAAGAGCTTTATGGAGGTGGTATAGAATTGGAGATTTAGGGTTAGCGACTATAGATGGTGGTGGTTTAGAAGGTGGGTTTACATGGGTTGGAAGTGCCTATATAGAAGACAATCAAGCACCTACTAGTTTCTTACTAAACAGGTCTAGAGACCTACCTTTAAAGAAAGGAGCATTACTAGCCCAAACCCAACGACTAATCGAATCTGCACCAAAATTTGGAGCTTCACGATATAAACATGCAGGACACGCAATTAACCAAACATCAAAAATGTTTAATGACGGTTATAAAACTATCTCTAAAGGTTCCGCGGTGGTAGAACCAGGGGAGTCCATTTTAGGTGGTGCAATAGCTACTGAAAAATATTGTAGAGTGTGGACTAAAGATAAACCATATTTTAAATATGATGACCTACAGAAATCAAAAGGTAACCAATATGGTAACACTGATTCCGTATTAGACTCTACTTACAATTTAAATATAGCTCCTAATAAAGGAACATCTACATCATTAGGGCCTACTCACGCGAAGAAATATATGTTTTCATTGGAAAATTTAGCATGGAGAGGGACAGCACTGCAGTCAAATTTACCTAAGGCAGAAAGAGGACCAAATGGTGGCCGAATAATGTGGTTTCCCCCTTATGATATTCAGGTTGGGGATACAAATTCCGCAAATTGGAATCCCACAAACTTTCTAGGTAGACCAGAACCCATTTACACCTATAGTGACACACAAAGAGTAGGTACATTATCATTTAAGCTTGTGGTGGACCACCCATCTATCTTAAATGAAATCGCTCAAAATCAATTAAAAAACACACCATCTAAATCAGCCGATAAAATTTTAGAAGCTTTCTTTGCTGGATGTAGGAAATATGATATAAGTGAATTAGCGGAACAATACAGTAGTATGAGTTTGGACACCCTTACACAAGCACAAATTTTAGCTAATGGTGGGTCTAGTGAAGTAACGCAAGAATTCTACAGCAACCCTAATCTTACAGTAACCGATAATAATGTGGGGGTAAATTTATTCGCTGAAAATGGTACTACACCAGAAGAGGCACAATCAGCGGAGGACCAACAAAATAGTGACGTAGAGAACGCACAAGAAAGTATAAACAATACCACCCAAGGATTTCCGAATGGACAAAGTCACTATATTGGTGGTGAGATAAACTTTGATAGTAATAATGGTAGTAAGTTCTTACAATCATTATTAAATGAAGAAGACTACTTTACATTTTTACAAGAAGAAAACCCCTTCATATACCAATCAATAAAAGACAAATTGAAGTATTTTCACCCTTCATTTCACTCTACAACACCGGAAGGGTTAAACTCTAGATTAACATTTTTACAACAATGTTTACGTCCAGGACAAACTATACCTACAGTGACCGAACAAGGTACAACAATAGTGGACGCGGACAATACAGCATTTGGACCACCTCCAGTGTGTGTTTTACGTATTGGGGATTTTTACCATAGTAAAATAATATTTGATTCTTGCAGTTTTTCTTATGACCCTCTGGTACTTGATATAAACCCAGAAGGTATAGGGGTACAACCTATGATTGTTACAGTCCAAACAAACTTTAAATTTATTGGTGGTCAAGGTCTAGAAGGTCCTGTAAGTGAACTACAGAACGCATTATCTTTCAGTTATTTTGCAAATACCGAAATATATGATGAACGAAGTAACCCAATACCAAGACAGGTGAATGGGGGAGCTACTAATGGTGGAGCTACTGAAGGGCCAGGAGATATTGCTAACAATGAAGAAAACTTATTTGCACAAAATGAGGGAGGAACCCAAAGTCCAGATGGTGAAACAAATACTGGTGGGGTGAGTGATAGCAACCTAAATTATGAAGAAAATCTTTTTGCCCAAAATCAAAATAATGGATAATAAAATAAACTAAATGGGCTTATCAGGAAATACAACATACAATGGGTTATATAACACTTTTCTAGGTGAATCCACAGATTATTGTGAGTATGCCTTACAGGGGATACAAGAATTATATTTGCAAGAATCACAAGGACTGTTAGAGGAATTTTTTAAAGAAAAAAGATTTGAATTTGGTAATATAGCAAATGTAGGGATGTATCTTATGGGCATACCTAAAAACGGATTAAAACGAATAGATACATTACATAGTGATTTAAAAACTAAAATTGAAAATGAAACTTCACACTTACAAACTTTAATCCCTACAGGAGCAAGTATAAAAGATAGGCTATATGTTAAAAAAGTACTACTAAACCAACTAGACGAGAGTTGGTTAGAAACAAGAACAAGAAGTATAAGAACAGTAAGTAGGTTTAAAGAGAATCAATTAAGTCTTACTAGACTTGTTGATAGGATTAATTTAGTTGCTTCTTACCAAGACGGATTATTAAGTGGGACCGCTGGAAGTATAATAGTTTCTTTAAATTTAACCTCACCTATAGCTAATACAGGTTTAGACGCAAATGATGGGGTAAGTGCTTTAACTAATGTGGTGAGTGCTCACACATTAAATATGGAAAAATGTTTAAGCGGTATTAAAAATGGTTTTGTTTATAACTACAATAGACCACTCCCCCTAACAAAATCCTATGGTTATTTTGACGAGTACGTATTTTTCTTTAAAAAACTATTAAATATGGATTCTTTAAAATACCTAGAGTTAAAAAGTTATATTCCACCAGCTAAGTCATTGACTAGATATAAAAATGATAAACTATTAACCATGTTAACCAACCCACAACCTCCATATCATGACGGGGTAAAACCTACTTCAGAATGGAAAAATATAACACACCACTACCTACTTAACATCCAAACCTTTGTAAAAGATATGTTAAATTATGATGTTAAAAAGTATTCTAATTATTTTAATAGTGAGGGAAATGCACAAACCTATTTAAGAATAATTAAAGGAACACAACCAACTGACCAAATATTCACTATACTCTTTACTGAAAGCACAACACAATTACCTTTAGTAAAAGAGTTTTTTAAAAAATCTGTAGTAGGTACAGGTAATGATAGTTATAATCAAAAAGTTGATAAAAATATTTTTATAAGTTAAGATGTCATATTATAATAGATATAAAGATTTTATTCAAAACGGGGAGCTAAAAGTAGTCCCCTACATAGAGATAGTTCAGAAAACGTCTGATAGATTTGTGGTGTATAAAGTAGGCAGAAGTAGATTAGATAAAATATCTCAACAAATGTACGATACACCATATTTTGGATGGTTTATTTTACAAGCAAACCCTGAATATGGTGGACAGGAGTGGAATATACCAGACGGCAGACTAATAAGAGTACCTTTTCCTCTATTTAGTTCATTACAAGATTATAAAGACGCTCTGGATAAACACTTCTTATACTATGGCAGATAACATAACCAAACAAAACGAAAATATATATACCCAACCAATCGGTCAGGGTAACCTTCTACTAATTGACCCTAATAAAATAGTTAAAGACGGTAAAATATATGATAGGTTAGTAAATCATGAAGACCTAGTCATGTACGCAAATTTAACTGCTCGTTTAATACCAAGGTCTAAATTGGTAGTTGGTGAAGGAGCGTCTGATTCAGAAGTTACTGTAGAATTATTTGATGGTGAAATAAATTTTCTAAAGCCTCAGAATAAAACTTCTTTAGATACTGCATGGACTGATGCTTTTACAGACCCATCAATAAACAATATAATACGTACAGAAGAAGACGGGTTTGCACAAACAGGAGATTTTAGTAAACGTATACAAGACAGTACAGACTTCCAGGGGTTCGGCATTACTAATATAAATGTAAAAATAAGTGCTTCATTCACCCCACAAGTAACTATACAATTTACCGATATAAGGGGTAAAACCTTATTTGAACAAGGTGATGTCGCTACACCATATACAGCTTTTTTTCATCTACCTTACCCTACTTTTTATTTAACATTAAAAGGATATTTTGGACAAGCAGTTAGATACCAACTATCTTTAATTTCTTTTAAAGCTTCTTTTGACGCTTCTACAGGAGACTATAAAGTGACCTGTGAATTTGTAGGTAATCATATCGCCCTATTAAGGGATATTACCTTACAACAAGCTATGGTAGCTCCTTATATGTACCCTAATGTTACTACAGGAGCAGAAGACCCAAATGGAGGGTTAGGACGAAAAGTATTGGCAGAAATATATGGAATTTATAAAACTAAAGGATTATTACCCATGGACTTTCCCGAAATAACTATTTGGGAATTAATAGGGAAAGTTAATAACTTTGTAAAAGATATAGAAGCTAACTTTGTAGATGTTAATCTAGGTTTATTAGATGACCAAACTCTATTCCAAGAATTATTAACTAATTTCTATAATGCTATTTTTGGTGACGAAGGATGGATTACTATATGGTTAGATAAGAATAAAGTACAAATACTAACTACAACTACATCCCAAACAAATGATAATGTCTCAGGAAGCACTAAAACAGTACAAGCGTATAAATTAAATGACAGTACCAGTACAGACACATCTTCACCTGACGACCTTATAAAAAAAGCAGAAGAAAGACTAAACACATTATTAAAAGATTTTGAAAGTGCATTAAGAGAAAACCCTTCGTTTGGAGCGTTAGTACCGGTGGGAACATTTGGGAGTGCGGAAAATAATCGTGCAGAAAATTTTTCAGGAGAATTAGATAATTATTCTGACACCATTAAAGATGTAAAGGGATGGTATATTTTACAAGTTTTAGGTTCTAGTTACGCGGAAAAACATAGAAGAGTACAAGAAGAGTTCGAAGAAGAATTCAACAAACAACAAGAAAAATTAACAGAACAATTAAATCAAGCATTTGTAGAAACATTAGAGTTTTATCCATCGATTAGGAATTTACTAGGGGTTGTAATGGCAGGAGCGGATACATTTTTGAGATTAATGGATTTGGTTCACACTAAAGCGTATGATAAAAGATTTAGTGAAGCAAGAATAAAGTCAGTTACGGGGTATGAAAAAGGTGAATTCCAAGACACTAAGGACGGTGAACAAATATGTTACCCATGGCCTAATTACTATGAAACCGAAGAAGAAAAAGATTCTAAAGAATTAGTATTAAAATATCCAGGTGCATCCGGCAGTCTATCCCAAACTAAAGCATTTGATTTAAGTTTATGGCCTGAAGTTGAATTCGTAGAAGAATATGTTAAAAGAGTAAACTTTAGAAAAAATAATTTAGTAGCAGGAATGAAAAATGAAGCATTAGTACTAGATTTTATTCCGCTTTCAGTAAGGAGTTTTCCTTACAACAATATTCCTTATGTGCCTACAAAAGAAAAAGACGATATATTGTGGGAAATTGTAGATAGAATATTAGATTTTGTATGTTATGGTGGAATGATAAACTATAATGGTTTAGATGGAACAAAACAAGGTGATTTAGCAAAAGCTATAGGTAAAAACGAGGCAACTAATTTAGAAGCCGCGGTTATACAATCTATTTCTTTAAGAACAACATTACAAGAAGAAGCAACTACATTTGTGGACCTAGAAACTTACTTTAAGGCAAGTTCACCTATTAAATTAAATAATTATTATTTAGGGGTCATCAATACTCCGTATATTGAATCTAGAGCTACAACGGGAAACAATATACAAGACACAAACTACGGGCTTTTTCCACAATCTTCTTTAACAGATGTGAGCGTAAAAAACGGGGAAACAAAAGCATATAATAACCTTTTTAACCCAATAAAAACACAAACCGGTCCAGATGATAAATGGCCTTTTGTTGGTAACAATATATCTTGGCTTAAAACACGTATGGCGGACGGTGTGGCGTTAAACCTAAGCACCCTATACACTATCGGGAATGAATTTGGAATACAACCAGAGACTAAAGTTTGGGGAACTAATTTTAAAGCTTTATTTTATAGCAATTGGAATTGGGATAGTGGTAAACAAAGTGAAGTAAATCTAGAAGCTTTGACGACCGATTTACGTGGGGTAATGAAAGACCAATATACCTCCCAAGGAAGATTTGATGAATTATATGAAGGTAAAGTTGACGACATAAACCAACAAAACCTTACTGAAGGTATTTTATTTGACGATAGTGGAGACTTAGATAGTCAGTCTGTGGTTGGAGCAACCTCCATGTTAAACACTTCATGGTTTGCAAATTCCATACTACAGAGTGCGGAAGCAGATAGGTTAGGGGCAGCTCAACCATATAAAGAATCCGCATTTCTTTTCTTAAACTCCTTACCATTAACTTCTGTTATGGAGAAAACTATAAACAAATATGTAGGACAACACCAATACAGTACCTACGTATCAACATTACTAAAACAAGTGGCGGCACACCATAGTTTTCCTTATGCGTTTATGTTAAAATTAGGGTCGTTATGGTGGAGATACCAAGAAGTACAATATTCTGGTATAGACCCAATCACAGGAATTACTGGGAATTTAGGGTCAGGAACCCCACTTACTTTAGATGATTTATACGCACCAGTAGCAAATGGAGGGTTATCTTATTCATATACCACACCGACTGGAGCTGTATTACCTGGAGAAGATGCGGAAAATCGCACCTTAGGGTTATGGGTACCACTAATTGCTGCTACACATTATATAATAACAGGAAAAGACCTTGTAGACCTAACAACTTACCCAAACCCATCCCTAAATGTTAATTTTAATGGAGGATTCCAACTATCAGCAGAGTCAATTAACGATTTAAATTTTGTAGGTGGTGATGGAAAAAATTGTAAATTTGTAACTACTTATGCCACTTCCAGTTCAGTAGGGACTATGGGTATAGATGATGGATACGCGAACTATACTATTTATTATCCTTCTGCGGGTGATTTAAATAAAAGTGACTTACAATACCATACAACACTTAATTCTACAAATGAAATATATGCGGGAAGTGCACGGTTTTTATGGGCTGAGTCTAATTACGGTTTGTTTAACCCAACCAGTTATAGGATTCCTAACCATGCTCAGTATTGGAAAACTATAGATAGTTCACGTAATGAACAGAATAGTTGGAACGCACATCTTTCCGGTTCTACAGCTCAAACCACCTCACTAACAGGGTTACTGAGCATATTTCCAACACAGGTACTAAATGTTTTTAGAGATGAATTTTTGAATTTTAGTGAAGCTACGAACGCGGGCTCAAAAATAGTAGAAGGAGAATTTAACTCATTTAAACAAATATTTCAAAAAATGATGGTTGTAGAAACTGCAAACGGGGACACACCCGCAACAGCTTTAGACCAATATAAAAATGTTTTAACAGTTTTTAAAACTTTTCTAAACCAACAAGTTGTTGTTAAAATGGGGTCCGCAAATGATTTAGATACAGTAACCCCTGTGAGTGGTGGGTTAGCTTCTGCACATCAACTATTGTTATGGCTAATAAATAAAATAGACCCAATATATTCCTCAAGTGGAAGCACATCTACTGGTTCAACCAATGTACCAGAAAAGGTTGTAATGGAACCTGATTATCAGTTTGAACCTTTTGGTACTACTGCACCATTTCCTAACCCAGGACCATGTAATGTGTGGGTTCAGATGGAAGGGTTAAATATTGGAAATACTTTTGTGCCCACACCTTTTTATGTTACTAATTTCTTTACTGAAATAGACGTAGATTGTACTGACAGTAATATTATAACATTTGCACCTATTATAAAATATTGGATTAAAGAAGCAGTATTAGGTGGAGGAGGTAATTTGACTCTAGATACTTTTGTAAGTAAAGTAAAACCGTGGTTTTATGATTTACCTATAAAAGCACTTTTACCTGCTATATATCTAGAAATAGATAAATTAATAAAGAAAGTAGACCCTGTTGCAGACCTAAAAGAAGAAGCAAAAAATGATGAAACACCGGGAGTAAAGGCCGACAATCTAAAATTAGAACTATACCAAGCTTTTAAAACTCTAAACGATAAATGGATTTCTGGTACCCAACTAGGTGGTGAAGGTGTGAGAGACGGGGTACCTTATTATAATACCTTATTTGAAAGATTTATGTTTTTAGATAGAGCGAATAGGGACATAGGACAGAGTGCAGTAATAGATATTTTTTACTTTCAAGGGATTGGGACTCCTGATGCTCCTAAACCAACCCAAAGTATTAAACAAAGTATAGCGAGTGTTGTAAGTGATATATGTCGTCTTAATTATTTTAATTTTATACCTTTACCAGCTTATGTTAATTTTTATGCACAAACAAACTCAGGAGACTATCAAGCACAAGGAAACGGTATGTTTGGTACACACAAAGTAGTAGACACAACTAACACTAATCCGGTTTATCTATGTCAATATGTGGGAGAACCTTCTAAAAATTTAAATATAAAAACAAAGGGATATGGTTACACCAATGATGGTTTTGATATTAGTGACACAGTCCCTAATCCGTTATTAAGTAAAGAACCTAGTGATGAGGAAAAACCATACAGTAATAAAGTAATGGCATTTACCGTTGATTTTGGAATTCCTAATCAGAATATATTTGAAAGTATCACCCTAGACCAAAGTGAATTTGCAGACACTTCTGAGGCCTTTGTTATTACAGAACAATTAGGTAAACAAGCCTCAGGACGACCTGTCGCAACTAATTCAGTTAACCTATTTAACCTATATAAAGCAAGAAACTATAAAGTTAATATTTCTTGTATGGGGAATGTAATGATACAACCAACAACTTATTTCCAGTTAAGATATGTTCCTATGTTCTCTGGACCTTATATGGTTTTAGAAACTAATCATAATATTACTCCTAATAATATAGAAACTTCTTTTGTAGGGACCAGAGTACCAATACCTAATGTTCCCAAAATTACTGATTTAATAATGAAGGTAGAGGATAGTTTACTTAAAAAGCTACAATCACAAACTAAAAAAGCCACACCACCTCCACCAGCAAATTTAGACGAACATACATTAACAGAAACTCAGGTCCAAGAAGGAGAAATAAATGTAAATGTAACTGCTATTCCAGGAGTTTCTTTCATTAACCCAGTAGACCTTAATTTTGTTAATTATCCAGTTAAAGCAGGACAAGAATTTGACCCATCAGGGACAGGTTCACGAGGAAGAGTACATAAAGGTACTGATTTTAGTCCTAAAGCAGAATACAAATCAACACCTATAACCATAAGAAGTCCAATAACAGGGGTGATAGTAGACAAAGTAAGTAGTTGTACCTTAGCGTCTGGTAAAGCTTGTGGTGGTGGTTGGGGTAATCACTTTAAAATAGAAAGAGAATTAATAGAGATGGGTAGTTCCGCGTTCCAACCAAGTGCGGTAACCAAAGTAAAAATCATTGTCGCTCACCTAAAATCAGAAAATATTAGTGAACTTGACGAAGGACAGCTTGTCACCCAAAGTGACCCATTAGGTATTATGGGTACTACTGGTAAATCTAGTGGTATTCATTTACATTATGAGGTAATAAGATATGTTGTACAGGATGATTTTAGCGTTAAGGAACAATATCTGGACCCAGAGAAATTAGTAAGTACGTAATAACTTGTATTTTTATAGTATAATTTTATATTTATAATAAAAAAGATATGTCATCACAAATGTTAAAAGAAAAACTAGATAAATTTTTAGGTAAAGACACTAGAATACAAGAAGTATCAAATGATAATGACACACAAGAAGTTTGTGATTTAGATACTGGGATTTGTTATACTGTTAGAACTAGAGATGGTTTAATTGAAAGGGTAGAAAATTCTGTTAGAATTAATAGAAAAATAAATGTTGAGGCACCTAATGGTGACGTAAAACAATTATTAAATGGATAATATAGAGCAAAAATTAAGAGAAGAGTTAGAAAGATTTAAACAGATTGGTCATAACGCTACTAATTTAAATGAGCAATTTATTGGTGACGGTTCAGGCTTTGTAAATCAACAAGGCAACTCTCCGAGAGTTAGTGAATTTATAAAACGTCAAAAAGAGTTAGAAGAACAAGAAGAAGAAGAAGTAACTTTAGAAGCCGACCCAGAAGTTGATACTGAAGAATTACCTGCAGAGGAAGAAGGGTTAGAGGCACCAGTTGATACAGAAGACGAGTTGGTGGGTGACGAAGAGGACTTAGAGGGGGAGGAAGAAATAGAAACAGAAGACTCAACAGAATTAGATGTTACTGACCTAGTTTCATCTCAGGAAGAAATAGAAAAAGAAGTAGCAACAACTAAAGATGAAGTAGAAGATAATAATGAAAAATTAGAATCATTACTTTCTAAATTAGACGACCTAGAAGACCAATTATCAAGTATGGATAAATTAGTTAAACAAATTGACAGCATAGAAGATAAAATAGAAAAGTATAGACCAAAAACTTCTGAAGAAAAAATGGAATTAAGAAAACAACATGATTCTGGACCATTTAGTAAAACCCTAGAAGATTTTTGGACAGACGAACAAGATAAATATAAAAAAACAGGAAAAGTAGATTACATTTTAACACCAAAGGATGTTGAAAACTATAATGAATCAGACGTTAAACAAAGTTTTTCTGTGGAAAATAAAGATGATAATTGATTAATTAAAAAATATCTTTTATATTAAGCCCCGTAAGGGGTTTTTCTTTTTGTAAATACTCCTTATTTAATTGACAAAATATTAAATAAATCTTATATTTTTATAAGAATTAATCATTAAAAAAATAAAATTATTATGGCATCAAGTTTAGACGCAGTTTTAGCTCAATACGAGAAAAACAAACAAACAACATCATCGACACCAAGAATGTCAGATGAAGAAAGGTTAAAACAGTATTTAGCCCTTGCTTTACCTAAAGGGACTAAATCAGGTGAAAAAAGAATTAGAATTCTACCTACTACTGACGGTAGTTCACCATTTAAAGAAGTTTTTTTCCACAACACACAAGTACAAGGTAGGTGGATGAAAATTTATGACCCAGGTAAAGACTCAACCGGTAAACCAACAGGAGAAAGAAGTCCACTTAATGAAGTGGAAGAAGCTCTTAAATTAGCGGGGGACGAACAATCAAAAGAATTAGCAAGACAATACCGTTCTCAAAAATTCTACATAGTAAAAGTTGTAGATAGAGATAATGAAGAAGATGGTGTTAAATTCTGGAGATTTAAACATAATTGGAAAGGAGACGGACCTATTGATAAAATTATACCAATCTGGAGAAACAAAGGTGATATTACTGATGTTAATGAAGGAAGAGACTTAATTTTAATCTTACAAGCAGTTCCTTTACCAGGTGGAAGAGGAGAATACACCACAGTATCTTCAGTAATGTATGAAGACCCTGGTAAGTTATCAGAGACGGAGAACAAAACAAAAGAATGGGTTGGAGACGAAAGAACATGGAAAGATGTTTACTCACAAAAACCAGTTGAATATTTGGAAGCAGTTTCTAAAGGTGTGGACCCAGTTTGGGACAATGAGTTAAAAAAATACACTTATAATGACCCAGCTACTCCGACTAACTCTACAGTAGATATGGGTTCAACAAAACCAGCAGACCCACAAGCAAACCAGAAAGCAGACGAAGACTTACCATTTTAAATTTTTAACAAATGGCATTAAAGAAAAGAAGTTTTGCAGACATTAAGAGTAAATTCTCTAAAAAAGCTAAATTTAAAAGTGATAGATTTTTTGACCTAGGACCGGCATTTCTGGACGCAACAGGAATACCTGGTCCAGCTATGGGTCATTTACAAATGTTTTTAGGACATTCAGACACTGGTAAAACCACAGCACTTATTAAAACAGCTGTAGACGCACAGAATAAAGGTATACTACCAGTAGTAATAATAACTGAACAAAAATGGGGATTTAATTATGCAAAATTATTAGGTTTTGATTGTGAAGAAGTTGTAGATGAATCCACCGGGGAGATAGACTGGGATGGATTTTTCCTATTTAATAACGATTTTGAATATATAGAACAAATTACAGATTATATAAATTCATTACTAGATGCTCAGGAAAAAGGTGAGTTAGATTACGATTTATTATTTTTATGGGACTCTGTAGGTTCTATACCTTGTAAAATGACCTTTGATGGTAAAGGAGGTAAAATGCACAATGCTGCCGTATTTGCTGATAAAATAGGAATGGGAATCAACCAAAGAATAGGAAAATCTAGAAGAGAAGATTCACAATACACAAATACATTAGTAGTAGTAAACCAACCGTGGGTTGAGTTACCAGACAATCCTTTTGGACAACCAAAGATTAAAGCTAAAGGTGGAGAAGCTCTATGGTTAAACTCTACATTAGTTTTTAGATTTGGGAACCAAAAAAATGCTGGAACAACAAATATTTCAGCAGTTAAAGAAAAGAGAAAAGTTAAATTTGCAACTAGAACAAAAATAACAATCATGAAAAACCATGTTAATGGTTTAGGTTATGAAGATGGTAAAATTTTAATAACA
>Ga0098044_1000163_pt1 | contig 35179 bp, 52 predicted proteins | sample 10_taG_FD_75053 | JGI IMG/M metagenome (GOLD analysis project Ga0098044, IMG submission 75053) | Marine viral communities from the Subarctic Pacific Ocean - 10_ETSP_OMZ_AT15264 metaG | ecosystem: Environmental > Aquatic > Marine > Oceanic | place: Pacific Ocean | collected 2015-01-16 | reverse complement strand
TCCATAATTTTATTTATTTGATTTGCACCAATTATAATTATCTTCTAACACTTGTATCATCTCATCTTTTTGTTTACCACCACTATCTATTACAAGATTAATTAACCATTCTAATTCATCGTGTGGGTCTGTACAATCTTCTTGATACCACCTTATATAGCTTTTTATTTGACTTCCTAAGTCTGTTGTTATTTTCTTATCCATAATTTATTTATTTATATTTCTTTTACATTATAATTCTGCTTCAAATGAACACTCTCCCTGATCTTTAACACACTTTAATATCTTTTTCCCCATTCCCAAATCTGCATATTCTTCTAGCATATATTTAATATCCCTGCTATCTTTAGGACAGCCCTCTTTCTCAAAAAACTCAATTAACATTTCATCATTATACCCATTGTTTTCTTTGAAGAATTTATCCATCAGCTTCATCTCTTTCTTTCCAATGTTCTTTTTGATTTGCTTAATCTCATCTTTTATTTCTTCTATATGGCTTTCATCAAACCAATAGTTTAAATAATTTTGTGTACCTGCAGAGCCAAATCGGTCTGCACAATCACTGCTTTGTACGGCGAACCAAAACTTTCCGTCTATATCGCCTGAATAGTATCTACCCATAGTTTTAAAATTTATTTAGTTATTATTTATTATCATATCAATTATTTCATCAAACTTCTCACACCCACAATACCCTTCCGAATCTTCATTGCACGGGGTGTTATCCCTTAATTCTCTTAATTTTTTTAATACTTCTTCCATATTTTATTATTTATTAATTACATTGCTACACATTACAAATAATATGCAGTATATCCCTACGATTATTAGTATTTCTGAAATCATAACTTTATAAGTTTATTTATTAAATTCTATTTCTTGTTTCCCATGATTAAGCACCCATTCTTTATAAGATAAAGGTATTTCGTTCTTATCTTCATCTATACAATTTTTAAGATAAAAGATATATAAGTCTTGTAATTCCATAATTAAAAATGTTTTGTCTGCTCTTTATAGTTGTCTCTATAAACTTGCAGGATTAATTTTTCACTTATCGGATAGTCTGCTAACTTCTCCACACAATCATGAATCGTGCCTGTCCAAAAACATTCGTGGTTAGCCAACTCTCTTAGTGCTATCCGTTTCTTTCCATTTTCTCTCACATCTTGCCGTATACATTGCTCGTATACCTTTAAATGCTCTCCTACAAACTCTTTCGCTTCAACCTTTGGGCAATACATTCCACTGCCTAATGAAGTTAGTTTGGTTTTAGATGATATAGAGTGCTTCTTCATGCCCTCTTCAAATTGATCGTCGTTAAATGCAAAAAACACACTATGCTTTTTGAATAGTTTGTCTTGCTTGGCTTCCATATATTCTGTTAAGTATTTCATAAGTATTTGTTTTTATAGATTATTTTTTCAAGATCGTCCATTAACGATTCTATTTTTGCGTACACTTTCTTAAAGTCCTTTTCCAATACCTTTTTATTTCCAAGTCCATGTTGATATTCGTGTACTTTTCTTACTATTTTGTTTAAGTCTGTAATCATTGGCTTAATTCGTTTAATTCGTTTAACCATTCTTGTTTAACCTCAACACCATATATTCTGGCATTGTGAATAATTAAAGATAGTTGATTGATTCTATCTTCTTTATCTTGATTTATATAGCGTGTTGCTCTGCTATTTTTACTGTTATCCATATTAGTATTAAAATTATAAATTCCATATTCTAAGCTTTTAAAAGTTAGTACGAGTTATATTGCCCATCCCCAAGCGAACAACACAACCCGAACCAACAAAAATTTAAACTAAATGTCTCGCCGACGAGACAAAAAACAAAGAGGTAAAATGTATGAGATGTAATTAATAATAACCCCTTATTAATAGCTATGTTAATCATACATTCTACCCTCATTTGTTATACTACAAATATACGACAATTAGACGACACTACCAAACTATTAAAGGGGTATTATTGGCTTACACTTCATTAATTGGCTTGCACTTAATTATTATAGTACAGGATCAAAAAAAGGGCAAAAAAAAAGGGGCTATTTAGCCCCCTTTTTAATGGTTTTAATCTCTATTCGGTTTCAGCGTTCATTAGTTCAGCTTGTGCGATTCTTTGTGCTTCGCTTCTCATTGCTTCCTTAATGAATTTAACAACCTTTTGTAATTCCTGCTGACTGTTTGAGGTCTTAACTTCTCCGTTTGGCGTTATTCTTAACGCAAAATTTCTAGTCAATCCGTCAATAAAATCAGCTTGAGCAGTACAGGTAAACACGTTTTTAGTGTTTCCTGTGCTTCGAGTCTGTGCAAGTGGTGAACTTCCCCCTGTCGCCTTCTCACTTCTAACAAAGGAATTAAACCCCTCAATACTTAATTGAGGATTTTCTCCGCTTTCTCGTTCGCTTTTCACTCTGTCGTTATATTCTTTTTTCCAATTTTTTGCATCATCTTCGATATTTTGCCCCATTGTTTTGAGTTTATTAAATTGGCTTCGAGAATATCCGAACCCCTTTGTACCAAATTCAGCCAAAGTTAATTCGATTCCGTGCTCCTTTCTAGCTTCTTTGCTTTCAGCAGTTTTAAACCATTTGTACGCCTTGTTAACGATTTTGGACATCTCAACAGATGACTCGAACAAACTTGTTTGCCTGTTCTCAATATCTTGTTTTAATTGTCCTATTTTCTCAAGGTTTACCACTCGCTTAACTTTAGTAATGTTAAAAAATGCTCTTTCGCTTGAATTTAGATTCTTTATAATTGAGTTTTCCATAATAATAAATTTTAAATTTTAGTTAATTTTTTAGTTATTTATTGTCTCGCTAACGAGACAAATTAGGAAATTGTTATTATATAGGTTTCCCTCTATAATTAAATCAATTTTTTCAGTAAGTCAAAGAACAAATATAAACAGGGTTTCCCCTTGTTTGTCCTACAAATATACGATTTTTAGACAATATACAAAAGAAATTATATATTTTTTTCATTATCAGTCAGTTAACAGATTAAAAAGGTGTAAGAATGTTTATTCTTTTTGTTTTGTTCGGGGGTATAATCCTCCATCTGTGTGCCTGTAATAGCGTAACAGGTGCAACGGGTACGGGGTACGGGGGCAATCTTGCAAGGGGTAACAGGTGGCAAGATGTATCGTTGACGAGACAATTGGAAAAGTCAAAAAATTGCAACCAAATTATAAAAAAACATAACCCCCCCTATAAAAAAATAATCGTTTTCTATTCTGTATGTGTTTGCTCATATCTATATATAACCCATCAGTTCCTTGTATCTAATAAAATTTTGTATATTTGTAGAAACACTTTAAGTTATGGATATGGATTACGTAGGTGGGCTACCCACACCGAGACCTGAACTAGAGTCAGGAATTTCAAAAGCATGTAGGCTAAGGGCTGAGTTTAAAGGCGCAAAGCTAGTAAGACAAATAGCGGACGGTATCGAGTTATCTGAGGATAAAAAGATGATGAGAGAAATGTTCGGTAAGTTATAACAATTACCCTTTGTTTGATGATGGATCAGGGAGCTATATGCTCCCTTTTCTTATTTAATAAGGTGAAGGCATATCTACTCCTGCTGCTTTAAGGTCTTCTTTTATTCCTATAACATAGTGTTGATGGTCTGACATATATAAGTCAAATATATATGAGTAGTCTTTTGTAAGTCTATCATATTCTTTTTGAGAAATCTTTATAATCTTTTTATAAGTAGGCATTATACTCCAAAGATAAAAATAAAAATCATAATCAAAATGTATAATAAGTTTGTTATATCTATTTTCATACTACAATATACAACTCTAATGTTACCTATATGTTAAGAGATATGTCGATTATTGACATTAGTAGTGTCGATTTAGTGTCGATTTTAAATAGCTAACTTATTGATAATCAGGACTAGTGTCGAAAATGTCGAAAATAAGTTCAGTTTTTTGTGGAGAAAAAATAATATAGTAGTAAAGAATATATATATATATAGGGAGAGATAAAAACGACATTTGTGTCATTATAAAATAATTGTTATATTTGCTGTATAATAAAATTTAATAAACATGAATCAAACAGGATACTCACCAAAGGAGTTAAACTTTGGAAAAGAAGGAAGGGATAAATTAATAAGGGGAATAAATAAAATATCTACTGCTGTAAAGAGCACCCTTGGTCCGAGTGGAAATACGGTCCTTATAGAATCACCTCATCATACACATAGTTTAACAGTAACTAAAGACGGTGTTACTGTGGCTAAGTCTATTGACTTGATGGACCCTGTGGAAAACCTTGCGGTTAGGATGATGAAAGAGGCGGCGGATAGAACCGCTACTACTGCGGGTGATGGAACAACGACAGCGATTGTATTAACTGAGGCTATTGTTAAGTGTGCTATGGAGATGTTTGAAAAAAATCCTAAGCATAATAAGACTGAGGTTTTAAGAGAGTTAGTTAATATTACCAATGAGGTTGTTAGGGAGTTAAAGAAGAAGAGTAAGCCTGTAACCAAATCAAAATTAAAAAGTGTAGCTACTATCTCAGCCAATAATGATCCTGTTATTGGTGACATCATATCTAAAATCTACAATGAGGTAGGTAAGAATGGTATTGTTACTGTCGAGAAAGCCCAAGGTACTGAGACTTATTATGAGAGTACCGATGGTATAAAGGTTGATAGGGGTTATTCAAATCCTTTGTTTATTAATAACCAAAAGAAAGATGAGTGTATTTTAGATAATCCTTATATTCTTGTTTGTGATGCTGAGATAAATAATATCTTAAACATCGAGGAGATTCTAAAACCAATTATATCTGACAACAAGTCTTTATTTATTATTTCTCCTTGTGCTAATAATGTATTAAACACATTAGCGGCTAATGTGATGAAAAGGAATTTAAAGATATGTGTTATACAGCCACCTAACTTTGGATACAAGCAACATGAGTTAATGCAAGATATAGCATTGTCAGTAGGAGCAACCTACTTCTCAGAAAAGACAGGGGATGATTTGAGTGTTATAAACTTCTCCGACTTAGGGAGAGCGGCCAAGGTGATAGTTGGGCGAGACTCTAGTATCATCCTCTCGTCCGAAAGAGAGAACACTGAGGAGATTAATAAAAGAGTAGAAGAGCTATGGGGATCGCATAAGCTATCTAATAATAAAACTGAGAGAGAGTTTATCATGTCACGTATCGCTTCACTTACCGGTGGTGTGGGTGTTATATATGTGGGAGGGAATACTGACCTAGAACAAAAAGAGTTGTATGACAGGGTTGATGATGCTGTGTGTGCAGTTCGTTCAGCACTTACCGAAGGTATATTACCCGGCTCAGGGTTAGCATTACAGGAGGTTGCCAATAATGGAGTGATGACAAAAGGGAAAACTCTTTCGCAAAAAATTGCTTCCGCAATTTTATCTAAAGCAATGACAGCTCCTCTTAATCAAATACTTCATAATGCCGGACTGAATCCATGTAAGATATATAATACAGGAATGGAATCGGGTTATGGGTATGATATTAAGTCTGAGAAATACGGAGACCTTATTAAGATGGGTGTTATTGACCCTATGAAAGTTACTAAGAGTGCATTACAAAATGCTGTCTCTGTAGCTGTAACTATATTAAGCACTGATGCCATTGTAACTATGGCACGTTCATACGACACAGAATGAAAGCAATAGGAAAATATATTATAATTAATAAGATAGAAGAACAAGTAACCACCAAAGGTGGGTTGTTATTATCTAAAGAAGATGTAAGCGGATTCAGATATCAGAAAGGTAAAGTTATAAAACCGGGTAATGATGTTGAGGTTATAAAGACTGATGATATTATATACTATGATAAAGGCTCAGGGAATACTGTTATGATAAATAACGAGCAGTATACTATTATTCTTGAGAAGAATGTCGTTGTTGTCTTATAGTTTTATTCATTTCTTTTATCATATTCCTATATACCTTATCAGTATATGAGACGTTCCTATGGAACATAGGATTGTGTTGGCTATCGGGAATCTCTGTTCCTTCTAGTTTATCGTAGATAGATTTTAAAACTCTTTGTGATTTATAAGACAGTTGATATAAAGTTTTATGTACGCCTGATCTTTTTCTAAACACTTCTATCCATCCATCTCTAAGGAGAATATCAAATCTTCTTTTGTTCCAACTAAGAAGCTCGTTAAACTCTTTAAACTTTTCTTTAGAGAAATATGATTCTGAATTTAAAAATAAAAGTGTATCTAGTTCAGCTTGTTTGAGGTTGTATTTTGATTTTATAAAATAACTAATAACCCTCCAATACTTTAGGTAATCTCGATTCATATAAATAATTTTAGTAAATTTGTGATAAAGATACAAAACTATGAGCAAAGATTCAATGTCATTAATTAAGTCCCTTATTAAGGGAATGAAAAAAACTACTAAGCAAAAAACAGGGTTAACCGGTTTGGGTAAGTTTCATACATGGAGAAGTTCTCTTACTCCTAAGAAAAAGGAAAAGGAAGATTAATTATTTTTTGTTATCTTTGTAGTTAAATATTTAAACTTATGCCTACAGTAGGAAAAAAAAAGTTTTCATATACCACGAAGGGTAAGGCACAGGCTAAGGCTTATGCTAAAAAGAAAAATAAAAAAGTAACCAACAAAAAAAAATATTAAGATGAAACAAGGATATAACGCAAGACTAGATGAGTCTTTAGGAATGAAACATAGAGGAAAGCATAAGCAATCTTTAAAAGACAGACGAGATGAGTCTAAGGCGATGTCTAAAAAAATATACGATCACTCTTATGGTGGAGACCATAATATGAAGTATGAAGGAGTTAAAGAAAGAAACTCTAAAAATATTAGAAAGTAATGGCTAATTGGATACAAAAGGCCACCAAGTCTATAAAGAAAAGAGGAACTAAGGGTAAGTGTACGGGTAGCAAGTTAGGTAGTCGTACATGCCCTAAAGGTTCTAAGGCATATAACCTAGCCATGACATTTAAGAACATGGCGAAAAAAAGAAAAAAGAAATGAAATTTATAAATTACTTTGCATCAAATGCAAGACAATGGGACAAAATTAAACTAGAGTGTAGATTAGGAGGATTAACTTTATTAGAAATAAAGGGTGATGTTTCAAGGAGGTGCTGCAAATTTGTAGTATTAAACTTTGGATTTAGAATGGGAAACACTTGTAAAAAATGTACATGCTAATGGAATCGAAAGGACTCGGAGATACAATACATAAAATAACTCAAGGGACAGGAATTAAAAAAGTAGTAGATGCTGTTGCTAAAGCTACAGGAAAAGATTGTGGCTGTGGCAAACGTAGGCAGGCTTTAAACAGAGTGTTCCCTTATAAACAACAAGAAAAGAAATGACAACACTATCAAACTTTCAAGGATCAAGGGCTATAGCTGTTATTGCTGACGATGACCGCCCTACTCCTAACCCGGCCTCTTTGGTTCATGGTGGAACAACAACCGCTGCGGCCCCTACTAAATTAATAGATATAGGGGCAAGATTCACTCAGTACAATATCGCTGTAGGGGATATTGTTTATAACGACACAACTAGTCAAATAACAGATGTAACGGCAGTGGATGGTGACACCACCTTATCTCTTACAGATAACATCTTCGTTCTTGGTAACGACTATAGAGTATTTAGAATATCACAGCTACGTCCGTTTTTATTTACATTTAATGCCCCGGACACAGGTCCTATACTCGGAGGTGCGCAACAGATTATAATTGAAACTGCAGGTGGTGATATAGTAACTTATTCTCTGTCAATTGGAGAGTCAGCTCCGGTTCAAGCGGTCCGTATTCCTAGAACAGGAAATCCGGCGGGATTAGAAGGAACAGCTACCTTTGCTTAATATGTGGAAGACTACAACAACATTTGGTAAGAAGATTAAATTAAAGTACACAATAAAGAATGGTAAAAAAAGTTTTGACTTACATTCCCGAAGCAACCCCCAAACACAAGAGGCATGCCAAAAGCAAAACGTCTCATAAGAAAGGAACTGATAATTATATAAAAAAATATAGAGGTCAAGGACGATGAATAAATTAATAATTAAAGCACTCATGGTAGTGCTTTTTTTTGTAAGCAATATATCTACTGCCCAAATATATAAGTATGCTACTGTATATGGTGGGGTTAGTTTAAATTCTACCATGCAACCCATAGAGACTTATGAGTATTCTAATGGTAACCTTATAGAAACTACCAATCAGTTTGGTGCTAACTATAGGTATCACATTGGAGTAAAGAAGATAAGCCGGTATAAGTTTGAGAAAAAACCTAAGTTTTATTATGACGGCATAGAAAAGAATGCGTCTATGCATCGATCTCCACTAGGGGGTTTTGAGTATTTGTTTCAGTATGAGAAAATAAAAGACAGGGGCACAGAGTATGTGAATAGAGATATGTGGTTAAGGAGAGTGGGAGAGCATTATGTAAGTAAGATTCAGTCTTCACAAAATGGTTACGTTGATTTAAAATATAATTCCCTTGACTTAAGAGTAAAAAAAGATTTTAAAAATCTACGATTAACTTTAGGAGTGGTATTGCGAAATCATCCGGTATATGGTATTAATGCTTTTAAAATCGACTTCCCTAATTATAATGACTTTCGAGATGTATCATCTCAATTAGGGTATAGCTATGAATCTAGTTGGATTGATGGAAATAATAACGGATATTTTGACAGATGGGAGCAGGCTATTACAATATGGACAAATGAAGCGGGGGATACTATAACTAACTCTTCTGCAGTTTTTCAAAACCATTATAGTCAACTAGTTGCAGACTACAATCAAGATTGGGTATCAGAGCAAGGTAATCAAAACAGTCTCGCTAATGTGATGGGAATATCTTATTATAAACATTGGGATAAATTGTTTATCTTAGCATACATAAATTACTTCTTTAAAAACTATGAGTTAAGTAATTATTCTACTACAACTCATGATTATGATTATGGATTAATTTTTAATTATAAATTAACACGGTCATTATCTGTTTATTCAGAAGTAAGTTATTTAAACTATTTTAATAGAATCCAACAATCAGTAAACGCAGGTATTAACTTTTTAATATTATAACTATGTCAAAAGTTATTAATGAACATACCAACCTCACGGTGGATATTAAAACCATCGCTTTGGTTATTGGATTTTTTTTATCTCTATCAGCTACTTATTTTACATTAAAAGCAGATATTGAAGAAGCTAAAGAACTTCCTATACTTCCTTTAACTGAAAAAGAGTTTCAGTTAAAAGATGAATTAATTAGAAGCACCATTATGTCTAATGCAGAAAGACTTGAGAAGATAGAGAAAAAAATTGATAAAATAGATGAAAGGCTTTATAATAATATTGCTAACTAGCTTAGGTTATTTTTCTTATAGTCAGGTAACGGTTTCTCATTTCAATAGTAATTGGAATGAAGATAATAATTTTGATATAAGCGCATTAAAAGAATGCGATAAAGATTATGTTGTTATTTGTCACAATCAACAATTACAAGAGAAACATAAAATAAAATCTGTGCCTACAGTTATTGTCTTTGAAGATGAGGAAGAGATAAAAAGATATGAGGCTAATATAATGATGCAGCTTACGTGTTCTATTAGAGATATACAACATGTAGTCGATAGTGTTTATCTAAAAAGATTTGAATGAGATTGTCAAAGAATTTCACCCTACAAGAGCTAACCCGTAGTAATGTGGGGCTAAGGTTGGGGATTAAAAATGAGCCTACTACCGATGGGGTTCATAAGTTAACTATGATGGTAAATTCTTTAGTGCAGCCTATTAGAGATAAGATAGGGCCAATAAGAATAACGTCAGGGTATAGGTCTGCGGATATAAATGCAGCTATTGGTGGAAGCCTTAACTCTCAGCATTGTCGTTATGAAGCGGTTGATTGTCAATATGTGCATAACAATAGAATGGATAATAGGAAAATATATGACGCACTTATAGATTTAGATTTAGACTTTGACCAATGTATTTTAGAATTTGGCCATCCTTCTAATCCCGCTTGGATTCATTTAAGTTGGAAGGTGTGTGACAATAGAAGAGAAGTGTTGGTGGCGTATAAAGATGATGATAATAAAACTAAATATAAAGAATTAAAAGAATATAAATCATTATGATTAAGAAGATAATTAAAACCCTGATAGGTAATGCCTCTTCCATATTAGACGAGGTAATTACAACAGATGAAGAAAGAGCGACAGCCAAAGAGAGACTTGAAGCTTTATTGAAAACTCATGAAAAAGAAATCTTTGAACTCGAAGTAGAAGATCGAAAGAGTGCACGAGAAATGTATAGCGATGACGCTTCTATTCAAAAGATATTAGCAACTGTATTTACTATGGCTTATTTTGTTTTAAGCTTTATTATGTTTAGATATTTTGTGACAGGAGATATAAATTTAGGGGAGTTTGAAATAAGTTTTATCTCTACAATCTTCGGAGCTATGTCAGCTAAGGTCAATACGGTTGTCGATTTTTTCTTCGGAGGTTCTCACCAAAAAAAGGATTAATAAAAAAATAACTATCTTTGTATTATAATATTAAAATAAAATTAAAATGAGTAAAAAGAAATTAAGCAAAGAAGAATTAACTTCTTTAAGAAAAAAATTAACTGAGTTCAACCAAGCTAAAGTAAAGTTAGCTGATGCTGTATTACATCAAGAGCAGCTTAAAGGATTTATTAGTCAACTAAAAGAAGTCTTTGTTTCTGAAGAACAAAAGTTATTGGATAAATACGGAAAGGATGCGAGGATTAATTTAGAAACAGGAGAAGTAACAAAACAAGAGCCAACATTAAAAGTAAGTAAAGATGCCTAAAATAAGTACATATACCGCCGTTGATCCAACAATGACAGACTATGTTGTTGGAACAGATGTAGAGGATGGTTTTGCAACTAAGAGTTTTGTTTTCGATAAGATTGCAGAATTAATAAATGCAGGAACTGTTCCTGCTTCTGATAGCGACCCGGGAATAAAAGGGCAGATTGCGGCGGATGTAAATTATTTGTATATCTGTATAGCAACCAATACATGGAGGAGAGTGGCTACATCAACATTCTAGGATGGCCAAGATTAGCACATATAATATAGACAACAATATCCATGGAGATGATTTGTTGGTAGGGACGGACAGTAATTCTACCCTACCTAATTTAACTAAAAACTTTTCTGTAGATAAGCTTGTAGATTATATGAATGGGTATCAGACTGTAGAGTATGTTATAACAGATGTTGCTGTTATTCGTGCTCTTGCAACAACCCCATTTCAATTAGTTCCTGCACCCGGTTTAAATAAAGTTGTTAGTGCTTTATTTATGTCGGTGAGCACAGGGGGTGGGGATGATTATGATTTTGGAAGTTCAAATATTCAGGCAGGTCTTGATGGAGGCGGTGGAGTATATAGCACTCTTTGGGTAAATAGTCTTGGTCCTTTAAATGCAGCAACTAGACAGAGTTATGGTTATTATCCTACAGGATGTGTTCCTGCTTTTCTTTATAATTCCTCTCAGTATAATTTACCCTTTCAGTTTGGTGCGTTTGGGGGGGTAGATGCTACTAAAGGGACTCGTCCGGTAAAGGTAATGTTGCAGTATCAAATCTTAGACTTTGGAGTATGACAACTACGCATGAAGATGAAAAGGTCCATATTAGCATGCTTGCTACTCTTACGGAGGAAGTGGTGGCATTTGATAAATTGATAGGAACAGATGAGGATACTTTAAAGACAAAGAATTTTTTTCCTCGAGATTTGAGAGAGTATGCTTTAAATCCATGGAAGATAGGAAAGTTTACTATTTCAAAAGGGCAAGTTTTAGCAACGAGTATTGCTAGTCCGGTTATCTTATTGCCATCGTTAGGCTTGAATAAGTTTTATGAGTTTAGTCCTATATTTGCTAATATGTTTATTAATGTTGTTACTGATCCTGCCAACCCTTTTGTGTGTGGCGCAGGAGATGATTTAAAACTAGGATATTGGAATTTAATGGCCGGGGGTTGGTGGAATAATGCACCCTTTAAAGACTTAACCCAAAGTGAAATAACGAACCCTACCACTCAGATGGTGAGGTGGGATCCGTTTGGAGTGTCACAGATAACCACCTTTACTCAATGGGATGATGCTCTCCCTACGAGTCAATCAACTGCTATTGCTTTAGGGCCGCATATAGTAGGAGCTCCGGGATGGATAGCAGGAGATGGTTATTGGCAAGTTGAATTAATGTATAGAGAAAGCGAAATGTTAGTATAATATGGCAAAAATAAGTACATACAATATAGATACCAATATCACAGGTGATGAGCTATTGGTGGGGACTGAAGCAAATTCTTCACCTCCTAATTTAACTAAGAACTTTAAAGTAGAAGATGTATTTAGTTATGTGTGGGGATGGAGATATATAGAACACTATATTGATGACCCTACTATTCTTAGAAATATAAAAACAAAACCTTTAGTGCTACTTCCTGCCCAAGGAAATAATGTGGTTATTATTCCTTTACAAATTACGATATCTAGCTACGGGCAACTGAATCCGAATTTAGCTCCTCCAACTCAATATACTTATGGGGGGTTAAGTGAGCTTGTAATAGGTCTTGACGATGGAACAGGAATGGTGGGAGCAACTCCTTGGATGAGCGGCCTAGAACTTTATGCAATGGTCCCTGTATTTTTTTATGATGGTAGAAGTTTTTGTACTCAGAGTTTTGCTTGTCCGGCGACAGGACAAATTACAGGCAGCCTTGCCGATGCTAATAAAGCTATGTTAATGGGAGTGTTGCCTGCAGGAAGTGATTCTGTTCAAGGAACTATGCCAATGAAATTTCAATTTACCTATCAACTATTTAGCTTCTAAGGATGACTACTCTACATAAGAATGATGAGATACATATTAGTATGCTTGCCGAAAGGCAAGAGGTTTTAATAAAAGATGATAAGCTGATAAGTTCCGATGGAGGAAGTCGCAAAACTAAAAACATACGGTTGGGAGATTTGCAATGCAAAGCTATTTGTCCTTGGAAGATAGAGAAATTTATTATTAGTGAGGCTCAGATATTAGCTTCTTCTTATGGTAATCCTATTTTCTTACTTCCCATGTTGGGAGTGCAAGAATGGTATACTGTAATGGCCCGATGGATGAACACGTTTAAAAATGTAGTCACTAATCCTGCTAATCCTTTTGTGGTGGGTGCGGCGGAAGAGTTAAGTCTAAGTGGATATTATCCTACGGCAGCAGCATTTTCTACAAACCCATTTTTTCCTCCAATGACTCAAAATGAGTTTACTAGCACTACAACTCAAGTAACCCGATTAGCACGAACCGGCGGGTCAAGCTATAACTACACTACTCAATCTCAAAACAACTTTTTTAATAATATTGCTCTTCATCCTAATGTAGGTTCAAACCCGGGATGGATAGTAGGAGAAGGGTATTGGGAAATAGAATTAATGTATATGATAAATAATATTTTATAAAAATGGATATAAGAAAAATTTCAGTAGGACCTGATTATAAGTCAGGGGCAATGCACTACATTGTAGGGCAAGAGGTGTTGAACGGCTCACACAACATACACCTAATTAAAAATGAAGGTGGGTCAATTCGTATTTGGATAGAAAAAAAGGGAGAGGTTGTATTGTGGAAAGAGTTCACAGACACTATGCCTATCTCGGTAGAATATAATATATATTTTGAATGAAATCACCAACAGACTTTTTAGTACAACCGGTAGGGAATCAACGGTATGCTAATAAAAAAAATATAGGAGGTGTTGAGTTTTTAGTAAGCTCTTCGGAAGAAGACCATAAGTTTTCTAATAGGGAAGCTATAGTAATTGAAACTCCCCTGAGGTATAAAGGTCCTATAAAGAAGGGGGATACTTTATTGGTTCATCATAATGTTTTTAAATATTATAATGATATGTATGGTAGACAGAAAAGTGGAAGGAGTTTCTTTAGAGAGAACACCTTTTTAATTGATGGCGAACAATTCTTTCTTTATAAGCAAGACGGTGAATGGAAACCTTATGATAGGTATTGTTTTATTAAACCCATTCCTACTAAACAGGATTATCATTTTCATAAGAATGTTAGGTTTGAGCCATTGGTAGGTGAGATGAAATACCCTAATGAGTATTTAAAAAAACAAGGAGTAAAGAAAGGTGATAGAGTTATGTTTAATCCTAATATGGAATATGAATTTAAGGTAGATGGAGAGTTGTTGTATAGAATATATGACCATCAAATACCGGTGGTTCTATAAAATTAAAAACAATATGGATTCAAAAGAAATAAAATTAGAAATTATAAAAGCCGGAAGGAAAGCGGTTAGACAATTAATTAAAGTTGCTAAAGAAGAAATTATAAAACCTGACCCTGAAGATGAGTTGGCTGCGGATAGATTAAAAAATGCTGCGGCGACTAAAAAGCTAGCCATCTTTGATGCTTTTGAAATATTAAATAGAATAGATTCTGAAGAAGAGAGCTTAGAGATTGCAAGCAAGGGTGCAGATAAAACACAAACAAAACAAGGATTTGCGGAAAGAAGATCAAAATAAATTATATACTCTTATGCAAGATTATATTCCCAAGGGAGTTTTATCACGAAAGAATAAAGCTTCTTCATGGAAGTATGGGTATAATGAAAAGTATGACTTCGTTAATATCTCTAAGTCAGGAAAGGTTGGAGATATTATAGATGTCTCAGGATTAAGAATAGGTCTTCCCTTGTATATTAAGCCTAAAAAGAAAACTCCTAAAGATAAACAATATTGGCAACGTCACGAGCTACCTAAACAGCTTTCTAAAATCAACTCTATCTTTCAATGGAACACAATGGACTCTGCTTTTAAGAATAGGTGGGTAGATTATATTGAGGGAGAGTTTGATAAAAGAGAGTACGGGGAATGGTTTATTAATAAAGGAGTTACTACCTATATAACAGGGGCTCATTATATGTATCTTCAATGGACAAGTATTGATGTAGGGTATCCTGATTATCGTGAGGCTAATAGAATATTCTTTTTATTTTGGGAAGCGTGTAAGGCGGACTCAAGATGTTTTGGAATGACTTATTTAAAAATTAGACGTTCAGGATTTTCTTATATGGGTTCTTCAGAGTGTGTTAATATTGGAACATTAGCAAAAGATTCAAGAGTGGGGGTATTATCTAAGACCGGATCAGATGCAAAGAAAATGTTTACAGACAAGGTTGTTCCTATATCAAATCGATTACCATTCTTTTTCAAACCTATCCAAGATGGGATGGATAAACCTAAAACTGAATTAGCCTTTAGAGTTCCGGCGGCTAAGATTACTAAGAAGAATATGTATGACACAACCAATGATGAGCTATTAGGTTTAGATACTACTATTGATTGGAAGAACACTGACGATAACTCTTATGATGGGGAGAAATTATTATTGTTAGTTCACGATGAAAGTGGTAAATGGATAAAGCCTAATAACATCTTAAATAATTGGAGAGTAACCAAGACCTGTTTACGATTAGGTAGTAAGATTATTGGTAAATGTATGATGGGTTCTACCTCTAATGCACTAAGTAAAGGTGGGGAAAATTTCAAGAAACTATTTGAAGATTCTAGTTTGTCTTCACGAAATGCAAATGGACAAACTAAAAGTGGATTGTATTCTTTATTTATTCCTATGGAGTATAATATGGAAGGGTTTATAGATGTCTATGGACAGCCTGTATTTCGTAAGCCACAGGAAAAAGTAAAAGGAGTTGATGGTGAATGGATACGTAATGGAGCTATTGATTATTGGGAAGCAGAGGTTGATTCGTTAAAAAATGATGCTGATGCTCTGAATGAATTTTATCGACAGTTTCCAAGAACAGAGTCTCATGCATTTAGAGATGAGAGTAAATCATCTTTATTTAATTTAACTAAGATATATCAACAAATAGATTATAATGATTCTTTAATCCCTGAACATTTTTTAACACGAGGTTCTTTTTCGTGGGCTAATGGAATTAAAGATAGTAAAGTTATATGGACACCGAATAAAAGGGGAAGGTTTTTAATTAGTTGGAGTCCTCCTAAACATTTACAGAATAATGTTATAGAAAGAAACGGAATGAAATTTCCGGGAAATGACCACATAGGTGCGTTTGGTTGTGACTCTTATGATATATCAGGAACAGTAGGTGGGGGTGGTTCAAACGGAGCTCTACATGGATTGACTACATTTAGTATGGAAGAAGCTCCAAGCAATCAGTTCTTTTTAGAATATATTGCACGACCTCAAACGGCAGAGATATTTTTTGAGGAAGTATTAATGGCCTGTGTGTTTTATGGAATGCCCATTCTAGTTGAGAATAATAAACCTAGATTACTTTATCATTTAAAGAATAGGGGGTATAGAGGTTTCTCGATGAACAGGCCGGACAAACATAGAGCAAAACTTTCTAAGTCAGAAAAAGAATTAGGAGGTATACCAAATACTTCAGAAGATATAAAGCAAGCACATGCGGCAGCAGTAGAGTCTTATATTGAAAAGCATGTAGGGCTAGATCTTGAATCTACGTACCGACCTTCTGATGAAATGGGTATGATGTTGTTTTCTAAAACTTTAGAAGATTGGGCAAGATTTGACATAACAAGTAGAACTAGACATGACGCAACTATTAGCTCGGGATTAGCTATCATGGCCATTCAACGTCACCTCTATTCACCTCAAAAGAAACAATCAAAAATAAGTGTTAACTTTGCAAGGTATACTAATACAGGGAGATTAAGTACATTAATACGATGAAAGATATAAAAATAAACATACAAGCCTCAGGGTTTCCAAGTCAATTTGTTTCAGATGCAGAAAAAGCTACTGATGAGTTTGGGCTTCAAATAGGTCAGGCTATACAATACGAATGGTTTCGCAAAGACAGTAATAGCTGTAGATTCTATAATCAATGGGGAGAATATAATAGGTTAAGATTATATGCTCGTGGAGAGCAATCAATAGGTAAATACAAAAACGAATTAGCTATTGATGGAGACTTATCTTATCTTAATTTAGATTGGACCCCTGTTCCTATACTTCCTAAGTTTGTTGACATTGTAGTTAATGGAATGTCTGATAGATTATTTAAAGTAGATGCTTATGCTCAAGATGCTATTTCTCAATCTAAGCGAAGCACCTATCAAAGAATGATAGAGGGACAGATGGTTGCGAAACCTGTTCTTGATATTATACAAAAGAGGGGGGGTGTTAACCCTTACTCTATGGATCCTAACGAGCTTCCTGCTTCAGATGAAGAGCTATCCTTATATATGCAACTTAACTATAAGCCCGCTATTGAGATAGCTCAAGAGGAGGCTATTAACACTTTATTAGATAATAATAAATATGTAGACCTAAGAAAGAGATTTGATTATGACTTAACAGTATTGGGAATTGCTGTAGCTAAACATAACTTTCAATTAGGAGACGGGGTAAACGTAGAATATGTTGATCCTGCTAATGTGGTATATAGTTACACTGAAGACCCACACTTTAAAGATTGTTTTTATTGGGGTGAAATAAAGACATTACCCATTATTGAGCTAAAGAAAATAGACCCAACTCTAACTAACGAGGATTTAAAAGAAATATCTCAATACAGTCAAAGTTGGTATGACTATTTTAATACAGCCCAAATGTATCAAGACTCTATGTTCTATAGAGATACAGCTACCGTTATGTATTTTAATTATAAAACAACAAAGAAGTTTGTTTATAAGAAGAAGGTTAATGAGAATGGTAATGAAAAAATGATAGAGAAAGATGATCAATTCGATCCACCTGAAGAAATGATGGAAGAAGGGAATTTTGAGAAGGTAGAAAAAACTATTGACGTGTGGTATACCGGCGTAATGGTTATGGGAACTAATATTATTTTAAAGTGGGAGTTGGAAGAGAATATGGTAAGACCTAAGTCGGCTAATCAATATGCTATTCCTAATTATATTGCTGTTGCTCCTAGAATGTATAAGGGTGTTATTGAGTCATTGGTAAGACGAATGATTCCTTTTGCTGACTTAATTCAGATTACTCATTTAAAACTTCAACAAGTTATATCACGAGTTGTACCGGACGGTGTGTTTATTGATGCAGACGGATTAAATGAAGTAGACCTAGGAACAGGAAATGCTTACAATCCCGAAGATGCGTTGAGATTATATTTTCAAACAGGTAGTGTGATAGGTAGAAGCTATACTCAAGATGGAGACTATAACCAAGGTAAAGTTCCAATTACTCAGCTAACCTCTAATTCAGGAGCTAGCAAAACGCAAATGTTAATTGGTAACTATAATCATTATCTTAACATGATTAGGGCTGTAACCGGCTTAAATGAAGCGAGAGACGGTAGCACGCCTGATCCTAATTCTTTAGTTGGTATTCAGAAGTTAGCTGCATTAAATTCTAATACTGCGACTAGGCATATATTAGATGGAAGTTTATTTATCTACAGAAGTCTAGCAGAAGCATTGTCTTATAGGGTAGGGGACATATTAGAGTATTCTGACTTTAAAGAAAATTTTGTAAATCAAATAGGAAAATATAATGTTTCAATATTAAATGACACAAAAGATTTATACCTATATGACTTCGGTATTTTTATTGACGTGTCTCCTGATGAAGAAGAGAAAGCTCAGTTGGAACAAAACATACAAATGGCTTTATCTAAACAAGATATTAATTTAGAAGATGCTATTGATATACGAGAGGTTAGAAATTTAAAACTTGCCAATCAGCTTTTAAAACTTAAAAGAAGAAAGAAAGAAGAAAAGGATGAGCAACAGGAAATGATGAAGATGCAAGCTCAAGCTCAGATAAACCAACAGAGTCAGCAGATGGCTGCACAAGCGGCAATGCAAAAGATGGAAGCAGAAACTCAATCGAAGATGAAAATAAAGCAAGCAGAGATTGCTTTTGAAATAGAGAAGATGAAACAGGAGGCTATGTTAAAGTCTCAACTTATGGATAAAGAGTTTGGTTATAACATGCAATTAAGAGACACATCGGAGAGAGCATTACAGCAGAGAGAAGATCAAAGAGAATTTGCTAAAGCGGAAAGAATAAACCAACAGAACACTCAGCAGAGTAAACTCATAAGTCAAAGAAAAAATAACCTACCTCCTGAAAATTTTGAACAAACAACTACAGCAAAGATGTTTGAGTCAAATGAGGATAGCTTAGACGGATTTGATATGTCAGAGTTTGAACCGAGGTAGTGTCTAAATTGTGTTAAAAAATTTATTAACTTTGTATAAAAATATAATCTAATGGAAATAAAAGTAAGAGCCGTTGATGGTGCGGGTGAAAAATCATCACAACAGTTAGAGCAAGAATTGCTTGATAAGCATGAAGAAAAAACTAACGCTGAAGAAATAACTGCTGAAGCTCCACAAGAGACAGTAGAACAAGAAGAAGTTAAACAAGAAGAAGTTAAAGAAGAGGTTCGTGAGCAACAAGAGGAACAACCCACTGAATTAACTGAAGAAGACGTTCTTTCACATATTAACAAAAGATACAATAAGCAGATAAATTCTGTAGATGAATTATTGGCAGAGCGAAAAGAATCGGGTGAGTTGCCTGAAGATGTTTCTGCTTATTTAAAGTATAAACAAGAAACGGGCCGTGGGTTCGAAGACTATGTTAAATTAAACAGAAACTTTGAAGACATGGATTCCGACAGTTTGCTAAGAGAGTATTTAGTCTCTACGGAAGATGGTCTTGATAGTGAAGATATAAATGTTTTAATGCAGGATTATCAACACAATGAAGAAGACCATGATGAAGCAGAGATTAGAAAAATCAAATTAGCAAAGAAAAAAGCTATTGCTAAAGCTAAAAAATATTTTGCAGAGCAAAAGAAATATTATAAGCAACCCCTTGAGTCAAGAACGGATGCCATTTCTGAAAGCGATTCAGAAGAACTCAAAGCTTATAGGCAATACTTGCAAGAGTCTAAAACTCTTGAGCAGGAGAATCTCAAAAAAAGAGATTGGTTTGTAAAAAAGACCGATGATTTATTTAACCAAGAGTTCAAAGGTTTTGAATTTAAAATGGGTGATACATCATTAACATATTCTCCGGGCTCACCGGCTGAACTTAAGAAGTTGCAGTCTACACCTTATAATTTTATAAATAGATTTATAGGGTCAGACGGACTACTGAAGGATGCGGGAGGATACCATAGAGCTTTAGCTATTGCGATGAACCCTGAAAAGTTTGCTCAGTTTTTTTATGAGCAAGGTAAGTCGTCAGGAACAGAAGATGTTATGCGTAAGACTAAAAATATAAATATGTCTGAGCGAACAGCTCCTGAAGTGGCAACGAAAGGGGGCATGAAGATTCGATCACTGAGTGAAAACTCAGGGAGAGGATTGAAAATAAAAAGTGCAAAAAGAAAATAAGTATTAAAAAATTTAAAAATTAGAAAATTATGGCAGGTTCAATGTTAGCTACGCCGGGTTTTGACTTACAGCCAAGCAGTACGCAGACCCCGACGATTAGCAATTATATTACGAATTTCGATTTCTTGAATCAGTATCTACCCGATACTTATGAAAAGGAATTTGAAAGATACGGCAACCGAACAATCTCATCGTTCTTGAGATTAGTAGGTGCAGAATTACCTTCTATTTCTGACCAAATAAAATGGGCAGAACAAGGACGGTTACATACTAAGTTTACACAGTGTGGTACAGTGGCGATAGCAGGAGTAAATCAGGCAACATGGACAGTGAATGATAGTGCATTTCCGGCAGGTGGTGCAGGTATTGTTACTACTCCGGCAACAGCATACAATGCTGCTAACCAAATATCAATTAGAGTAGGGCAAACAGTAATGATTGTCTTTAATAATGGTGCAGGTAGCAACAAAGGTATTGTTACTGCTGTTCCTACAGCTACTACATTTACTGTAGACTACTACGAAGCGGGTGGTCAGGTAGCAGCAGGTACAGGTGCAGGTAACGCTGATACAACTATCTTTATCTACGGTTCAGAGTTTAGAAAAGGAACTCCGGGAATGGTAGGGTCTTTAGAAGCTGATGATTATATATTTAAAAATAATCCTATCATCTTAAAAGATACTTACGAGGTTAGTGGTTCTGATATGGCTCAAATCGGATGGATTGAAGTTAGCACAGAAGATGGTGCTTCAGGATTCCTATGGTATCTAAAATCAGAGCATGAAACAAGATTACGTTTTGACGACTATCTTGAGACATCGATGATTGAGGCAGTACCGGCAGAAAATCTATCAGGTGCAGCTACAGCAAACTTTATGGGTTCCGAAGGTGTGTTCTTTGTTGTTGGAGACAGAGGAAATGTTTGGGGTGGTGGTAATCCAACAGCATTAGCTGATTGGGATGCGATCATTGGTAGACTAGACAACCAAGGTGCTATTGAGGAGAATGTTGTATTCGTTGACAGAAACTTCGGTTTTGATATTGACGATATGTTAGCAGCTCAAAACTCTTATGGTGCAGGTGGTACGTCTTATGGTCTTTTCGATAATGATGAAGAGATGGCATTAAATCTAGGATTCACAGGATTCCGAAGAGGATATGACTTCTACAAGTCTGATTGGAAATACTTAAATGACCCAACTATGCGAGGTGGTTTGCCAACAGGTGCAGGCTCAGGTCGAGTAAATGGATTATTAGTACCGGCAGGTTCTACTTCTGTTTATGACCAAATCTTAGGTAAGAATGCAAAACGACCTTTCTTACATGTTAGATATCGTGCTTCAGAAACTGAAGACAGACGATACAAAACATGGTTGACAGGTTCTGCAGGAGGCGCAAAGACAGATAATATCGATGCGATGACTGTAAACTTCTTATCAGAAAGATGTGTTTGTACTATGGGTGCGAACAACTTTGTTCTATTCCAAGAATAGTATTGATGTAAAGATTAGGGTGTCTCGTCAACGAGACATCCTTTTCTTTTTTATTATAAATTATATTAAATCTAAATAAAATGAAAACAGAAAAATTCGTAGATAAAACCTACAGACTAACAAGGAACGCAGCACCTTTATCTTATATGCTGCCAACAAGACACACAAACAGATTTCCCTTATTACATTTTGATGACGAGACAGGAGTAAACAGAGAGCTTCGTTATGCTCGTAACCAAAAAAGTATTTATGTTGATGAACAAGATGGGCACGTGGTATTAGAACCTATTATTTTTGAAGATGGATTTTTAAGAGTACCCAAGACCAATCAAGTATTACAACAGTTTTTAGAAAACCATCCCCTATACGGTAAAAGATTTGAAAGATTAGATTCAGAAAAAGATGCGGGAGAGCACGTAGAACAACTCAATATAGAAGTAGATGCTTTAATAGAGGCAAGACAATTATCCTTAGATCAGGTGGAAAGTATTTCAAGAGTTTTGTTTAATCACAACGTGGCTAAGATGAGTACAGCAGAATTAAAGAGAGATATATTAGTTTATGCTAGAACCTATCCGGAAGAATTTCTAAATGTGGTAAGTGATCCTGAATTAAAACATCAATCAAGAGTTCAGCAGTTTTTTGAAGAAGGACTGTTGGTGAAAAAGAAAGGGGGAGCGATCCACTTCAACACCAAGTCTAACAAAAAAAGAATGCTTATAGCTCCTATGGGAGAAGATGTCAATATGATTGTGTCTGCCCATCTACAGAGTGACGATGGAATTGAATCATTAAAACTTCTTGAAAAACTCTTAAGCAAGAACGAATAGTTTTTTTTCGTATCTTTGTTTATTATGAAAAAGTATTTGAGATTTAGAGGCGTTGCGCCGGTGGCAATACAAGACTACCTCTTGCCGGTGAATCGTATCTCTTTTATACAGGCCGATAATGGAGGAGCAGGTGATACAGAGATAAGGTTTTTCATGGAGCCTACCAATAGTCAATATGTAGCCATGAGTTTCGCTCCCGCCTTTGATACTGAGAAGTGGGATTTTGTTCAGTTTCTTAGTAATGAGATAAAGGATTTATGTAGAACAGGAAACCGAAATGTAGTAAAAGATATTGGAGATGTGGAAGGCACAGGCACTATTACTTGGAAAGATAGTTCGGGTGTTGTACATGAGTGTTCTTTTGTAGATATAAATAGAGGATAGATATGATAGATAACAAGTTTTTAGAAATAGAAACAGACAACCAAGGGAAGATGCTTTTGAGTGCTCAATATTGGGTGGGCTTAATAGAAATTGATAGTGAGACACAGGTTACTATACCATGTTTAGAAGAACCTAATGGAACGAGTAATGTTGTAATATATTTTGGAGCAGGCTCAACGGTTCAAACTAATGCGACTCGAACCCGACAAATCTTTCATGATGCGCTCAATAAATTATACTCTACGAGTTATACAAATAATATAGTAGAATTAAAGTGGCCTGATACAGTTATTAACGGTATAGTAATAATAGTATAATGATAAAGTTTTTAAGATTTAATACAGCTAATGGAGTGAGACTATTAAATGTCGAGGCATGCACTATTATTAAAAGGTTTAATGTAAATGAAATACATTTTGAATATGTTCCCACCAATACTATCGGTACATTAGTGGTTAGAAAACTTGAGCGTGTTGCCGCAACCGGTGATTCGTTTGATGGCGAGCTGATAGGATATATTAATGATGCTATTATAAAGGCGGCTGAAGGCTCTTATACTGAGGCTGTAGTCGATGTTGAGATTCCTTCCAAGTATGCGCTTCAAGATTTAATAAACTATCCGTAAATAATGAATAAGTATCTAAGGTTTTATTCCCCATCACTTGCTCCGGCAGCTTCAGCGCAACATGTGCTTATTAACGTAAGTAAAATGACAACGCTAACTTTTGATAATACAGGAGGAGGAGATTTTGACTTAGTGTTTTTTTATGGAGACTCTAAAGATTTTCAAATACTTTTAACATTTACTCCTGATCTAGGAGCTATAGGTTACGAGTTAGTCTCTCATGTTTCGAACATTATCACCGAGTTATGTGCAGAAGGAAACAATGATGTATATGCAGATGTAGGAACTACGGATGGGATTAAAATACCTTTAGGGGCAGCAGGTGTTGTATTTAATTTAGTATTAACTGAAGTGCAAAGAGCCACATAGATATGAGTAAGTTTTTAAGATTTAATACAACTACTACAGGGAGGGTATTAGTAAAAGCTGAGAGTTTATCAGGCATAATGGAAATTACTGCCCCCGGCGGAATGTATTTATTATTTTCAGAGAACGTGTCGGCAGCTAGTTCCAAGGTCCTTATTCTTACCTCAGGGGGGAGTCTTAGTGCTGATGAGCAGGCTACTCGCAATGTTATAACTAATGCAATAGAGAAGCTCTGTCAAGGAGGATATACTAAATCGTATGTGGATGTAGATTTCCCGGGTGTAATAATAGATTCAGTGACTTTAGTAATTTAATAAGATGGTTAAGTATTTAAGATTTAAGACAGCGAATGGAGATAGAATATTAAATGCAAATGCATGTGACCTAGTGGTGTTGTTTGACGTGAACACTATTCACGCAAGTTCGGTTCCTTATGCAACAGCAAGCGAAGAGTGGAACATTCAAAGAGATGGGGCTAATGGTATTGATTTTGATGGAGCTTTGGTAGACATAATTAACGATACTATTATAAGAGCAGAGCAAACTTCCTATACTCAGGTTTTTATTGATGTCCCTATTCCTTCTAAGTATGCTATTGGAGATATCATCTCTACATAGTAAATATATTTTATTATCTTTGTAGCGAGAATAGTCTCACAAAATTTTTCAATTTTTTTTATTATGAAAAAGTATTTATCATTCCCTATAACAGCGACAGGGGAAACATCACAATTATTAGCTGTAGACGGTATTATAATCGTTGAACAAGCTAGCACCACAACAGTAACTATTGCTTACTCAGGTTCTGATGCAGCAACAGATGTGGCAACTATTACTTTTGCGGTAGCTTTTACGGCTAATGATGTATCAGCTAGAGACCGTGTTCAGGACTCTATAATTGCAGCTCTTCAAACTTCATGGACTAACCCTAGATATGATGTTAGTTTAGTAGGTTTAGTTGACAATTTAGGTGCAGATGCTGAAATTACAGGTATTGCATTAGCTTAATAGCTAAATCGCTACTTAGGTGAAGAAGGGGACATTAGTCCCCTTTTTTTATTATCTTTGTAGTTATGGGAAGATATTTTATAATAGGAACAGGAGGATATCCTACATACTTATCAGTAGATGGTATAGTAGGAATTATGCAGGACACGAGAAATACTCTAACCACTTTGTTTATTTATTATTCCAATGGAAAGAAAGCTACTATCACTTTAAATAGAGCTGTAGTAATAGCAGAAGAATATAAATGGGCTAATTGGTTTATAGAAAAATTTGCAAGTGCCCATAACAGCATAACAACTGCAGGAGAAGATTGGGAGACAGTAGCGGAAGCGACCACTATCGGTGGCCCTAAAGATCCTGCAACAGGACAATACCCCTCAACAATTCCCTTTGTAGATATTGGAGGGGCTAATGTTTCAGTATCAACTATAACGATAACTTAATATGTCTAAATATTTAATTGTTAATACCTCTGCTTATGCAGCTTCAGGAGTAGGTTCAAAGTCGGCAGAAATAATTGTGGGTGCTGATAATATTGTATCTATTATTCCAAATGGTGTTAGTGCTGTAGAGATAGTTTACCACGGCAATGTTCGGGCAGAACTAACTTTATCGGATGCATTAGCTTCCGGAGATTATAGTGTGATAACTTTTTTGACTAAACAAATAGAAAGACTGCAAAGTGGAGAGAGTGAAGTTTTTTCTTTGCCTACACAATTACCTAATTGTTTTAATCCTACAGGACAACCTATTAGTATTAGATCAGTGGCCGTTACTCAGTTTTGCTGTCCCCCTTAAATTTCTGTCCATATATCTTTTTTTAGTATCTTTGTCTTATGATTGATGAAGTGTATAGTACAGTCCTCTCTGTATTAAATAAAAATAATTATGGATATGTAACACCTGCTGACTTTAACTTGTTTGCTACGCAAGCACAACTTTCTATATTTGAAGATTTCTTTTATTCTTATAATCATCAAATAAATAAAGAAAATATGAGGCAGTCAGGGATAGGGTATGCTGATATAAAAAGTGGCATAGAGCAAGATATAGCTATCTTTGCTAAGACACAGGTTTTGGATCAACCTGCCTCTACTACTAATACAGCTAACCTTTACAATCTACCTCTTGATTATTACTTTGTTAATAAATTATATTTCTATCCTACGTTGCTATACAGTGGTACAACTACCGCAGAAGTTGCGGGCAAACTTGTAGATACTACGTTAAATCAGTTTGTGATAACCGCTCCGGGTATTCCTGAGTCTCCACCGGTGGGAAGTATTGTTGTTAATACAAGTCCAATAGGAGCTCCTACAGACCCTATGCTAACCGCTTATGTTACTGCAGTAGACTCAGTGTCTGAATTAAGTTTGAGTGCGGATATTATGTCTACAGGTGCTATTCCTTATGTGGGGCAGGACTATAGAATATATGATGCCAACAATATAGTTGAGGTAGAAAAAGTTAGTCAATATAAAATATTTAATCTAACAAGTTCTCAGCTTACTGCTCCTACTAGAACCTATCCTGCTTATGTATTAAGCGAAGGGGTGTCAGAGACAGCAACCGTATATCCATCAACTATAAATAAAAAGGGTGATGTTATTTGTCAATATATACGTTATCCTAAAACTCCTAAATGGACATATAACTTAGTGGCATCAACTCCAATCTTTAATGCAAGTGCTCCTGACTATCAAGACTTTGAAGTGCCTGAAGATAATCAGGTAGATCTAATATCTCTTATACTTCAATACTCAGGAATGTCAATTAGAGAAGTAGAGATATATAAGTTTGGAGCTACACAAGATATGAACGAAACACAAAGTGAAGAATAATGACGTATTTATCTCAATTTCAATATTACACTAATAGTGGTACGATTCCTACAGATGAGAATTGGGGATCATATCAGTATGTAAAACTACAAGACATTGTAAATAACTTTATGTTAATGTATAATGATAATCATAATATCATTAACAATGAAGAGAGATATAAGGTGTTGTTCCACGCTAAGAGAGCAATACAAGAATTGAACTATGATGCGTTTAAAGAAATAAAAGCTCTACAGTTAACAGTAGATGTGGCATTACGGTTTATATTACCATCGGATTATGTTAATTGGGTAAGGATATCTTTATATAAAGACGGATACATCAGGCCATTAACAGAAAATATTCAGGTGGCAAGTGCTCATGAATACTTACAGGATGATACCGGCAAGATATTATTTTCTCAAAACGGAGAGATATTAATGCCTCAATACTCAGGGCTAGACCATGATAGAATCATGGGAAGTAAAAAAAGTATTTATTTAAACAAGAATAATCCTATGTTCAATGGGGTTTATGGTTACTGCTGTGATGGGGCGTGGTATTTTGACTACCATAGCCGAGCACGTTTTGGGTTAAATACAGAAACAGCTAATGCTAATCCTACATTTACTATTGATAAGCAAGCGGGTGTTATTAATTTTGATTCTACTATGGCCAATGAAGAATGTATCCTTGAATATGTTTCAGATGGTATGGCGAATGGAAATGATGGAGAGGTTTCTGTTAATAAATTATTTGAAGAATTTGTTTATGCCTATATACGATACGCTATTATATCATCAAGACTTGGGGTTCAAGAATATATAGTATCACGAGCACGAAAAGAAAAGAGTGCTTTGTTACGAAATGCAAAAATCAGAATTAGTAATATTCATCCGGGTAGATTGCTTATGAATCTACGAGGAAGGGATAAGTGGATAAAATAAAATGGCAAAGACTCAAAGAAATTTTGTGGCCGGTAGAATGAATAAGTCTATCGATGAAAGATTACTTCAGAATGGAGAGTATGTCAATGCTCAAAATGTAAGGCTTGGGTCTACAGAAAATTCAGAGATCGGTTCAGTTGAAAATGCAAAAGGAAACATTGAACTTACCCCTACTATATCTTTCCCTCTGCCGGGAAATCCTTATTCCACTCCTCTCAGTCCTTCGGCTACATGTATAGGTAAATATGCAGACGAAGCTAATGAAACTATTTATTGGTTTGTTCACGACCCATCATGGATGGGGGCATATCCTGATGGTGCTCCGTTGGGAGCAGCGATTGTTACAGGAACAAATACAGCTTTATCTCCTAGTGAGTTAGTAGACGGAGGAGCTACCTTTGAAACTGACGGAACAGTTGTGGGAGCTATTGTTGTAGAGGATGGAACAGTTCCTCCATTTATTAACTTTGCTTATGTAACTGCTATAACAGGTAACACCGTCTTAGTTTTATCACGAGATATGTTTGCTGCGCCGGGAACTGCTTATACTATTTATCAAAATACACATAGGATGGATATGATATTATCCTATAATGTGAACAGTCAAAATTTGATATATCATATTATTAGTGTATACGATTGTATTCCCTGTACCACTCAATGGAATACAACTTTAAATTTCAACCCCAACAATTTAATTACAGGGGTTAATCTAATAGATAATTTTTTATTTTTTACTGACAACCATAACCCTCCACGAGTTATAGATGTTACTAAACAATATGGAGAGCCTGTGGTCAGTGCCCCTGTGCCACCACAAACAAACCCCACTACAAGTTGTGATAACTTTACAGCTAAAGAGATAATGGTTATTAAAGAGCCACCAACCACTTCCCCTAATATTACTTTAATTAACAACGGTACGGAGAGAAATTACATAGAAGATAAAATGATTTCTTTTGCCACTAGATATAGATATGAAGGTGGAGAGTTTTCTGCATTATCATCATTTAGTGAAATCGCTTTTGCTACTGAACCTTTTTTCTATAGCCAAGACAGTGATTTAAACGAGGGGATGATTAATAAATACAACGCAGTAACTGTGTTGTTTGAAACAGGAGATAGATTGGTGACAGATATTGAGGTGGTGTTTAAAAGTTCCGACACTTCACTGATTAAAATTATAGATCGATTTAATAAAAATCAATTAGGTCTTCTTAATAATAGTACGTATACTATTAATTTTGATAACACCAAGGTTTATACTGTGCTTCCTGAGTATGAAATCCTTAGACTTTATGATAATGTTCCTATAGTAGCTAAAGCACAAACTATTATGGGCAATAGATTGATGTATGGTAATTATCAAGAACAGTATAATTTGGTAAACAAGTTTGATGCTATTGTTAATCCTATATATGAAACTGTTTTAGATTCTAAAGAGTTAGGGTTTCAAAATGCTATCACCACTTTTGGCCCGGGAGACAGAGAGGTGTATGGACAAACATATCTAAATATTCCGGACAATGAAGTAGAGATGGATTTTGCAGATATACCATTAACGGCAGGATCTACTCTTAATTTAACTTTTCAAATGGATCGGGCTAACCCTTTTTGGCAATGGACTAATGTCCCACCATTTGCTTTTAATACGTATTTGGGAAATCCACCGAGCACAAATCCTTTTGCAAATGGAAGTACCGTAAATTTTAGTTGGACACTACCACAAGACTATGCTGATGTTACAGAGATGGTGTCAAGTATTGATTTTCAGCAGGCACTTGGAACAGGAACGGCTATAGGTCCTTTTGTTGCTCAACCTTTTAACGCAGAGGCTTCAGTTGCATCAGGCACAAATGGTGGGTATAATTTAACCAACCTTGTTAATGCACGATATGCCTTAAGTATGCAAACAGGACTTATCGGAAGCACTTATAAATACCTGTCTGCTTCAGAAGTGCCGCCGGCAACAGGACCCGCACAGGGAGATTCGGGGTCAGAGACTATGGCTATCGGTGCAGATGCTATGGTTAATGATCCTACTAAATTTAAACTATGGCTACATCCCATGGTATATGTTCCTCTTAATGTTCCTGCGAATCCGATTAATCCTGACGGATCTACAGGATTAGTGAGTTTTGCTGTGGTAGTTCCTAAGTTTATATCTATATCTGCAAACATAGTCAATGCTTCTGATAACAAAAGTCTACACAGTAATAGAGGTTATGAGGTGGGAATCATTTATATGGACGATTGGAATAGAGCTACTACACCAATAGTAAGTAACCAACTTTCGGGAGGAGTTCAGGGAGGTCAATCGGGAAGTAATCTTTTTGTTCCATGCTTTATGTCAGATAAAGTAAATCAAGCTCGTATTATTATTCCTCCGACCATGGCTGCTCCACAATGGGCGACAAATTTTAAATTTGCGATGAAGCCTAGTGAAGAAGGGTATGAGACTATATATGCAAAAAACTCTTTTACCGCTCCCGACAATTCTTCTAATGCTGCCACCGGTTCAACTCCCGGAACACTAGTAACTTATTTCTTATTAGACGGAGAGAACGCTCAAAAGGTAGAGGCAGGAGATAAGCTTATAGTAAAAACTGATGCCAATGGCGCAGTAGGAACATGTGTATATGCCACCGTATTAAGAAAAGAAGTTCAGGAGGCGAACTTTATTACTATCCCTGATCCTGCTAATACTAATCAAAACTTATATGTTCCTGCGGGAGTATATATGGAGATGGCAAACTTTCCTTTTGACACCGCATCTAATGTTTCACCGTTATATCCGGTGTCAGGAATACCTGTAACACAATCGTCTTCTGTATCTACTATTCTTCCTGATGGAGAATTAGTTGCCAACATTTGTCCTTCGTTAAACTATAGAGGTCTGAGCGGTCCTAATAATATAAATGTAGCTCCACCCTATGGTATGAGTATACCTCAGGGAACTTCTGTGAAGATTGGATTAAGGTGGTTTAGAAAAGGAACGGTAGGGGGCTCAGGAGTAGGAGGTCAGGCAGAGTGGAGGTTTCATAAAAGATTTATAGCAGACCAAACATATCCTGATATCATCACCCTCTTTAATGATATGAATGTTCATGCTTATATGGTAAGTGAAGGAGAACAGCTATATAGTGCGTGTGGGGGTGGGGTTACTATTGACTACGACCCACTACTTGCACCGGTGGCTAATCCTGCTAATGCGTGGATTCTTCCACAGTATGATTGTGATACCAATGAATGTACTATATTCTTGCAGTGGGCTGTAATGGCGGGTGGGGAAATACAATTTTTAGTTCGTGCGGGAGGGGGAAATAGTGAGAATAATAAAATTGAATGTGCATTTGATATTAGCTTCAAAGAAGAGATAGTAGTATTTGAAACGCCGGCGAAACCTGCGAACCCTGATTTATGGTACGAAGGTTCTGATGTATACCCTATTGATGTAACAACAGGATCTCACCAAGGTATTGCGGGTAATAACGATGTAAGTCAGGTGGTAGGTACAGCAGTTACAGGAACAACCGGAGTTTTTAATTTATCTTTTTTCAACTGCTTTGCATTTGGCAATGGAGTGGAAAGCTATAAAGTAAATGATTCTTTATCGGGAAGGTATTTCTCATTAGGTCAACGTGTAACAGCAACTGCTAACGAGGACTACAGAAGGGCACATCGATATGCTGATATTACATACAGTGGAATAATTAATAATGAAACCAATATTAATAAGTCTAATGAATTTAATTTAGGTCTTGTTAATTGGAAGTCGCTAGAAGATAGCTTTGGTAAGGTGCAAATACTTAGCGGTAGAGATACCGATGTTCTTGTTTTACAGGAAGATAAGATATCGTATGTGTTAGCAGGAAAGAATTTATTAAGTGACTCTTCAGGTGGTGGTACAGTAGCTTCTGTTCCTGAAGTTTTAGGAACACAAATAGCTAGAACAGAGCGTTATGGTATTAGTAATAATCCTGAGAGCTATGTAGAGTTTGGGTTAGATAAATTTTTCATTGACGAAAAACGAGGAGCAGTATTAAACCTTAGAGGCTCTTCATCACAAAATGAACAGCTTCAGGTATTATCAGAATACGGAATGAGGAGTTGGTTTAGAGATGCTTTTAACGGAGAGTTAACGTCATCTATTAATATATACACTCAAAAGCTTGGAGGGTTTGATCCTTATATGAATGAGTATGTGGTATCGTTAACAGACCGACCTATATTTTTTACTCCGGGAGAATGTGATGTGGTAATAAGTGACATTGAAACAGAGCAAGATATTATAGCTTGTGGAACTCCTCTTGAGATTACTACAGAGGGAACTTTAACTCCTATTGTGTTTTATGTAGAATTTCCTGAAGATGGAGAAGGGGCAGTGGGAGATGTAATATGGAATTTTAACCTTACACCTACCGCTGCCGGGGGCGTTACTCAAGCATATATACAGGTAGAATGGAACAACAGTTCTGTATTGCCGGGTGGATTACCTATCCTCTTGACATCAAACCCACCTCCTCCAAATACCGTAACATGGAGCAAGCTTACTGCTATTCCTACTACAGCGACAGTAACTATAACTCCTAATACTGCAAGTGTATTTACTATTAACAGCACTTTAGATTGTGCCACTCCCACACTTATAGATATAGATACTGTTTTATATACCTCTCAAAGAAACTGTCCTGCAGAGAATGTGGCTACTTATTATGATCCAATCAATGGGCCTGACGCTTTATGCTTGCAGGCACCTATTATTACGTGGCAATGGCAAACTTCAACCTTAACAGGAAATATTAATCAACAAGTTGTAGAATATGAATCGGCATGGCCTGTAGGTCTTATTAGTAATATAGAAAGTATTTATCAAACGCCAATAGGGGCTTTGGGTTATCCTCAATACCCTTATGTTCCTGACGGTATGGGAGGCGTTGGGTTTAATGCCGGTGGAGGATGGAATAATACTCAATGGCAACAATTAACTCAGGGGGCACCTAATGGAGCTCCTATGACCGGTGATACAGTGGAGATTATAGTAGATGTTCAGTCTTTGGGTCCCGGAGGTAATGCACTCGGAACTACTGCCAACTTTATTTTCGATATAACTAAACATAGCTTAAGGTATTTAAGAACAAATACTGATTACGACAGAACTAACCAACAAGATGCGGTAACATTATTGGCTAACAGCACTCAAATTACGGGAGTAGATTTTTTTAGTTGGGATGATATTAACAATGTATGGGTCCCTGCCCTTAGTGGAGCATTAAAATATAGAGGGGTGTTTACTATGCCTGCTCCTATAGCTCCTAATCCTGACCCTAATTTATATATAGTTGTTGACATAAGAGAAAGACAAAGTGAGTGGTTATGCTATGATCCGGGAGCGATTGGAGTATCCTCTTTACTAGAGGGTGTTTGTTGTGACTGTAGCTGTGGTGCAGGTAATTATACATGTTATCAGTTAAAAGCTAAAAACGCTGTGTATGACTATGATTTTGAGGTTATCACTCCGGGATCTGCACCGGCAACAGATATAGTCACTCTTCCGGCTTACTCTAGTCTTGAGGAAGGGAGCTGTATAACAGTATGCTCAAGCACTTACCCTTATTTTAATCCTAACCAATTCCCTCAGGAGGGAATGACAGTGGATAGTATTGTAGAGATATCCGTACAATCCTGTGGTGATGGGGTAGGTTGTACAGATTGTGGAACGCCTACTGTGCCATACACTCCCGGAACATGTACTTAATATTAAAAAAATAGACTATGCCTACATTAACCGAATATTACATAGACGCAACTAACTTGTCCTTAGCGACTTGTGTGTTTACTGATTTAGCTTTAACTACTGTAGCTCCTCAGGGATATTATGCTGACGGTGCTATTGTTAGGTATCTAACAGTACAGGGAGTAGCTCCTAATCAATATGGAACATTGAGTGGTGCGGTTAATAATAATGGGCAAGGACCTTTAGACTGTCCTAGTTGTGTTACCCCTTGTAGTAGTGTGGATTCTAGTCAGGCAATTAGGATTGAAAGCAATGCTATATACCCCCCTGTTGTCCCATTGGGCACAGACCTTAGTGGAACATATCGGATACCTATTAATTTAGGCGAAGGCGCAGGTACTACAGGAGCGGTTATTGTAAGGGTGTATTTTAGAAATCAATATGGTGCAGGGTGTGGATTAGTATTAGACGATGAAGATGCGTTTGGAAACATAACTATATCCACTAACAACTTCTCTGCTTCAGGAAGCACTCCTAATGTTGCTCCTGCTCCTATTCAAAACTTTCCCTACTTAGGAGCACCTGATGGAGGATATCAAAGGAATCTTACTTATCAACCGCCTGATGGTGCAGGATTTAATTATGGCGGAGATCAAACATCGGGTCTCGGAGTTCCGGGATATGGGTTGGTAGACGACACTAAGTTTTTATATGTAGGAGGAGTAGGTGTATTTGGTGCAGGGCCGCCACCAACATTGACCGGTATTTATTATAGTCCTTTTATAGCACCCGCCTGTACAGCGTTAGACTTTTTACAAGTCCCTAACAATCAGCCAAATTATGATGCGTATAGTCCTGTTGGTTGCACTGATTGTCCGGGTGAGTTTGTTCCTGCTCCTAGTATACCTGTTATTGCTAATCCTCAAGTTCATGCAGCTCAGCCAACATGGACGTGGGTTTATAGTGCGGTTGCTAATGAATATATATGGCAAGCAGGCCCGACAGCAGACATAACGGTAACTAGAGATCAAGTACAGTTGTCTACCTTAACAAAGAACACTAACTATTCTGATTTAGAGGGAGGATATAGGGGTTGGTATACTGCGGTATTACCAAAATCAAATCCAAGTATGACACAGGCTATGATGAAACTACAGAGTCTTGCTTGTGGTGCAAGCGGAAATAATGGCTTTAGTGTAGTTATTAATGTTAATTGTCCTAGGACATTAAACTTTTTTGGATACCCTATTCTAGCAGCTCAACCACAAACAATGTGTACTGAGCCGCAAGACACACAAGTAGATGCTTTTATAAATGGAGATATGACCGCACAGATATTTCATGTCCCGGGAGCCCAAGGATTAAGTCCTAATTTCCCTTTATATGCACCTTTAACTGAATATACTGAAGGCGTTCCTAATAGGTGGGATTTAGTGTTTTGGAACTCAGATGGATCAGACCCTGTTAATCCCACTCAGGCTAATGGAGCATGTCCTCCAAAGTGGGT
>Ga0098044_1000161_pt1 | contig 35767 bp, 40 predicted proteins | sample 10_taG_FD_75053 | JGI IMG/M metagenome (GOLD analysis project Ga0098044, IMG submission 75053) | Marine viral communities from the Subarctic Pacific Ocean - 10_ETSP_OMZ_AT15264 metaG | ecosystem: Environmental > Aquatic > Marine > Oceanic | place: Pacific Ocean | collected 2015-01-16 | reverse complement strand
CTCAATGACGGCTTTTTCGGCGGTCTCCACAATATCTTCGCTTCCAATCGCATCGTGAACAATGCGCCGTTTTCTGCGAATGATGGCATCGATCCGATCATCGACAGTGCCGTGAGCGTGAAGAAACCAAATTCGGGTCGGGAACTTCTGCCCAATTCTCCTGATCCGGTCTTCGCTCTGTTCCTCTGCCGCGCTTGACCAGTATCGCTCAATGAAGACCAGGTGACGCGCCTTGTGGAGAGTGATACCTGTGGACGCAGCTGAAGATCCAATGAAAATCGGAATCTTCCCCGCCTGAAATTCCTTCACCATTCTCTGCCGATCTTTTTTGGAAGTGGAGCCAACCAGAGCAACATGACGAAGATTCTGTTTTTTGAGCAGCTGAGAAAATCGACGAATGACATCGGAGTGTTCAGCAAAAAACACCACCGGTTCGCCAATGCGAATCGCCCTCGCCGCAAAATCCACAGCTGCGTTTACTTTTCCGTAGCCCACCAGGCGGCGAAGATACCCCACTTTGACCAGAGCTTCAGCAGCCAGGGCTCGACGTGCAGCTGTTTCTGCCGCCCCGGCATCCATTTTGGCTGAGAGTGCCTTTTCCAGCCAATCTCCAAACTCCTCAAAAGCGTGTCGGTACTCTCTGGCAACAGAAGGTGGAAGATACACGGGGAGGCTTGATCGCTCTTTTGGGGGTATGTCGGGCGCGACATCACACAGAAGGCGCCGGATCATCGGTGGATTGGGTTTACCGAAAAGCGATTTTAAATTTTCCAGCTCTTGTTCATTATTGATCAGAGGCGTTCCTGTCAAAAGCAGAACATGCTCGACCCGCTTGGCAATGCCGTAAAGAGCGCGAGACCGCATGGCTTCCATATTTTTGGCGAAATGAGCCTCGTCTGCGATTAACATTTTTGGCTTTCGGTAAAGCAGCTCTTTCCCCCTGTTCGCTAATAGAGCCCAGGAAATGATGTAGATATGAGCGTTCTTTGGGATTCTGCTTTTCCTCCCTTCAATCACATGCACTTTGGCCCATTTACACCATTTGCGGGATTCTTCGTGCCAGTTCCAACAGACTGATGCAGGGCAGACAATCACTACCGGACACAACTTTTCGCGATCCAGTGCAATACAGGCGAGGCATTCAATCGTCTTTCCCGTTCCCGGCGCATTTGCGACCAGGCATGTGTAATTGTGCTTTCGGATGTAAATCACGTCTTCTTTCTGAAAAGGACGCAGCTGTAGTTTTCTTGGGGGCATGATCAATCATAACCGCACGAAGAAGAGAAGAAATTTTATTTTTATTTCGAAAAGTGTCAATTTCTGTTTTTGGGCCCCCTTTATATAAATGAACCACAACAAGGAGGTGAAATATCACCAGCGAAAAAATAGAAATCACACCCAATCTGGAGGAAATTCTCCGATTAATTGGCGAATCTGAGATTGTTCAATTCTTCCTCCAATTGAAGATTGGTGACATTGATCGAAAATGCCGCGATGACGCAGCAAGAGCCTTTTTTATCATGCGAACTTTCCCGAACCTGACGGGAGAAGAAATTCTCCACATGTTACGCGGTCAAATCGCGAAATAACTCTGCGCGAATCCGCATCTTCTATCTTGGAGGTGCGGAATTTTTTATCTTTTAAAAGCGCATTGTCTTTGGTGAGAACAAAAAAGGAGTTAAAAATGACAGCAATCAACAAGTATTTTGAAGATCAAGATTGGGAAGATGTGGTCCGCGACAAGATGAAATTTATAGCGGAATACCCAGATGAAGTCCTCCAAGTGGTAGCCGATTCCATTGAAGATCAGGACATGATTTCAAATGCGAAGATCAATGACGCTGAACAGTATGACGACTCCAAGCTGCGCGAAGAGCGACAAGGCTTCGACGATTGGTCTGCAATACTTGATTATGATGAGGCCGTTGGTCCATACAATCGGAGCCGTAGGATTTCGTTTGGAAGTAGTGTGAATCTGCATGATCCCATTGACGCTTGGCGTGGAAACTGGACTGAGATGTCGGAAGATCCGAAACATGCCGCAGAGTGGTCAGACATCTGCATGATGATGATGCTCCATGATCGCTTGAAGTGGATGGGCTGGGACATCGACGACATCATCGCCAAGCTGCACGAGACGGACGCATTCCAGCGCCAGGCCCAACGAAGACTCTTTAGAATGCGTAGCGCTTAATCTTGAGCTGACAATTGTTTTGTGGTCCGTTACCTAGTAATTTGAAACTAATTGCTGGAGGAAGTAAAATGGAACAGATGTACCGCCCACCCTACGTTGTGATTAAAGCTCACGACACTACCATGAGCCGCAAAGAGATGGAAAGGCATTTCGGCGATCCTGATCGGGAAATCATTGGATTCTACAGTGGCGGCAAATACGGTAATTACGACAAGTACTCTCTTATCGGGGTCTACAAAAGCCAAGCCAAAGCCAATAAAGCATTTGCAAAAGAGGCCCGTAAAAAATTGAAAGGCGGAGAGAGCATCATAATTTTAGCAGCTGAAGACGAAGACGGAGCCAATGACGGGAGGTATGCTCACGCACCGTCATATATTCATCCTCAAGCTTACAAAGACCTGATTTCAGATGGCATGTACGAGGGAGATATGGACACTGGGACCTGGTATTACACCAATGCAGAGAAAGACCCGACAGAAAACATCGGCGAGCCTCACCACGGCAGATTCCTGTTTGTTCGGGATTCCTCAGAAGGCTACGCACCTAATCGAGCAAAATGGAGCCAGGAATGAAACTTTTAAAATTCAAACATCTTGAAAACGACGATATTGGAATCTATCATGGAGCCGGGAAGGTGGGCATCATCGAGAAAGAGTATGCCTACAATGGGGAAAGGGACGCTATTCGCCTCTACTCAGCGTGGATACAACACACACTAACAGCGGACGACCAGTGGGAAGATTTTGGCGTTCGGGGAGACTGGTGGGCCGATAAAGACGATTTTATTAGCGGCAATTACGGTATGCTGAACCACGATGACATTCCCCTTTTCCATACTTCAGGCCAAGCTCTCGCAGCTGCGAAAAAGTGGGCCGAGAAATCGTACAGAGACATGATGTGATGCTCGTCCCTGTTTCACGCTTTAAGGTTGCATGGTTCAAAAAGGGGCATGTCGTTCATTCGGCAATGTTCCCGTCTTAAACAATTATTCGATTTAAAAAAGTTAATGTCTAACGACTATAATACAGGGAAAACTTTAAATGAAATGGGATAAAGAAACAGACGGTATTTTCACTATGCCGAAATACATAGAAAAAGGTACACAAGAACTAATAAAATTAGCAGATTCGAGAAGCGAAGAATGGGTCGAAAATGAACTTGCAAAACGAAGATTAGCTGCAAAAAAAAGACACGATAAAGCAGTTAAAATGCGCCCTTGTAGCTCACCGAAGAGGAAAAAAATCATGACCTTTCGAATGCGGAAAAAACCCGGATCTAAGTGGTTGGTGATGCCCCAGCTCAAAAAAGGAAACATCTGGATTGATCTGGCATTCAGCTGGGTTCCGGTGGTGGACGCAAAACGAATCATTGCGGAAACCAAAAAGGAGCTGGGCCAGCCTCGACGTAACCAGAAAATCCGAAAAATGACAATGAGTCAGATGGATAAGCGCAGAGTTCAACCCACATTAGAGATTGTGGAATTTTACAGTCATTTCCACCGCAGACCTCTATATTATGTCGTGGGTGACGGCATAAAATTAGGCGATTTTGGCTCATACGCTTACGCCCGTGAAATGAAAAATGAATTCTTGGAACGCCGAGAGAGATTTGAGTTTGACGATCCGATGTTTTGGCGGCACACACTCGATAATCCTCAAAAGCGCAATCCAGGCGCATCGAAAAAAATGAAGGAACTCTTTGAGAGCTATTACCAGAAGCAGCGTTACCGAGCTTCAGACAGTCGCTATGGGATGACCGATTACATGCGGAAATTCAACCGGAAAATAAAGCCGGATAAGATTGAAGAGGCATTTTTACGGCTGAGAAGGCAAGCTAAATCCAAAAAGATTCCCCTACGGCAATTCGACCGAAGGATGATTGAAGAATTGGAAGACCCGCAAAGTCACCTCGATGAAGAAGGATTCTGGGTCAAACACTATGGCCCGGACGCACTTGAAGCTGCCTTTAAACGCTTGCTCAGTTACAAAGGCATCTCTAATCCGCAAAAGCGTCGAAATCCCGCATTCAAGGTCGGAGACAAGGTAGAGGAAGGCGGACGGACAGGTAAAATCGTAGCCATGCACACCAAAGGGACCGCAGATGTCCTTTTCAAAGGCATGGATTATCCCATCCGCCGTCAAATTCCATCCCTGAGACGGATAAACGGCGGCTCGCAGAAAAAGAAGCTGCCCCGTGGGTACGATTATGACGACCAAGGGAGAATTTGGAAATACGTCAGGGAGTATACGGGATTCTGGGATGAAGATCCGTCAACCCATCCGCAAGGAAGGCTATATCGGGAATACTGGGCCAGAATTTCTGCTCATGAGGAATATGAGATAACTGAAAGGATGAAAAAGCTTGCGAAAACGCCCCCTTCGAAGATCCTATATCTGAGAAAAACAAAAGAAAAGCACTCCGGGGGAGCTGATGTCTATCGCCCTGTCGAAGAACCAGCTCAAAGGGGAAAATACGGGATGCTTTCCGGCCAATACTACATCGGGGATGCGGGAGAAATGTACGTTGTTGGAAAGCCTTACAAGGACCACGGAGGCGTTTTCGACGGCGAACCCGAATATAAACTGGAGATACCTTACGAAATTGTAGGAGGGATACTGAAAAGAGAACTGCCCTCAAAAATCGGGGGAGGTTGGAAACGTAAGGGTAATATGTGGGAACGATACCCATGAAGCTGAAAACCATAATTGCAGCTGGAGCTTTGTCTGGATTGGGAATCCTTGGATTTGTGATGTGGCGCTCTCGTTCAGCTGGATCTTTTTCATCTTCGGTTTCTCCGCTCAGTGAAAGCATGAAAAAACAAATGACCGGGATCTCCTGGCACACCGACTGTCCGGTGAGTCTGGATGATCTGGTATTGGTCCGCGTTTCGTATTTTACTCTGGAGGGGCGTGTGGAAACGGGAGAGCTGATCGTCCACAAAAATCAATCTTCGTCGGTGGTCTCAATCTTCAGAAACATTTTCAACCAGAAATTCCCCATCGAAAATATGAAGCGCATCGTTCTTTATGACGGTAGCGATCCCAAATCGATGGCAGCGAACAACACAGCTGCATTCCGCTGCTCGACTCGCGAAAGAGATCGATTCACTTCGCGTGGAACATGGTCCGAACATGCGAGAGGAGAAGCCGTAGACATCAACCCACTCTATAATCCCTACGTCAAAGGTTCCACGATCCAACCTCCAGGCGCAGCTGAGTATGTGGATCGAAACCAGACGCACCCATACATGGTCACGCCTGGCGTTATTGATGCCTTCGAAGAGCAAGGCTGGAAATGGGGCGGCGACTGGAAAAGCGCCAAGGACTACCAACATTTTTCAAAAGGAGGCCGCTAATGGCTAAACGAATACCAACTGAGGATCAAGTAGAGAATTTCGCACAAAGGTTCATCTACAGTCAAATCGAGAAAATCGCAGCAAAGGTTCATGACGTAACAGAGGAAGCTATGGACTTGACTCCCGATGAAGCTGCGTTTGTGATGCAAAACCTTCTTTGGGAAATCGCAAGCAGTGACTACCTGTCATCTAACAAGCAGATCATCATCCAGGGGGGTGTGAAGGGATTTAAGAGAGCAGAGGAAATTTGGGAAAAATTGTACGTTGCCCACCACGAAAGCGAGGCTATTGAGGTTCCCGCTCTCATCAAAAAAATGTTTAAGTCATAGGAGGGCGTTGATGCGAATCGCGATCATGGCAGACAGTCATGGCTGGGGAACCAATCCCCCGATCAAGGCTCACCTTGAATCTTTGGGTCATGAAGTGGTTTATGCCGTCTATGAGAATGGATGGTCAGCTGATCGATATGTCGAAGACCGCGCCCAATTGGCTCATCTTTTGGAGACAGATCCAGATACGATCATTGTGAGTCTGGGCGGAAACAACCACCGACTGAGTGACCGGTATGCCGATTCTGTCCAGGATCTCCTCGATGAGCTGGATTTTCAAGAGCGCCAGGTCATCTGGATCGGTCCCGCAGCTGCGACACACCAGGACACTTCGAAACGACATGAATGGACAGCTGACTTTTTAGGCGCGTATCTCTCAACCAAAGGGATCAGCTTCATCGACTCGCGACCCTTCACACAGACACATCACAAGAAGGACGGTGTTCATTTTACTCGCGAAGGATACCAAACGTGGGCAGCTGGAATCGCTCCTCATTTGACGCACGCGGTTACACCACGAAAACCAGAACCGTTCAAGTCGTGGCCCTATTTCGTGGTCGGCGGCTCTATCCTTCTTTTGATTCTTGCACTCAAGAAAAAAGGAAAGATTTAGAGTTTCTTTTTGGCGATGGTGTTTGGAAGACCGGCTGCCACGATTTTTTCCAGTCGTTCAATCCTTTTCTCAAGATCGGATGAGGACTTGGCAGGGGCGGCTGCTTTTTTCGGAGCAGCTGCTTTTTTAGCTGGGGCTTTTTTCACGGTTGATTTCTTGACGGTCATGATGTCTCCTTAGACGTTCTCCAACAAACTAACAGAACTTATTGATTTCTGCCAAATTTTGCGTATGCCAGCCATGCGACGATACCGCCGACAGCCAGAACACCCAATGATTTGGGGCGCAGCAAAAAAGGAACCTGGTAATTCCACTTCACTTCTGTTCTCTTTTTTCTGAGCACTTTAGCCAATCGCGTGCAGTAAGAGATTCCCGCCATCGGCTCGCCTTTCGTATCGGCGGGGGAAGATGCGTATTTGTCATATCCCACAACCCTACTTCTAGGATCAACTTCATCCTTTACCCAGGATGGAATCTTGCCAGATTCTACCACCACTTCGGTTGTGGTGCTGGTCGGATCTCCCGACAAAAAAAGAAGGGGCGCACTCCGCTCTATGTTACCGGAGATTTTCTGCATCTCCGCCAGAATGAAGTCTTTTCCTTGAGAGGCGATGTTCAGAAAATAGGCTTCATTCCACCCGAGTGCGGACCACGTATCGTTCTTCGTCCTCCACCCCCTGCACGCTCCGCTTTCTACGGCTCGCTCAAAAGATTTAAGGAAAAGATAAAGTTCTGATTCGTTACTCACAGGCATCCGACTCAAAGATTTAATGACCTTATCTATTGCGTCTGGAGAATGGAGTAACTCGGCAGTGGAACCTAAAATCGCGTGGGATTCTCCGGCTTTAGTGGGACGATCAGTCATTTTCTTTTTCTCCTGGAAGGAGCCTTCCGTCTGGATGAGGTGGCGGGAAGAATTCGACAGCAGCTGGTTTTTGCGGATTGAGCGAAGATGGCAACGGTGTCAGGAACTCCATCAAGATTACAATCAAAACCCAAGTCCAATTTTGTTTCATTCAAGGCTTCCAAAATCAGCTCATGCTCTTTTCGGTCCTCATCTTTCGCCACCCCGCGCACGATTTTTGCGTGAAGTAGGTTTAAGCGCTGAATCGCTTCGCCCAGGCCCATCTGCATTGTTTTCCTGAAAGCTGCAACTGCCATTGATATTCTCCCTTGGAATTCACCATAACAAAAAAGGGCGGAGGCCGAAACCCCCACCCTAATGGTTGAGTGCTATGAGATAGATTAACCGATTTCCATGATGAACTGAGGCTGAACCAGAACTCTCCACGCGGTGCCTGATCCACCCAGACATATCCCAACTTGGAAAACAACATCAGCTGTTCCACTGGGAGGGGTAGGTGAAATTTTACCGGCAGTTCCTGAGATATAAACAGGCTTTCCGACATGCGATGCCGCAGTGAGAGAAGTGTCAGAAGTGACATTGCTCGCTATCCCAGCAACGATAAGTTGAGCATCCGCTCCACCCGCCGCAGTTGCAACAGCGATTCCACCAAATCGTGCAGTTCCGATAGCATCAGAGTCGGCCTTTTCGGCCACTAAGCGACTTCCAACTCCATCCCATCCAAAATAAGCAACGTCTCCTTGAGTTAGACCACTGATCGTGCGGACTTTCTTCGCCAAGCTTGGGAAACCTGCTGTGACAATGGCTGTACTTGTGGTTGATTCGCTTGTTCCACAAGTGACAGAGAAGCCATTATTTGCGGTGGTGTCAATGGTCACCGCACCTGCTGCGTCAATGTCCAAGGCATTGGAGTTGAGATCAACAGTTTGACCTGTACCATTCAATGTCAGTGTGCCACCTGTTGAGGTAACAGTGACACCGGCAGCACCGCCCAGCTCAAGTGCGCCAGCACCAGTTGACCATGTTGCAGCAGCAGCAGAAGTTAGGGTCAATGCACCTGCACTTGTGGTGAAAGAAGAAGCCGCACCCCCAGTTAAGGTGATTGCAGCGGAAGGAGTGATTGCGGCACTTACCATACCTGTTTCAGAAAGGTTACCAACACCATCGAATGACCAAACAGCGGTATCATCTCCAAAAGTAGAGACACCACCACCTGTGATATTCATGGTTCCAGAACCACTAAGATCACAGTTAGTCAAACCACTTTCACTTAGCGCACCAGAAGTAGCGGAAAGGGTTAGAACACCATCGCTAACCTGCACAGCACTACCGCTTGCAGCACTTAGAGATGCGGCGGCAGCAGAAGATACAACAACATCACCAGATGTGGCTGAAGATAGAGTAAGCGTTCCCGATGTTGCGGTGATATTTGATGCGCCTGTACCGTCAATCGAGAAGGTAGATGATGCCAAGATGTCTACAGTACCTGTTACATCCACGTCGAGATTGGCAGCCGCATCAATGTTAAGAAGGGCAGCAGCGTCCAATTTCAAGGTCCCGCTTGTGGCAGTACCAATGGTTAGATCCTGAGCCGTTGAAGTAATGGTAGAAGCTGCACCAGACAAGGCAGCAACCAGTCCAGCAGAAGCATCAAGAGTTGCTGCGGCACAGTTCATATCCAACGCGCCAGTCGTTGTGACATCTATTTCAGCCGCGCCACCTGCAAGATTAAGACCTGCACCACTTAAAGTGAGTGCGCCGCCTGTGGTTGTGAAATTGGAAGCTCCAACCGAATCAAGACTGATCACACCGCCAGAATCAACGGTTAGAGTGTTGATGGTATTGGTGGCACCCATTGTGACATCACCGACACCCGCTGCGTCTCCGTCCATAGCGAAGCCGCGTGCATTGGTATCGAAAGTGAATGCGATGGCTCCAGAAGCATCCGTAGTGATTGAGTTTCCGGTGTCATAGGCGTTTTGCAGAGACACAGCTCCACCACCAACTTCGCTGTAGTCGGCATTCCCAGTGAAATCGCCTTCAACAGCTCCCGTCCCGGTAGCGGCGTAGGTTTCGATCAGTGTTCCAATCGCATAAGCGCTTCCGCCTGAGTCTTTAAAGTTTACCGTACCGTCCGCAACCGCGAGAACTTTCAAGTCCACCTTATATGCGGTTGCTGTCGCTCCCGCCTCGGCTTCGAATTGGGTCTGGGCGAACGGAGTTGAACCGCTTGTCGCGGTGGTTCCGATACCCTTGATGGTGACGGTCTGAGGGAAAGTAGCCTGATTGACTGCGGAGACGACATAGAGGCCGTCATTTCCAGCCTGGCCAGCTCCGGTGATGAAAACCACGTCTAAAGCGGCCAAGGCGGTAGACCCTGTTGCATCAGTGTTGGTGAACGTGGGGTTGCTGACTCCTGCGCTACCAGCGACAAATGTCGTGACTGTGGAGGCCGTAAAACCAGAATTTCGATTCAAGGTGAAGGTGAAACCACCAGAAAGTGCGGTCGCGCTCGTATTTCCAGCATTCAAATCGAGGAAATTGTCACGCACAAGAACGTCAATCGCTCCGCGTGAGACGATGTCGCCTGTGACTGTCAGGTCACCCCCGACTGAAGCGTCTCCTGTTACGGTGAGAGTGTCTGAGGTGGTTCCTCCGGTGATGGCTGCGCCACCAGCTGCAACTGTCAGACCGACAGCTGAAACGGTAACACCATCCGTGGCGGTGATGAGTGAATCAAAAGAAATATCGTCTGATGCGGTTCCGGTTCTTACTTTGGCTGCGGTAGTGTCGTAGCCAATTCCTTTGTAGGTTGCCATGATCGTTCTCCTTAAAAATAGGGCAAAAGTCATGACCACGGCAACTTCGCCTCGCATGACATTTTTATTTTTACGTCAAAATCAGCCCAGCGCAATCACAAAGTCGATGTTCAGTGCTACAGCTGGAGAAATCGACGATCCGTCTGCTCCCGTCAATATCCCAAGTTGAACAACGCTTTGCCCAGCAGAAGAGGGGGGTGTCAAAGTCGCTTTTCCAGATGTTGTCGATAAAAAAACAGTGCTACCTTTGGTTGTGGCGGCTGGCGTGGACCCAAAAGTTACCCCTGTTGATCCTGATGTGGCCACCAGAAAACCGTTACCGGCAGTGGCGGCACTTGTCGCGACTCCGATAACTTCAGCTGTGTTGATCGCCCCGGCATTCGCTTTTACTGCCCGACCGACAGTCAGACCCACTTCGCCATTCTTTACGACACGAACAATATCTCCAGCTGCAATCGTTTCATCTGCCACCAGGATCGTGGAATCGGTATCTGTATCGTTGGCGGTGGTTCCCACATACCGAAATCCCATCACATAAGGATTCGAAACACTCGATCTGAAATCCTCCGATAACAGAAGCATGCCCAAAGCGTAATTCCAATACCACCCCACCGTTTTGGCTGATCCCGATCCGGTGGTCCCGTCAGTGGTCGTGACTTCGGTTCCCCCAGCATTTGGGTCGCCGTCATACAGAATGATAGAGTAACCAATCGATGCGGCACCAGTGGTCTGAGGCACCATCTGAGGCTGAATCCAGTTGTCGAGCTTCTGTGATGTCGTGTCGTTGTAAGTGCGATAAGCCAAAAAGGTTGAATTGTTGGTTCCAGGCACAGCTGTGAGCCGAATCGCATCGGTCACAGCGCTCAAGTCTTCGATAATGGTCGGATTCGCAGCTGCATTTGATCGAGCTGTGGCGAGGTTTCCGGCCACAGGAACGGCTTCGAAATTGGTCAGCACCTTATCGCCCTTGAGGAGAAGCGCATAAGGATTGCGCGTCTCGTACCATTGAGCGACGGGGTTGGCATCGATGACCGAAGTCATCAACGCCTTGCTGTTCATGTTCAGCCGTTCTTGGTCAGAAAATCCCATTCAGTTCAGCCCTTCTTTTTCTCAGCTTTCCCAGCTTCATCAGACTCTTTCGTGGCCCATTCGATCAGCACGTCGAGTTCCTGGTCCGAAAAAGGAGATCCCTTCTCCACAATTTCATCGACTCTCTTCCTTAGTTTTTTCATTTTCATTTCAGTCGTCCTCTTGCAGAGCTTGGATGAGCAGACCTTGAGCGACTGCATTGAGGGGATCAGCTGCCTGGCGCACTTCTGATATTTCGAAAGGAAGCCGTTTCTTTTTCTTCTCCAATACTTGCTCAAAGAAAGCGAGGAAATTGCCAGCTTGGGATGTTCCCCCAGAGACTACCAGAGGGAGGGGTTTGGTGATCGTCATCTGCATCTGACGGCGCTTGAATTCTTTTGAAACCGCATTGATTGCGTACTCGATCAGTTCCTTATAATAAAAACTCAGAGCTTCTTGCTCTCTTCCTTGGGGATCGAGCAGATCAATTCCCTGTTCTTTGATCGAACACATCTGAGCCCCAGTTCGACCTACGGACTGGCCAGCGCCTTTATCTATCCAGTCGCCCCCAATCTCCACAGAGAATGTCATGCACTCGACGCTGAGATTCGCCAGGGCGATATTGGTCATCCCGCTACCAAAAGATATGGCTATGCCGGAAAAGTCCTCGTCGGCGCACTCACTGAAAATGATGGCCATCGCCTCGTTTCCGGCTACGGGATCGTATCCGCAATCTGTGATCACGCGCTCAAACAGGCGTTTATGATAGATTACATCCCGATCCAGATTGTCAATGGGCGCAGCTGGAATCGAATAGTAGCAGATTTCGTCTTCGGTCTGAGGCTCGCCCAGGAGTGTCTGGATCATGTAGCCCACCACTTCCAGGGCATCCATATCCTGACTTGAGACAAGGCCCTTCGAAAGGGGTCTCCGCGCTTCCCGGCCAAACATATTGGCCATTTCCATCGCCGCATCGCCGATAATCAGCAGCTCTTCTTCGCGCTCGACAAAATCCGTACCCGACAATTTCAAAAGTTTCTTCGAAGTCATGGGAAGATCGAGAAAGGCATCACGCAGGCGGCTTATTTCTGTTTCATCTCCGTTTTGTCGTGCGGCAACGAGATTCATCGTTCCGACATCCAGTCCAACAGGCATTATTTTTTCTCCTTGAGTTTTCTGAGTTTTTCAGCTGCTCCGAGAGCAGAATTGGTGGTGGTTTGTTTTTTGTGTACGGTCCCTTCCAGGCCCTGACCCAGACGCGAAGGAATGAAGATGCCGGAAGGGGAAAAAGGATCAGGTTCCGGTTCGACCATGACTGGAACTTCAACTTCGACCGGCACGGCTTTTTCGATGATCTTCACCGTCTCCACTGCCTTCATTGCACCCAAGTCTTTTCTCAACCGCTCCATTTGTTGCTGCATCATGATTGACAGCTGTCCGACCAAAGCATCCACATCGACAGGCTGCGACACGACAGGTTCCGCTTTTCTTGACTCATGCACAGGAGATACAACCGTTTGTTGATCCGCCAACTGGGCTTCCGCATCTACCTGATCTTGGAGAGCGTAGAGTTGAGCGTGCAGCTTGTCGATCTCATGGCGCGAAAAGCGGTAAACGCTGGACTTTTCGCTTCCCGCGATTCTGAGCTGCCCAAATTGATCGCACCTTTTAAGCGAAAATCGGGAAGATCCCATCCATCCGGGAAGAGGAGCGTCATCGAGAGCTGGAGCAATGTCGGACCAGGACAAAACAAATTCATCGACTCGATTTTGATTGGCACGGACAGAAAGAGATACCAACCCGTCCTCGCGCACTTCGACAAAAAAGATGTCCGCAAAAAAGCTCATGCAAAACTCACCGACAGGCGGCTAATCTTTATTCTGGAATCTGCAATCAGAATCCGCATAAAAAAGCCGGTTTGGCAGTCGTAGCCTCCGAATGTGCAATTGACCGTCCCTCCAGATGATGAACTTTCCCGAATCTGACCGTTTGTCACCCCATCATCGAAAGTTGCGAAATTGTATACAGCTCCGTGCATGTGTAAAAAATTCGGGTTGTTTGGGCCAGTCTGTGCGCCTGGAACCGTCGAAGCCCGTTTTGAGATAAAAATCTGAAGTAGGCTGGCGGCAAGATCAGCTGTCGCATTAGTGACAAAGTTTCCGGTGAGCGTCATGGTGAATCCGGCCCGACTGCTCCCGGAAGTGTCAACGATTGTTCGATAATAGTTCGAATTGGCTGACAGAGCTGAATAATTGGGATTTGCGCCACCAGCTGTGGGAGCGTATGAACTCCAGTTCGCATTGGACGCGCCATTGGACACGGTTCCAGCCGATGGAATGATCAGCTGACTTCCGATCACTTGGGCTTCTCCACTCACCAAGGCGGTGGTGCTGTTCCAATTACCCGCTGTGGACCCAGAATTGAATCCGTTGTCCTGGCGCCGCGCCTCGTCATCGAAATCCTCGACCAAGTCTGTCGAAGTGGTGGTGACGGTATCTATAAGAATGTTCGCATAGGCGGAATTCGCATAAGATCCGAATCCCCAGCTATCTCTTCCTCTGGCCCGAAGTCTGGAGCCAGTCCCACGATACCGATACGATCCCGAAGAAATGGTGGCTGCGTTATTCGAATAGCTCACGTTCTGGATATTGTAATTCGTTGTCCATCCGGTGAAATTCCCATTTCCAGCTCCGCCACTTAGGGGAGACTGATTCAGTGTGGAAATACCGTAATTGGAAAAAACCAGCTGAAGATTTTGGCTCGTTCTGGCTGTGTTTCGGTTTAAATTGTCGATGTCTCCAACCGCAGCCGTGAATGCCGAATTTAGAATGTAGTACTCGATTCCAGACAGATGCTTGGTAAGTACCGATCCGCCTGTTTCTGCAATCGTCACAGTGGCAGTGGATGGCGTGGCGGGGTTGGTGTCGAAAAAAACCGCAGGTTGAGTGTAAGTGTAGGGTCCAGTGCCGTCTGTGGTTGAATCTGTCGTCATTACAATGACCACGTTATACCTTCCCCCTTCTCTCCCCGCAGACGTTAAAATCGTCCCTATGGAGACCGCTATGGAAGGCGAAGCTTTGAAACGTGTCGTGTCAGCTGCATATCCGGTTATGGTGATCGCAATGTTCCCGCTCCCATAAGATCCATTTCCGGTGATCGACGCGCTGGTCACCGTCTCCAGGACACTCGATCCATTTGCGTCATAGACCGTAACAGCCAATTTGCTGTTTCCTCCAAACCCCGTGCATGCGCCGCCTGTGGTGAAGGTGACAGATGTTGAAGTCGTCGCAGCTTGGTTTGTACCAGCCCAACCGCCTGTCGAGAATGGGTTTCCTTCTGAGGTCGGCGCTGCAATCATGGCCGTGGTTCGGGAGATGTTTTCGCTCACTGTTCCGGTCGTGTCACCATCGGTCGTGTTGAAGTGGCTGGCGAAAATTACCGGGGGAATGTATACCGAAACATTTCCGCTCCCCGCACTCGTTGCGTTGACATCTGCGCCGATAAAATTGAGAATGCGAACATTCGAATCAACAGTGACCCCTTCGTCTTGAACCGTCAGGGAAGATCCCCCCGATGGATTCAAGCCGCTGTAACCGTAAAGCCAGCTGCGAGGGTCAATCCCGCTCATGTTTCGATGCCGCACACATAAGTAATTCGGCCCACAGTGGCTCCACCGACGGCATCATAGATGAAATTACTTGCTCCATTTCGCTTGGATAAAACACCAATTGCCAGCGTTAGCGATCCTTGGGGCGGTACGGTTACAGAAGTCGCCTGGCTAAGGGCGCCTCCCGCACTTCCTGTGTTGATGATGAGAGAATTACTCGCATTATCGTTATAGATAATCATCGTGTGACAATTGTCAGGCACAGCTTGAGGGGGCGCAACGGAGGTGCCTACTGCTCCTACGGTCGCCACCGTACCTTGGATGGGCGAGGTTAAATAAATGGCCATGATTGTCTCCAGTAAAAAAGAATGGCAAGCTAAAAGATAGCTCACCATCCTGTGAATTTCCATTGGCGATGGCGCTCTATTTCAGCGACACCACTTTCCACTTGTCCAGATACGCGCCTTTACGAGGAGCAATCGGAGAACTTAAAATTACTTGACCGGGAGCGTTTTCCAGAGAGCGCATGACTGCACCCAAGGTTTTCGGGTCGAATGCACGTTCTTCGGGAGCAAAAATCACAATGTCTCCCGACTCTGAGGTAATTGCACAACTTATCGCCATCATCACACGCGCCCATTCCGCTCCCGACAAAGCGGAATGAAGAGTCCCATCTGCGTGCCTAAGCCCGAAACGGCAAGTGTCAGAATTAGGGTGGATCTCCAAGCCGAACACATCCCCTTTCGGCAAAAATGCCTGAACTCGCTCTTCAAACGCCTGGGTGGCACTCTGCAAGATGCTCTTCACAACCGCCTGGCACCCTTTCTCCAGCTTTTTCGCTGACTCAGATGCTTCCAGTGCTTCATTAAATCGGTCTTGGATAGATCGTGCATCGTTCCATTGATCGCGAAGCCTTTCAGCGTCCACTCGATGGTCATTCGCCAGCTGATACGCATTCCGTTTTTCTTGCGTCTCCAGCAGAATGGTATTTCCGGTCGGCCCATGAGCTGCCTGAGATTCTTGCCATTTTTTCACCGCCTCCTGTGCATATTCTCGACCATATTTGACGGCTTCTTCCCATTCTTGCTTTTTACGATACGCGTCGAGGCTTTCTTTGCGGGAAGTGTTGGCACGCGCAAGATCATTGCTGCGCTTCCGGAAATCCGGAGATCCATTCGATTCGCATACCAGGCAAGAATGCAAACCGTACTGGATGTGAAGATCGGCCATCTGAATCACTTTTGACCTAAGCTCCACCACGGCTTCCAATTCTGGGGTGACGGGCGGATAGGCATGGACGACAACCGAGCATTCTTGGAACTGTTCTTCAGCATGAATCAGGTCCTTTGCTGCCTTCACCGCTTGAAGTCGCAATTGTTCCACAGACTTGGCATCTGGGATAGAAGCTGCCTGTTCTCGCCATTCAGAAAACTCAGCGAACGCGTGCTCTTCTTTCGCCTTGAGCAGCGAAATGTGAGCTGTCGAAGGTTCGGGACCAAGTCTTTGAGTCGCATCACCCAGAATCTTTTCCAAAGTCTTCGCCTCTGATCTTTTGGCACGAACACTGTCACCCAATTGCGAAATGATGTGGAGCAATAGATCAATTTCGGTCCCATCAGAAGTCGAAACAGCTGCATACCGCTCATAGTCCGCTCTAAGTCCCTCCGGAAAACGAGAAAGAATCTCCTCCCGATTTTCAGCTGCATCCCGGAATTGTTTCAAGAGCCAAATTCGCGCCTTGGCGGGACTCGCAGTCAGATGATCTTTGACTTCCTGGAAGGGAAAAATAGCCTTCGGTCCCTTCTTGCTGGGCCTTTTCGCTCCTGACGGAGTGGCACTTGTGTTCCAATTTGCCCTCTCCCCATCAGAGAGAGTAGCGGTGGATTCAAGCGTCTTACCATCATTGGATAGGACGATAAGGTCAGCTGGTTTTTTGGAAATAGCTTTACCCATCACATCGGACGCAAAACCGCCCAAAGCCAGTTCAATGGAATTGATAATTGATGTTTTCCCGGCTCCATTTGGGCCGAGAAGAAGAGTTAATCGGGACAGTTCGCTATGAACGCCCTTTTTCACAGAGCTTTGAACCTCTGTCACATATCTTGTTGTCATTTTTTTACCTGTTGTCAGTAAGGTTTATTGTTGTTTTTCGACTCTGGATAGAAGCCTTTCAAGGTGAGTCAGATGTTTCGGATTTACCGGACTCGATTTAGCGTTTTTCCACCTCCGCAAAGTTTTTTCCGATACGCGATTTCCGATCCTTCGCGCTATCTCTGGAATTGTTAACCCGTGTTCAGTCAATTTATCGAGGACAATTTTCGACCGGAAAGCCTCTTTCGGATTTCGAAAATTGTGGTTATCCATCAGCCAGCTCCGATTTGGCAATTTCTTCCGTCACGTCCAGTTCTTCGGTGATGGTAAGATCATTGAACATGGTCATGGGCACATCAAGCCAAAACTCAGTCGTGGAATTTTTTAGCTTCACAAACCAATGGCCCCTCATGTCGAGACGGTTGGTCTGATAAGCTTCGTGAGGCATTCTGAACCCACACACATGATGCACATCTGGAGCAACCTCTACTTTCAATTTCTCGTAGTCAACCTGGCGATTGGTTTTAAGTCGTTCAGCTGTCCGTGCCATCAACAGCAGTCCCTTGGTATCCGTGAAGCACACATTTCGTTTTGACATTTTTTCTCCTTCGGTTGTCAGCCCCAATATACTCAAGTGGGTAGACACTTGTCAAGTCACGATTTCCCATCCGTCTACCCAATTCTCGCCATCAACCTGGCGCACGCCTCTCACAGTGTGTATTGTGCCGTCTGCGAACAAACCCACGATTTTTCCGGCGTGTAGAGCCTGTTGGACAATTTGATGAGTGGCTTTACCGACAAACCTTTGTACGCAGATAATCATTTCATACACGGGTTTTCGGGTCATGTAATCCACCCCGGTTGACACATGCATAATCCAAGGTGCCCACCCGCCCAGCTCTGCGAAATTTTCACGATAATCGTCAGCTGCCAAAACGATTTCAATCTTGTCATTGGCGATTGCTTGACTCAACTGGTTTCGAATAGTTGTTGCCTTCTCGTCCGACATGGACGCAGGCGTAGCGAGAAATAGTTTCATCTAGAGAGTTCCTGGTGAAAGGCGATTATGGTTTGCTTCAGTTTTTTCATACACAACGCGGGACCGAGGGGGAGCTTCGCCTGTTCGCGAATAAATTTTTCGGCTTCTGAAAATGCTTTATCTGTATCGAAATCGCTCCCCACTGAAAAAATTGTTTCCTTTTCTTTCCAAACTTCGCAAGACGGGCCTGCATGAGTGCAGACATCATCCAAACACACTCGATACTCGATAATTACCTCTCCCTTTCGAATCTCTATTAATCTCCCCACGCCTTGCCAGAATCCAGCAGAATCTTTCATCTCTACCGGACTCAGGCGGCACTCTAAATTATCGTAGAAACCTTTTTCGTTGAAGGGTCCAATCTGCAATTCTCTTGTGGTTGTCATCATCCGAGTATGTTCACTCCGACAGTCTTCCAGCTGAGAGAGTACCGTTTGGCACATTTCTTTTGTCCTTTCGATCAGCTCAAGCTTCAGACTCAGCTGCTCGTAGTAATCCTGGAGCGCAAGATTCACCGATCCGATTAGCTCTTCTCTACTCATCTTTTCCAATTCATCTGAGTACATCTTGTCTCACCTTTTTCTTTCTGGGCGCAGACCCGGTTCCTTTGCAATCTCGACAGACATAGGCGGAATATCCCTTCGCAGTCTGGACACGATTGATAAAGCCAGTCCCCTGACATGTGGTGCATTTTTTAGCCATTTTTCTTCCTTGGTGGTTTTATGGTCTTCCGACTCGTTTTCTATTTTTGGTATGTTGCCTATGGCAGTCTTTGCAGACAGTCTGGTATTCTCCGCCTTCCGTGAGGTAGTCATACAACTGAGTGACCGGATGATCTGGAGGCCAATAATTGTTGCGGGTCTGGGAGACCGCTTTTTTGTGCTTCCACCAAATTTCCTTCAAATCAGGAAATGAGGAATTAAGCAGCTCCCAGCATGCGTTTCGTACTTCCGCGTGAGTGGGCTCAATGTGATCAACTTCCAGATTGTCCAAGGCATGGCAATCCACGCACATGTTTCCGCATTTCTTGTCCCTCCAATGTGTCATCCAACGATCTCGACAAACCTTGGTGAATAGAGACTGATCAAATTCCGTCTTAGGCGCCACAATATCTCGATACGAAAATGGAACCCATCCAATATCCCGGAGATCCACAGACAGACTAAAACCGGGCTTCGTGCTGTAGAGGTTTGATAAGGCGGTGTTATGAAAATGGAAAACCAGGTCGTTCGAAACAAACCCAAAACATACAGGGACGTAATCAAGTCCGGTGAAGCGAAAGTGGCGGTCAACAAGAGCCTGACCCAAAAACTCAGATGTAAAAAATCTGGGGCGTACTCCGGACGTTCTATCCGCAAATCCCACTAAGGTTTGGAGACGCTTTTTCAGAGCTGTGCGATTGCGGAAAAATTCACCACCGATTTGGATGTTACTCTCTCTCACACGTCACTCCAGCGGTGAGCTATGTCACCTTCAGCTGTAAACACGACACCCGGAAGACTGTCATGGGTTAGATTCATGGCATCTTCAATCTGCTCTTTTACCCATTCTGCTTCTGCGATTGGGCATTCGACAATGATTGCATCGTGACACTGATTGATAATTCCGGTTCCTGGCCCCCATTTGTAGATAGGTATGCGCTGGTGTAAGTCGATAATGGCAATGTTCATCAGGCTGGCGCCAGCTGCCTGGATGGGAAAATTCACCAACTCGTTGGGATTTTCTCCATCTTCGAAATAGCGTCTGCGCCCCATGACCGTCTCTTGCAAAAAACCACGCTCTCTCCAGGATTCTATTTCACTCTTCCAGCCGTATTCGAATTGAGCACCTTCACACCATTTCTTGTGCATGACGCGGACTTCTTTCAGGCCCATGCGTAGATAAGGTAAAGAGGTGGTCCCATCTTCATTTTCGACTTCTGTCTGGGTAATGACACGATGTACGGTCTCCACACTGCCCTTGAATTGGCTGGCGTACTGTACTGTCTTCGCGAGGTTTCGCAAGGTTTTGGCTTGACCCGAAAACTTAGTCCCGGTCTTCCAAGGATAAGACCCAGCTCCGCACTCTTTCGCCGCCTGGACAAACCTGTCCCCAAAAATCGCATAAGCGGTCACGCTTGAATGAGGATCGAGACCGTCCTCAAATGCCTGAAGGTAAGTTTGACTTTTCCAGCGACTTGCTGCAATTCTAAGTTCCAGCTGATCAGCATCCGCTCCGACTAAGATATTACCCGGCTGGGCGCAGACCATTGATCGAAGTTTAGACGGGAAATTCTGAGCGTTGATTGGTTTGGAGCTGCTGAGTCTTCCGCTCGTCGTCACTTGGGCGTTGTAACCTGGGTGCATGCGTCCAGTTTCTGGGTTTGTGATGCCCAGTTTTTTCAATCCGTAGCGGTCACGCCATTCTTTCTCCAGCCAGCTGTCATCATCGTCCCAACCTCCCCATGCCTCCTCAGTGCTGAATCGTAACTTTGTTATGTACGTTCCAATGATCTTCTGAGACTTGCGGTAATGGCGAATTTGGGTGATGATCTCGCGTTGCAGTGGGGTAAGACTCCGAATGGTCAACATCGAGCGTAGGACTGCGTCAGAGGTGCTGGGATCGCCATTCTTGGTGAATCGCACCTTCTCGTCGCAGGGTGGGTCAAGTCGCCATTGCGTAAAAAATAAATCTCGCATCTGCATTGTTGAGGCTGGGTTGAGATTCTCCAAACCGGATATGGATCGAATGGTTTCCCTGCGTTCTGAAATGTCCCGAAGCACCTTCTTTTCGTAATACAGGCGGCGCTCCTGATCTACATACATACCCACTTCGTGCATGTCGGCACAGACGCGCTGCAAAGCGTGATCGCACTCCACAAGCTTTTCTTGTTTCCGCATCTTCATTTCGCGCATCATGGGAGGCAAAATCGCAGCTGTGATGGCGGTGTCGTAGGCGCAATACTGGTGCAGCTCATGATCTGACTCGGAACCTGTGGAAAGCTTCCGACCTTTGCGATCTGTTTTCCAATTCGGGGCATTCGTGTACATGGTCGCGACGAATCCCAGACCGTGAGGTAATTCCGAATTCACCAATCTATGAATTAGAATCGTGTCGATTAAAGGGGTCACGTTGATACCCAGCTGATGGCGCATCACATGGTAATCGTAATAACCGGCGTTGTGTCCGCATTTCACTTTGGTCGGATCTTCAAAAAACTCCTTCATGACTGCAATAACTTTTTCCAGCTCGTCAGGAGGATAGAAAGAAACGGTTGGAACGATTCCGCGAATACCCACCACCGCCACACCGGAAGGAGTACCGATAGCGATACAGCGTAAATTAGCCGTCAAGCACTCTCTGGCATCGGTTTCAACATCATAAGTCCAGTACGGCGCGTCTTGAGACAGGAAGGTCTTGAGATCAGCTGCGGAAGGATTGTAGATGGTGTGGGGAGGTTTCCAGTCGAGATGGCCGGAACGAAACCACTCCACCCCTTTGCGGACATCCGACTCCATGACCGCTTTGAATCTCAAGTTCGCTTGAACATAACCAGGGTGATACGTCACCATGACTTGGATAGGCTTTTCATTGCGCTCAATTTGAAGAGGAGAGCCGCGCAGATCGGATAATGAAGCCGCCTTTTCCATCATGGCGCTGATAGCGAAGTTGCCGCACAGAATAAAATTACGGTGTTTCGAAATCTCTTCTTCTAATCGGGGAGCGCAACACTGGTGAGGCGTTCTAACGAGGGCAATCAAATCCAAACCGTTCTTTTTTCTGGTCCTGTTTTCAGCTGTGATGAGCTTGTTCTTTTTTCGAATATCAGTGAGAAATCGCGCCATCGTCATCCCAGATGGCGGCTTGCACAACACGGTAGTCGTCCAATCTGCCTGACCTCGACTCACATCACATTGGAAAAGAGCGGACATGAGAATATTCCCAGCTGGGCCAGTAAAAGGCCGACCAGCTTTGTATTCGTAATCGGAAGGATGGTCGCCAATTATGAGAAATTCAGCAGCAGAATAGGATTCAGAAGGGACGTAGCGCTCAACACTTGGGCAGCCGTCCGTTGCCAGGGGGCAACTTTCGCACTCAGCTCTGCGGGGTTTCAGCTGCATCGACTTTAATCATGGGAGGAGGCACAAGTGCTGAAATTTGTTCTTTGATCTCATCCGTCAGCTCTCCAGATCGATCAAGCTGCACCATGACATCCATCAGTTTGGTCACTTCTTCTGCCATCAGATGGACCGTGCGAATGATACGGGCAACGAAGGCCAGGGGAATACCATTCGGACAGCATCCCGATTGAGGAGGAACACCCCGCGCAAGAGCCTCTTTGACAGGCAGCTCAAAATATTGCTGAAGCTCCTGGGCGCTCAGAGGCGGGAAGGTTTCCAATTTTGGAGCGCCGATAAGATGTGAGTCGAATTCAGTTTGTCCGGGTTTGATAAAAGCCATTTGAACCTCAAAAAATCATAGTAAAATAAAGCCCCGTTTTATCCTTCGGTGGGGCAGACCGATTAGGATAGACGACACCGTGAAGAGCCGTCAATCCCCAAGGGAAACCTCTCAATTATTGGCGTTTAGGAGGGCCAAGATGTCATTTCCGCCTGAGCCTTGAGGTGCAAAGCCGGAGGTAGCGGAAGGGATTCCGCCGCCATTGGAGGGAACGGCGGGTGAGGAGGAAGGAACAACTGACGGAGCAGCTGCTGCGGGGATTGGGGTTGGGATGGTGGTTGTGGTTGTTGTATTAGCTGCTTCAAATTTCTTCTTTTCGTAAGCCCATCTATCAGCTCCATAAAATCTCATACGATTCCATGTACCTTCGTCGCGAGAACCAGGCTTGAAGTAGATGTGAGTGGAAAGACCGATAAGCGCTTCGCCGTTCGGGATTGGAATTCTTTTGCCTTTAAGGTCCTCAGCTTTGGTTCCAACACTCATGAGCAGCTGCGCCCAATAAAATGAATTGTCTTTACCTGAGTAAGTGCCTGGCATCATCATCGAATCACGACAGACGAATCCTTTGAAATCTCCTTCAGTGATTTGGACGTGAAAATTCACGCGATTAGGCTGGTCATCATTGATGAAAGTATCAACAATTTTACCCTTGTAGTAGCCTTCAGTGGCTACGCGAACGGTGTCAAGGCTGACCTGTGTAAGGTCTAATTCTAAGGTCCAGTTTTTATTTGGCATAATAATCTCCTATAGTTGCCAATTGAGGGGTTTCACGCGAAATAGCGTGAGTTTTTGGTTGCCACAGCGCGACGAATAATGGTGCGGTCGAGCGCATCCCTAATTGTCCACTGAGCTGCTTTTGGACCACCGCTGCTTTGAGCGAGGGCCGCAAAAATCTTATTAACTTCGTCTTTGTTGATCGAGTCCGAGTGAGAGAAGTGCTGCGCCAGCTGCTCCACCGTCTTTTCCTGATCTTTCAAATCTTTATGTCGGCTGATCTCGTACCCAGCTTCTCTGAGGATTTCAGCCAAATTCATTGGAGCGGGATTCATGTTATACACAAGCCCGAATCGATCTTTCATCAGCCATCGAGGGTGATTCTTTTCGCATAAATAGCTCGATGGCCAGATGGCCCGACTCTTCTCATGTCCCACACGAAACACCTGGTCGCAGAGCGAAGGAACTTTTTCTACCAGCTTTCCGGCCAGCATGGGACCACCTTTGCGAAATACGCCGTCATTAGTGGTTTTTGGTGGTTGTTCCCAGCAATTTATCACGACATGGCAATGATGGTGCCGGGTGGCATCCCGAAATTCGAGCGTGATGTCAGATAGCTTACCCCATTTGGCAAAGTTATTTCCCCTGAATTTCTTGTCAACTTCGGCAAATGTGCGTTCGGCCATGAAACTGAAATCATCAACCACCACCGCGTCGAACTTGGCTCCTTTGGCCTTGCAATCGAGAATCACTTTGGTCGCGTCTTGTATGGTCTTGACCTCAACCTGAGCTGGGGTGTAGCCGCAAGTGTGTGTAATTGATTGCAACGCACCGCGAGTCGCTAAGAATAAGGCATTCGGAAATGAATACCCCATATCGGTGGTCTTGCCGCTGCCCGAAGGACCGTATATCAGCACTACTGCTGGCCCTTGAGACACCATTTTTTTGGTTCTCATCCTTTCTCCGTGTTGTCAGATTTTGCTTTGTTGTCTTTTGTCAATTGTCTATTAGGGGAAACCTATAAACCGTGCAAGAAAATACTCAATTTTTCTTTTCGCCCCATCTACATCGGTCTAAATAATTACAGGCTCCGTAGCGTGAATAACATGTCAATTCATTCGCGGCCATAGGCCAATTATCAGGAGTTCTTCCAGATTCTCTTAATTCCCGGATACGCGTTTCTGCGTCATTCACAATCTGCGGAAATCGGGCAATAAGATTCGGAGCTGGAGGCAAGGGGATTCTCATAAATTTGCAGGGTGCCGTGTGTTGAACCATATTCAGCTGCATCCCGCCAAAATCCTGTCCGTACAGCTGCCGACCCAGGTAGGCATATCCAGCCAGCTGACCAGAAATAGAGTAAAATTTCTTTTGGCTTGGCTGAATGCGCCCAGTTGTTTTGTGGTCGCACACCCAAACTTTTCCACGTCTATCGCGATACACCAGGTCAAATCGGCCAGTGAAAGCGGCTCCGTTAATCATGGTATACGCCAATCGCTCGACCTCAAGAACCTCAATTTTCTCGTCAACCCAGTGTTCGCGATAGGCTTCGAAACAAGCCACAGAAACATCCAGCTGTCTTTCCCAAGCTTGCGACTCTTTATAAGCCTTCTCTCTCATGGCGGTCACGGGCTTTAAGTATTCACCTGGATCTGTTCCATGCTGTTCGCATCTCATCCGCGCATAGTGATGCGCCAAACCCAGATGAATAAGCGAGCCACGAAGGAGCGGGGGACTCTCACTCTGGCCTCCCAGGCCCATCTCGTAATGGAAGCCCCATTTTTGAGGGCACTCCAGCATTAATTGAAGACGATGCCATCCTCTGGGGGATGGCCCGGTATCGAGCAGCTTTGCCATTTTTATGTCCTTTGGTGTCAGACTGTAATATAGTCGATACGAAATTTAGGAGCAAGCCATTTATTGTCCGATTTCTCTCCGCATGATGATATAGGCCAAAAGCATGCACACCCAGACCAGCAATATATACGGGTTTGCGATTTCCATAGCACTCCTTTTTGTGTCGCTCCTTCCAACCCGACCACTTACCGATTAGAATAACGGTGTCAATCAAGGAGAATGGTGTGAACAAACGATGCAACTCCAGAACAGCAGCTGGTCGGCGCTGCAAAAACCCCACCCAAGGTCGCGCCCATAAATGCGCTGTCCACCGGGCTCGTCGTAGAAATCCATCAGCTGGTGAATACTATGCTGGAAGCGCACTAAGACGCAGAAATGGTACAGGACGCAAACCGAAAATCAGTGCTTTCCAGGAGATCAAAGCCACTTCCGAATACTACCCTGCTATTTTTGGGGATTACGACAAAGACGGCATTTTAGACATTGACGATCCACGTCCCTACACCTATTCGCGCCATCCTCAGACCATTGAAGAAGTCAAACTGTCCGATGAAATTCGGCACATGATTGAAACTCGCCAGCAATTCGAAGACGTAAAAAATGAGGTGATCGAGGATCTTTCTCAGCTGGGCGGCATGAAAGCCTGGGGCCGAACCAAAACTCCCTTTTCTGTCGTGAACAAACTGCGCCGAAAACGCCTCCGTGGTCCCAAGGGTTTGACAGACATTGCGGCCACTTCCGTCATGGCCAGGGACGCAAAAGATGTCACACGCCTAAAGAATGCCATCCTGAAAGGCAAAATCGGCGAAGTCATTGAACACGAAGATTTTTATAAACACCCGAATCAAGGCTATCGAGCACACCACTTCATCATCATGCGTGACGGACTTCCCGTAGAAGTCAAGGTTATTTCGAAGCGTCAAGATGAAATTGCTCACCTGACTCACACGGCCTACAAAACGGGAAAACTCAACGCCAAAGTCATGGACGAACTCGCCACTCTTGCTCACCAGGCTGATTTGGGAAAACGGGATGCAATTCGTCATTACAACCAGATTATGCGCGACAAGAAAAAGATCGAAAAGCAGCTGACAAAATCCAACCCCCGCCGAAATCCTCGCCGAATGCTATCGCAACTCGATCCTCAATTTTATGTTTTCTCTAAGAGTCTTAACAAGCCTATCTCCCGCTGGGACACCAAGCGTCTCGCGCAAGAAGACATGTCCATGCACTTTTATGATGGAATTCCGAAATCCGAATTACGCATTTTGACCAAAAAAGGCGTTCAACGCAAATTGGGCAGTACTCGGCTCGCCACCAACGCCCAAATTACCAGCTGGCACTCGGCGTTCCCAAAGACCTCCGGGGCTAACCTGGGATACTTCAACCCGAAACGTCGAAATCCTCGCCGTCGAACAAACGGTTATGACTGGCAATTGAACGCTTCAACAGGTTCCTACCACACTTCAATTACCGACCCCGGAAATAAAAAGATTCATCTTAAAAGACTCCCTGATGTTTCTCCTCCATACTTTTATGTGGCATCAAGAGGCTGGGATGAAGGGGCAGTTGAATCATCCCCTAAAAAAGCGATTGAAAGTCTAAGAAAGGCAGAGCAAAAGAATGTGGGTCGTCGTCGGTCAAAATGGGGGTACTATCTAGACGATAATCCCCGCCAAAACCCGAAACGGCGAAGAAATCGCACCAGGACTCGTCAGGCGTTCATCGGGACGGCTACGATGGCGCAGCAAGGCCAGCCCATCACGAATCGACGCATGACAAGAGAATATCAAATCGGTTGGAAAACAGTACCGCTTCGAATGGCTTCCACGTCACGGCGAGCAGCTGAAGGTTTGTATGTTTACCCCAGGCAGAAGATTTACCCCATTGGCGACCTGTACCACGCCCGGAAAGCTTTAAACTATGTGATCGGATTTCCCTCTACTCGCCCCGAGGCTTCAGCTGTCGTGAGAGCAGTGGTCAAAGCATATCCACAATATGACTGGAAGGCATACTGGGCGAGCAAGCTCAAAAAGCGTAAAAAGGGACAAACTAAATTGGAGTCTTTCGACTCGTACCTGTATGGCCGGAAAAACCCAAAACGCAGACGCAACACCAGGTATACCAAGGGAGAACGAGTCTTTGTTCACTCCCCAAAATCGGGCAAACCCTTCTATGGTAATATCGAAAGCATAAAGAAGATCACGAAAGGGATGGACTCCATGTGGACACGGCTTTACCCTGTTGGCTCCACTCTATACCTTATCGCCAAATCTCCTTCTTCGGGCGCAAGTTGGTATATCGCCCAAGACATTCGACCTGTTCGTGGAGGAAAAACCTCCAAACCTAAAAGCGCGTATTATGTGAGCTTTACTGAGGACTATCAACGCTTCTTTGTGCCTGTTGACAGCTACAAAAAAGCCGAGAAATTAATCGGACTGTATGAAAGCCACCCCAGTAAAAAACGCATTTCTGTAAGCGGAACTAAACCCAGAAATGCAACCGAACTATCAGCCAGCTGGCTTCGAAACCCAAGCGGACCTCATGCTCCTTTGGGACAACACGCACCTTTTGGGCCAGCTGGACTTGTTACCAAACAAGGCGGTCTTCCGGCCTACGGTCCCTGGCACAAACGCCACAATCCCCGCAAACCCACATGGCAAAGGACCGGGAAAGGAAGAAAGTCCAGATGGATGAAATTGATCGGTGTACATCCTAACGAGCTTATCGGAGTCATCGCCAAAACAGGTTTTGGGGATCAAAGAAAAGGCGCACATATCTATAAGTGGTATGCTGGGAATTTGGGTCAGCCAGACATGCTCTCTTCCATGAAGGGTTCATCCCGCACCTTATCTGAAGCCAAAAAAATTGTTGATAAACAGCTTGCCGCGATCCGAAGCACAGGCTTCGCTCTGTGGCCAACAGCCGAAGGGCGCTATGAGCACATAGAGAACCCACCTAAGAAGCACAATCCCCGCCGCCGCAATTATTCGATGGACGTATCCCGCAAAGGCGTGAAGAGAATGAGCAACGAGGAAATGGTCAAGAAATTCCATGACCTTCAATTCGGAGACAAGGTGTATGTGGCAATGTCTTCGACGTGGGGCTATGGCCGGGAAGATGGCGGATATCACGAATACACTGTCGGGCGCAGAGGCCACAGCAAAAAGTATGGAGTTAAGTCTTTGACTTTGATTCCAGCTGGACATTCACAACGATCACGTTTTCATGGTGGCAGTGGAATGGCGAAATACAAGCTAATGGTTCGAAGAAATAGCATCAGTGCAGCTCACGGCGATATGGGTATGAACCTGTGGGCCATTCGAAAAACCAAACCGAAGAGTTGAGACATGGCAAAAGCAAAAGATATTAACGATTTCGCCAAGGAATTTGCCGAGGCGCTGAGAAAACATCCCGCAGTCCATTCTGTTAGATTGGGACGCAAGTGGGATCATCATACGCAACCTCACACCCCGCGTCGAGATTTTGTTATTGGGGTTGACCCTTATGACGCATACGGGAGCCTTGATACCAGTGGAGTAAGGTCCGATACCAGAGCGCAAAAGGCTTTAGTGGACATAGGCAAGAAATTTGGGTTCCGTCCTGGAAAGGAATACGGGCATTTCTCGTCGTGGGGAAGCATCTACAAGACCGAGGATTACGACCCAAATCTGGATTATGGCGAAGGACGCTTCACGCTCTACCATGATGATTATTGGGATAACACGAAGAGCATGATGGGCATGAGGACGAATCCGAAACGCACAGTAGGACGTAAACTCATGAAACGCAGAAGGATGGGAATCACCAGTCCCAATGAGTGGCCGAACCCTAAGCGTAGACGAAACAGCTCAAGCCTCAAAACTCAAATTGATCAGCTGAGTCGTTACGCCATGGATTTACAGTGGGCATTGGAATTGGAGCTGATTCCGAAGCACGACGAATACTACTTCAAGCGCGAGCTGAAAAGCGCACTTGAACGCTTGGAAGTGCTTTCTAAAAGAGCTGCATACTGGAAAAGACAAAAAAATCCCAGAAAGAATCCGGCGGGGTGGGCCACTTCATCCACGTCTTTCAACGATGCTATGCGCCTTGGCCTTTTTCGATCAGGTGTCGCAATCGCCCACGATTGGCCAAAAACCAAAATGTTCAACGGCAAGCGGTATCGGCTCATGGGTACATTCCTTTCTCTGTCGAACTCACGAAACAAAAAGGATGCGGAACGCCTGGTGAAGGAATTCCATAAGTCCGGAAAGACTGCGCGAATGGCTTCCAAAACCCGTGGCGATACTATTTTCAGAGCTGTTTATGTCGGCCCAAAACGACGACGATAAAATCGATGAATCAAATATGCCCCAAAGAATTATATTCCTATCGCGCAGCTGAAGCTTTCTGGAAAGAAGGCAATAATCTGGGTATCGCGGAATCAGTTATCTGGCGAGCCTTCATGATTTCCACAGGATTGTGGGCAGCTGGAGACAAGGAATACCTCTATCACGCACTAATCGCTTCTCTTACCGTCGAAACGTATGTCCTGTATTGGGCAAAAACCCAAAGAGGCTTCAAACCATCATGAGTAACCACACCCCCAGGCACAGAAAACCAAACACCTTCTTCGTTTACGACAAAGGAATCGTCCTGGCTCTCAGAAAAGACACCGAATATCGAATTCCTTTCTCAGCTGTTCGAAATGTTTTCGGTCTTGAGCCGAGAGAATTAAATAATACCAGCGCCTGGCTAAGTGAGCTGGAGTTTCAACGCTTGAAGCCTCGCATGATCTTCGACAAGAAGAATCCACGACGCAGAAAGAATTCCACAACCATGTATAAAGGAATTGAAATACGGAAACAGAGAGACGGAACCTATTATACGTTATTCGATTCCCATACCCCGCCCGTCTTACGAGAATTCCACACCTTGGCAGAGGCAAAAAAAGCCCTTGGTTGTTTTGAATTTTTAGACAAGGCACGCAAACGAGCAATGACCCAATATCCTTCGACATGGGCGCCCATTTCCACCAAGTTCAATCCGAAATCCCCCTTCACGTACAAGCGGACGGGGACGCGATGGGAAAGAGAAAACTATCCTCCCGGCTATGCCGTCTTTCTCGACTCACTCGTTCCCCTATATCTTTTTCAGGGTGAAGACCTGAATTCCCCACTCGAAATTCACTCTCCGGGAAACGCCCCGGCGGGCATGAAAATGAAGGCGATTGTTAAAGACGGAGAATGGCTCGGATTGATCCACAGAAATACCAGAAAAAGTGGACCTCACAAGTGGGCCGCTTCGAACCACGATTGGGAAAGCAAAGGACATCCTTACGATAGCCGAAGAGAAGCCAGCGAAGCATTACTCAGAGTCTCCAAATCCAAGAAGCGCAACCCCAAATCGAAATGGAGCTATTCCAACGGAAAAATTACCATCCCTTTTGAAGGTAAGAAATACTCAGCTCCGCTCAGATTATTCGAAACTCCTCTATCTCGCATCGACACAAAACGAATGGCCGTGTTCCCAGATAAACGATATCCTTTCATATTTTACGTCTACGCTCAGGCCAAAGCCCCTTACCCTTCCCCGCAAGAATTGCCTTCCGGCACCCTGATGCAAGTGGCTGTCTATGGAATCGCGCCAGATGAAGATGGTGGACCTATTAGATTAGGCCGCAATGAGTATTGGCTGGAACCAAACCTCAAGCAACTTGATCCGGGATTCATTGTGGATGAGCGATACGTTGTGGACAATGAATTCGGGAAAAACTGGGCTACACGCTCGATGGCTAAGAACACACAACAAGCTTTAGACCTGATCGGCATTTGGGGACAAGATGGACGTTGGTCAAGGCCGTTCTAATGCCGTTACCAAAATAAAAAGCCCCTGTTGGCGCAGGAGCTAAGACACCCCGGTAATGAGAGTACCAGAATGCCCAACTCCACTTTAACCCAGAAAGAGCATCATGGCTAAAAAAAGGAATCTCTACACTATGCGCGGCGAGGGGAGCCGGAGGTGGTACAAGGTTAATCTTCCCATCTACATTTCCGAAGAAATGGTGAAGGGACTGGTCCGAGAATCCGGGAAATCCGAACGATTCGTGATCGACCAAATTCTGAGCGAAGTGTCCCACCAGTCCAGGGGCCAATTTGGACATGGTGTAGTCGAAGAAGAATGGCTTCACGCTTACGTCGAGGAAGATGGGGGCATCGCCGCTGACTCGATAGGCAGCGAATGGGGCTCTATTCCCTCCCACGCACAGACTTGGGCTTACCCTCCACATCTGCGATTCGGGAAGTGATTCGTCGGTTATTCTGCGGACTGTTCAGCTGAATCCGATTTTGCGGATTCTTCAGCTGCGGATTGGCCAGTATCCGACTTCTTGTCACCACAGGCATTACATCCGATAAAAAATAAGGCTAAAATTGCGTAGATCATGTTTCCTCCAATCTTGGCAATCTATTCGGATGGGAAAATGTGTCAATCACCACGTTGGGTGTTGTAGGATTTCTGATACCGTTCCTCTTCTGCCCATTCCTCACCCTTCGGATTTTCCAATATCTCTATTTCGATCATGCCTTCTGCTATGTCGGCCATAACCATCTCCATCTTTTTCGATTCATGAGGTAGTCCTCATCGTCTTCGTTCGCGTATGCTTCCTGTTCCGCCAGGAGCATTCGATAAGCGACAGCTCCGTTTCCGTATCGCATCAGGTTCCACAACCAATTGAAAATATATATTAGGACAAACCCAATGAAAAGCGTATCCACATATTGCTGAAAATGGATGGTCTCATGTCTCCTGGTGGTCTCATCCATTTCATTCTTGCTGATCACAATAAAACCCAAGGTGATGGCTGCAATGGAGATGGGAGCAAGGTATGACAGCCACACTGGGATGCGGCTATTTTCAATCATGATGGGGCGCCAGGTTTTCATCTTAAAATTTGTTGGGTTGCATAGCTCATTGCTTACCTCCTTCTATCACTTCCAGAGAACCGAGTGGTTGCCAATTTTTATCGACGGGACCGAACAGTTTTTCCAGCATTTTCCCGTTTACTTCCGTGCCGTTGTGCAAAAAACAGCAACTGGAGTATATTTTGTCAGAAGGGCTGCACAATCTCATCTCTCCCGTATCTGCATGATCTTCGGGAATTGCGTACAGCTGGAAAGAGAAGTAAAAATCCCCGCTTAGTTCGGTAAAGGTCACTTTTTCTATTTCTTCTCGATCATAGCCTTTATCAAACAATTTGACAGATAACAAAATATCTTTGGCTCCCTGCAAATTATCCGCCTTTATCATCCCCACTGATTTGAACTCATATTTATCTTCTATATCTTGCACTTCTTCTGGCCATTCAACTTTATAAATCGGCATCTTCTTCCTCCATGCCTATGATGTTTTTCACTTCTTGTTCAACTTGAATTCCTTCGTCAGGATCGTACACATCACCCAGGTGACAGACAAATTCGTAATTGATCCAGTCATGCAGCTGCTTACGCTCAAAGAACGTCTCTTCGAATACGATCTCCTGTCTCCAGCTGATTCTCAAGTCGATTATATCGGAATCTTCTGTGAATTCGATGACATGATCATGAATAGATGTGAGTGGTGGTAGGTGATTCATAGATTAATCCAGTTTTGATAGGATACTATCCAATACTGCATCTTCATCTGACACGCCAGCCAAAACATCAGCTGCTTCCGCCAATTCCGAATCCTTTCCGACTTTCTCCACAGCTGACAACTTTCGAATCAAAATGTCCGCCACATGTTCATCGACCGTGTCTTCCGCGATGACATAATAAATAACAACGGGACACTGCTGACCCAAACGACAAAAGCGTCCTTCCCATTGCCTCAGATCACCGGGCGAATACGGAAGCATAACAAAGATGGCCGCAGCTGTGCCATATTGAAGACCGTCTATTGATTCACCCATACTCTGGCCTGTAGCCACCAACACGCAAGGCCCATCTGAATCTTTGTACTCGTTCACAATCTTCTTGCGCTGTTCTGGTGACACCTCGCCATGTACCATCCAAACTTGGGCTTTCTTCTTTTTAATGAGTTTGTCTTTTGCCACACGATCTGCCAGGCGCTCACAATCCCGCCTTCGTCCAGTGAATACGGTTATCTTGTGTCCGCTTCCGACATGATCAGAAATCAAGGACAAAACCGCTCTGGTCTTTTTACTGGCCGCCTGAGCGAGCCTGACTTCCAAGAGAGCTGTCCCACCACCGCGCTTATAAGCTCCCTTTAATTCTTTTGCGAAACCAGCTGAAGGTCGGCACTGATCCTCCGGCGATACATACATCTCTTGTCGCCGTTTCTTCGGCAATTGACGATGTGTTTCGCGGTAATCTATCCGGTGAGTCACATGCTCCAGTCGTGATGCGAGTTCGGTCAGGTTGGATTCTCCGCGTGTGTCGAGTCCCCCATAAAGGCCAGGTTTCGCGTCTGCGTAGCGTTTCAGCCAGACCGTTGACGATCCCCACGATAGAGGCTCCGCAAGGTCTAATTGAGCCCACAGGTCCCTTACTCGGTCTTTTACAGGTGTCGCGGTGGTGCAGATCACTCGACCAGCGGCTTTTGCCAGGACAGATGCAGCTGTCGTGAGGTTTTGCTGGGGCACGATCATGACTCGACCTAAATCCGGTCCTTCATACTTGTCGCCATCTTTGGGGATGAATCCGCCACGCTTTCTGGCTTCGCGTTCTTGTTTTCTGTAAAACGACAGCTCATCTTCACCTTCCGGACAAACCGGCAACGGCAAGTGCTGCCAGCGTTTGGTGCTTTTGCCTCGATGCGACTCATCAAAAATCACACTCTTCACTCGGACCAGATCCAAAATGCGATCCACGTTGGCGGCTAAGGCTTCCCACGCCAGCACAATCACCGGTCTCTGTTCTTCTGTCTCGCACCATTCGATGTAGTCCTCAAGCGTCACCGCTTTCTTTTTGGTGAGGGGTCTCAAGACATAAGGACGCAAATGCGTGTACTTTTCCACTTCCCGGCCATATTGCAATCGAGAAGCTGCGCGAGTCACAATCACAATGGCCCCAGGATAGAGCAGACACCAGAGTATTCCGGTTAGCGTCTTTCCAGCTCCGGTTGGATGCCAACAATGTACACCGCTCCACGTTCCTGTTTTCGAAATGGCATCTTTCTGGTATTCGGTGAGAAATCCTTGCATCACGAAAGGCCGAACTTCTGCGTTTGAACTGAGGTGATTCTGCCAGCTGCTCCAGGGTCGGGATGGATTCACTTCCATTTCCCACTCAGCTGAAGCAACCTTGTATCCGCGCTGAGTCAAGATGCACTGGAATGGCTTCAAAGCGTGATGAGGAATCAGGTATAATTTCTTTCTTTTTCGTATGCCCGGTATCGCCTGAATTTCTGAATCCTGTGATGCAGATAACGAGGACGAGAACCGCACCATGAAGTGTGGGTACTTGTGTTTCATGAGTTTTTCCGTTGTTGTCAATTGTCCCTTAGAAAATAGCGGTCTTAGGAAGTTGGCGCAAATGAAAATTTTAGGCTATTTTCTAATTGGAGCACATTATGGACCCGAAATTCCAAGCACTGATCGACCGAAAAAAAGCGGAATATGATCGCTATGGCTACGATCCCCACATCCTGGAGTAGAAATTAATGCCTATATACGAATTTAAGTGCCGGAAATGCGATAATGAATTTGAGGAGCTGGTGCAGAAGCATGACGAAGTTGTGGATTGTCCCGACTGCCAAAGCGGAGAGATTTATCGCAAGGTAAGCCTGACCAGCTTCGCTCTGAAAGGAAATGGATGGTACAAGGACCATTACGGAATCAAAAAACCAGTCTCAACCCCCAAAGAATCCAATGCCTAAGTTTGTTTCCAGATGAAGTATGGTGATAGGGTGATGACCCCACTCTGGGCAGCTTCGGATATGATTCGTTTTTTCGACCCGTCCGGTGTTGTTCTGGAGCCATTCCGAGGAACAGGTGTTTTCACTTCTCTGTGTCCTTCGTGGAAATGGTGCGAGATTGATGAAGGCCGAGACTTTCTTGATTGGACTGAATCAGTGAATTGGATAATGAGCAATCCTCCTTACAGCAAACTCAGGAAGGTGTGGAATCATGCTGCCACTCTGTCGGAGAATATTGTCTTCCTTATTCCGTTGAGGAATTACTTCTCTGGGTATGGGTTCATTGAAGAAGGATTGGCATACGGAGGAATTAAACACATTCGACTGTACGGAACAGGGAGTCGTCTGGGGTTTCCGATGGGAAATGCAATAGGTGCTTTGCATTGGAAGCAAGGATATACAGGGCCTACCACTTGGAGCAAAGGCCCCACAAAACCAGTCTCAACGCCTAAAGAGTCCAATGCCTAAGAAAATACCTTGGAATGAATTTGATTGTCCCGATTGCGGAATCAATTGGACCGAACATCCCGAAACTTGGACGAAAGGGTTAATTTGCCCGGAATGTTTTACTTCGGAAAGATACAAGAAGATTTCTGATCCCATCAAGCGTGATCGTTTGAAACGATATCTTGAACTCTTCACCGTAACGGATACTGAACTAATAGCTGCGGCAACTGCGCTCAGACGTAAAACTTGACTCAGGGCTCGTAATCGATGCCCGGCTTGAGGGCTTTAATTTCTTCTATTCCATCTTCGACCAAATCAATAGCATTTCCGATCAATGGCTGAATCTCAGTTTCGATCAGATCCTGTAAAGGGCTGTCGGGAACACCATCTAAATCGGCTAACCCATCATCGATTGCTATTATAACCTCTTCT
>Ga0098044_1000160_pt1 | contig 35802 bp, 35 predicted proteins | sample 10_taG_FD_75053 | JGI IMG/M metagenome (GOLD analysis project Ga0098044, IMG submission 75053) | Marine viral communities from the Subarctic Pacific Ocean - 10_ETSP_OMZ_AT15264 metaG | ecosystem: Environmental > Aquatic > Marine > Oceanic | place: Pacific Ocean | collected 2015-01-16 | reverse complement strand
ATAATGTTTTTTTCCTACCTTTGGCATGTCATCTCCTTACTGTTACTTGTGAGCTACCGAAATAGAAACCGAGAATGGCTAACATCCCCTGCCTGATTTCCGGTAGTAAAACGAATCCTTCCAAACTTTTCCACCTGTCAGCGTGGAATCCCAGAAAGCTAAATATTCCTCCCGAACCTTCATTTTTGATGGTCACAGGGATACTGTAAAAAGCAAAAACAAACGGAGCAATCACCACAGCAAACAAAATGGTAATGGCTATGCTTCTCCTGACCCAAACTCCACCTTCTCCAGTTCTGGCCGCAGCACGATCAGCAGAATCATCCGAAGCACCTTGTGCTGCAATCATCCGCTCCAATGCTCTGGACTGAATGTCCATCTGTGCGGATACAAATTTCATGACGAATCCGGTGATTCCTCCACCAAGCATGGCAACTAACTCACCTGTCATCTTTCTTCTTCCTTAAACTTCTAATTAGTTTAATTATAGATAGAAGCATGAATACGATGGTGCATCCCGATGCCACTAAAGATAGCATCTGACTCGTCTCTTGTGTCGTCACAGCAATTACAGAACCGATCGTTCCAATGAAAGACTTCTGGGCCAGGTCATTCACTAGTCTATAAACTGTGAAACATGAACAATGGCGGTTCCGCTAATCCCTAAGAATTTAGCAGCTTTACCAGCATTAGCACTAAGCGTGATTAACGGATTGTCTTTTACCAAGATGTGACCATTGGTTGCGGAGGGAGCAGTATCGTCAAACGTGACATATACATTATTGTCCTGCACATCAATTATCACATATTTGGTGTAGTCGTCAAATGCAGCAAACTGAGCACCGGTGCCAGTTGTTGCACATGACAGATTTTCGCCTGCAACAGTTCCATTTGGCTGTGGATATAGGTTAGTAATATGGCTATTCATAATTCTGGATATTATCTGGATTGGGTTGAAACATAAGTGTGAAATCGTTTTTTAACGGTGTTATTGTTCATAATCTGGTCCGTCTTTTCCAGTTCGTTAGCCAGATACTTTTCGGCTACCTGTTCTTCTATGACAGCTTTGTCATGCTGGCCATCCATGCGTAAAAAATCTGCATAAGTGGCGTGGGCTATATAATGGAAAAATTCGTTAGGCACTAATGTAATGTCATTAAGTGGTTCCGTATCAGGAGGTGAACTATCGGGATTCAAATCCCAAGTAGTTAAATAAGCAGGAAGTTGTTTCTTATAGGTAACAAAAATAGATGTGTCATTGTCGCTACTTACATTCATCACATGTGCCCCATCACTCTGAACAAAGAAATCAAACTCAACAGAACTATTGTTCAAAAATGGTTCTGCCCGATGCATCCGCATGAACTCCTGAACATCTGAAAGTAATCTAACTATTGGAGCAGGGGTGGTTCCGCTATTAACGCTCCAGCCACTTTCCACTGTGGTTATAATAACATTATCGGTTACGGTCCAGTCATCATCGTTAGTATACTGGACAGCACCTCCACTATCCGGTTCTCCGCTTATAATAGTAAATTGTGCATCTGCCTCACCACTGGTTCCACTAACGTAGATTAAAGAATATAAAGCTGTGGTTCCGTCTATGTCATACTTTGTGTAGGCAGCAACGCTATTTTGGGTGCCGTTTCTTTTATAAACCCCATCAACCGCAGTTGTTCCAGCTCCAAAAACATAAAAACCATCCTGAGTGAATGGGACTATTTGATTGGTTATCGACCTTTGTTCTGCTGATAACAGATATCTTGGCCACATAGGAGTGGCTTGGTAAGCCTCATAAAATCTCCGGTTTGCCAATTCAAGCAGCTTAGTATTCTCATTATCCAAAAAAGAAGACACCCCGGATAACGCACGTACTAATGCGTATAAGTCATAATTCTTTCTCAACTGATTCATGCTTTGTTGGGACTGAGATGGGGGAATCGTTTATTGTAATCCTTTAAAAATTCTGGACTGTGAACTGTTTCACGCCCGTATTTCTTAAGAAGAAACATATACTCTGGGTAAGGAAAATTCGCAACACACTTACCCAATACAGGGTGAGTCTTACCAACATTGGTTTTTGCTTCCGTTGCCGTCTGTTCCTCTCGAGCTTTCTCTGACTGAAACTTCTTTTCATGCTGAGAAAACACTTCTGTGATAAGAGCATCATCAAGTTCGGCATCTGAATACTTGGGAGCTGTTGGTATGAAATTTATGTTCGGTGCATCCATAAGAAAAAAGGGAGGCCAGTTTTGGCCTGACCTCCCCCTTTGGTAATTATTTGCTAATCGCTTTTAGAAAAAACGAGACAGATCGATTACACGGAAACCGATTATGATTTCGCCAGCAGTAATGCTAGCGGCAGCAGCATCGGTAATCTCAATAACAACTTCAGTGTCGGCAGATACTGCCTTAACTGGTAAGCTTCCACCTAAAGTGGTGGTAGTTCCAGCACCCTGAACGAATAGATCGCCAGTATTGAATGTTGGTAAGTTGACGGTCATTGCGTCTACATCGAGAGCGTCAATGAATTCGTCGGGATCGGCAGTGGTTGTTCCCACGTCAATAACAAGTGAACTTGATCCAACTATATCAACACTGTTTACAACTCCACAAAGATCAATAGCTGACCCTGCGGGTAGTGTTAATATTGTATCCTGTCCACCGTTTCCAATTGCTACAATCTCTGCAGCACTCAGAACAACAACATGGGTGAAATCACCACTAGCTTCATTTACAGTTAATTTGGCCATAATAATTTCCTCCTATGCGATGACGGTTATTTTACCATGCGCACCGGGGTGCAACATAGTCAGGGTTAAAGCACAATCAACGTAACCACGTTCTCCTCCACCGAGATTCGGCAAACGAGTGCTACCCATTGGGATTAACTCAGCAACACCGTAGTATTCTGGGTTCAACAGGTAACCGTAGTCCTTGTTAGTTGTGTCCGGCATACAGTCAGGATTACCATTTACGATGGCTACACTTCCGTGATCTGACTGATAAACTTCTACAGATAGTTTTATGGTGGCATTGCTACCATTGTAATTTACACTACGAATGGATAGGTCAGGACCACTTCCGTCTGGATCTAAACGAGCGAAGTCGCTGATGATACGCCTCAAGGCGGTATCGGCAACAAGCGTCAGGTTATTGGTAGATCCCGTAACACGGAATATAGAAGTTATTTGGGTATTAAGTACCGTTTCGGTGTAGGTTCCAGAAGAATGAATACTTCCAGAGGGGGTGCGGAACGCAGAAGGCACATCACTCGGTCCACTGGAATCAATCCAGTCTCCCAAGCCACGCAGCTTGTAAACAGCTCCGGCACCGTCTTCGACGGCACGATCATTAGTTGATGCTAGCGTTGCTTCAATGTCACGTTTCAACTCTCGGATGGACTTGGCTTCGGCTTGAGCAATTTTGGCAGGTCCAACAGATTCAACAGCATCCTGTAAATCGGATACCATATAATCTCTGCGGAACTTCTGCACATAATCACCGAGACGAGCACGTCCTGAGAACTGATCGGTGAATGCGGTGACATCTGCGCCTTCTGCGATTCCAGCAGTGGAAACATCAGCGAGGCTGTCAACCGTCCATTCAACAAACGTAGCGTTAGCTCTGCTTTTAGAAGCAGATGAAAGGATTGGTGTCTCTTCAGGGGCCAAGATGGTTAAAACATCCATCAGGTCCTCACGATTGGAAACAGCCGATCCAGTATTACTTGTATCATATGTATTTGAAAACGCCATGATTTATCGGTTTTTTAGTTGTAAGGTTCTTAATGTGATGAAATCGCTTTTTTGTCCTGATTGCTTAAATCTACTATTCGATTCCTTAATAGCCTTGGTTGATCTTTTTTCAGTTTTTTCGGATGTTGCCGATGACGGCACACTATTGCTTGAAGGTTCCAATGCTATGTTAGCCTTGGGTTTGGTCTGGGTATTTGTCGGGCTATTGGGTATTTCTTTTCTTCCATAAATAGAATTAGTAGCGTGTGCTATAAAATATGGAAGCATAGAACTTAAACGAGGGTCTACTTCATTTAACTTTTTTAATCCGGGATCTGACATAAATTCTATAAAAGCAGACTTTTTCTCATTCTCGGATTGATCCTGAAGCCAACCCAGTTCTTCAATGGCCTTGTTACCCATGGCAAATTTAACTGATTCAGCATTTTGTGCAAACTTTAGAGAATCCAACTGATCCGGTATATAAATATCCCTTGCTTTTTTAGCGTTCTTTAATGCATTACGCACATCCGCTTTAGTCATGGGTTGACCTTCCAGTTGAGTGATCTCATCTGTTGCACTCGTGTAATCAGATTCAAACAATAAGTCCTCAGCCCAATCTATAATGCGAGTAACTTCATCGGCTTTAGATTGAAGATCCTCTATGGTTGATAAGTCCTTAAAAGGATTATCAGAAACCTTTGGTTTTTCAATTTTAAGCTCCTTTTGTTGCTCTCTCACTCGAATCAATTCCTCTTCTGCCGTTTTTCTTTTCTTGGTCAATTCACCAATACGAGACTCGGCTCCGGGGATTAGCTTCTCCCTGAGTTCACTAAGTTGTTCTTCGGATAACTCATCCAAATTTAACTGAGAAAGAACATTGTCCTCCGCTTCGGGTTCGGTTTCAGCGACTGATTCAGTCTCTTCTACCTCCTCCTTAACTTCGGAAGATTCTTGAGAAGCTTCGGGTTTCCCCTGAAGTTTCTCGCTACGGCTCAGAACTAATTCTGACGCAGATTGATTTTCCACTGATTCTGGTTCGGCTTCAGCGATAGCCTCAACGATTCCTTTTGACATAACTGTTTCCACTGTTTTACGCCCAGAGACGGCGAACTATTTATATTAACATAGGTTAAAGCAAATCTTTATATCTTTTTTCTAAATTTTTCCATCCCGACAATTGTAACATGTCATCAAGGGCAATTATCCTCCCTGATATTTGTTGTATTTTGTCAGTTGTAGCATCAGATAATTCACCAATACTTTGCTCCCGAAGGTCATCTATTACACTAATGAACCTAGCGAAATGTTCATGGTTATGTAATGCTTTTATATCTTTTTCTAAATTATTTTTTGGCATGTTTTCTTAGAGCTTCTGCGAGACGTTCCATCCGAGGTCTAATACCCGGGATGCCTTCTTCTACCGCATTACGATATTGGTCATTATCTAAAAATTCCTCAGCCGCTTCTAGGAATTTGTCTTCATTGATTAGCTCAAGGGTTTTAGGACTTTGGGCAATTGATCCCCTGTAGTGTTCACTGAACAAAGAACCACGGAGATATTCAGGGAATGAATCAAAATCTCCAATCATTTTATTTAGAGAAACGAGACGTTCCTTAACGTCTTGATCTAGAAGGTCTTCCGCTTCTTTCTTCGTGATGGTGTCCCCTTCCTCCACATCAGCACCATAATGCCCATAGCCAATTGTCCATTCGGTTTCGCCCGGGAGTTGATAGGCTTCGCCCCTAAAGGCTTCATCTTTACGGAGGATGGCTTTATAGAATTCGTTAGAGCGATCTCTAGCAAATTCACTAGCTGTTATATTATCAGTCATAATTAATAGTAAACAAAAGAAAAGTTTTTTTACAAACATATACACCGATGGCGAAAAGAAAGGCAATTGTTAGAAAGGTTTTCATTGTTGCATCTGTTGAGTTTGAACTCCGCCCATCTCGGCCGGAGCTGTTCCAATGCGGCCTATTTGCGCATTCTGAGCCTGCTGCATAGAGAACTGATACTGCCCCATATACTTTTGCAACCTCTCTGAAAAAGCTGGATCTGATTGCAGCCTCGCAACGATATCAGGCTGTTGGACATAACTTTGCAAAATCTGCATAGCGATCTCGGCCCCATTCGGGCGAGCTGGCATTTCAATCCCTGCATAAATTTTCGAAATATCATCGGTAACATCTTTCAGTATCTCTTGTTGTGCGGTTTCTATCGGCTGTAAGACCGAATCTGCAAGCATAGGATCTATGCTTCCGGCGATTAAAGTGATTAAGTCATCAATATTTATACGCCCGTTCCTGTCAAGTTGGAGAAGGGAAACCATTGATTGGAGTTTTTTCTCCTGAGTCTCAGGATCATTATTAAGCACATCATAATTAATGGTAACATCAAAGTTTTCGTCCGGGTTGCCCTTGTTAAAGACTTGAGGATCAGGGACTCCTGTAACTCTAAAAAATATAGAATCGGGGCCAAACCTTTGAAAGCACCGATAACACATCGAAACAACTTCAGCTGAATGTTGCAGATATTTATCTACCAAGAATTGTTTTCTGACCTGACTGATCTGGGAATCTTCATCCAGACCAACCAAGCGGTCAGCTTGCTCCTGCATGGTTTCTTCTATTTCAACAGAACCGGAATTATCAGGGGGAGCAGGGCCGAAAGTAATTTCCCCTTTCCTTCTTTCCGGGATCATTCTACCGGGACCCCAATCAGAAGGGGCGTGGCCTACAGGGTGCATTATTGGCGGGATGGTAGTGATGCTGTTCCTGTCAATTCTGGAATCCCTCTCCACCTTTATGGTATTCTGAATCCCCCTGAGAAGATCGGGGATAGTGGTCGTATCGTATAGCCTCTTACTATCTTCAGATAGTTTGGTGACAACCACAGGATAATCCTCATACCCGTTAAGTAACTCAAACTTAGCATATGCAGGGGTTTGATCGTTGCCCGTAAAGTCTTTATGGAAAATAGTGCAATAGATTCCTTCCGAACCATCCTCCTTGTCGATTAAACGCTGATACCCGTAAACAAGCTCAATGAGTTCCTCAGCCTCATACGCATTATCCGTAAGGCTCAAGCTACGTCTACCCTCCTGTTCCCTTTCAATCGAATCAATGTTTACGCCACGATAGCGTTCGATTACAAAATCTACAAAATCTTCATCCCAATCATCGGTTGTTACTTTATTCTGCAACTCTTGAGGAGTATAGTAGGTCCTCCAAAAACAATATGGTGCTCGTTGGGGATCAGTGACATAGGGCGGAAAAATAAAATCTCCATCCGGAGCTAATGTTTTAACCTCGGGACAATTCACCTGTCTCCTGACGATGGGTAATTCAGTGACTCCAAACTTCCTGAGTTCCCGCAAAGCTTTCCTAGCTCTCTTCGTTGAAACACCCAAGAACGAAGCTTGCATCAAGCTAACAATACTTTCCTCGTCCTCACCATTTACAATGCTTTCCCCAATCTCGGGGTCAAGACTTGCTATTTGATCAAGACTTAGCCTCTGAAGAAAGCTTCTGTCTTCCCTGTGCCAACCAACATAAGTAATAAAGATACCTCTTTCCAGAAGATAGTTGGCCCCAAGCTCCATTTCTCGCTTAAATCTAGGGATATACCCTGAAGTAATCATCCATTTAAGGAAATCACTAACCACCTTGGATCTTGGAATATCAGCAAATTCGACAGGAAATGCCCTGATATTTGACCTGTTCATGGCAGATAGGAACAAAGATACCAGCCGGGTGATCCTTTCGTCTATGGTATGGGCCTCAACATCAGAAGCTCCCTCCCAAGGAAAGGCATCAGCACCATGCTTACGCATATCCCTGCTCTTACCGGGCCACCAGTTACGTCTGTCATCGTAGCTACTCCGGCATAAATCGAAATAAGACTCCAGTTCCGTAACCGATTGATTGTATGAATGTAAAAGAGATTTAACGTCAGGTTCTTTACTCACGTATGTCAAGGACTCCGAAATTGAATTATTCTTCATTTACTTTATTTCTCGCTGATTGTATTATGTGAGAGATATATTCCCTGCTAGGAGCACTTATCATATCACATAAATCATACGGCAGTATAGGTATTCCACTTTTATGGGTAACTCCCCTGCAAAAAATCTCCCAAGCAATCAAACGATCAACTTGCTCAAATATCCATCCCCGATTAAGGGTAATGTCATCCGGGATATCTATAACTGGTTCCATTTTTATCCTTAATGCCGTGAATTATTATGTTCTTGTGTATTAACTTTCCTCTGTATCTTCGGGGAATTGAAACAGCAACCTTCTCTCCTATTTCTTTTATCTCCGCAAAGACATAGTTGGGATTCAAGGCCGGCTTAATAACCCATCCCTTGAAATGTTTTGGAACAATTTCCTCTATATAGGCTGCCTCTCCCAATATAACCTGACCCTCCTCCGTGATCCATGTGGCTCTCTGTTTCCCTGATACCATATCACTTGATAATTTATTATTAACCAAGTTCATAGCCTTCTCAAAAGAAATGTCTAACTCCTTGGATATTTGAATAAGTCTTTTCTTTGGCATTAATAACCCCCAGAGCCTTTGCTCAAAACCGATAACGATTGTTCAGTGACATGGTCAGGACCCTCTCCACCATTCGACATTCGCAAATAGCGAACCAAATCAAAAAAATCTTTAAGAGCCTCATCCGACTTACCTTTTGAATTATAATTAATTAAACTGTCAATTAAATTTCCACAATCCTTGTGTATAAAACATCTTGGCTTATTAGCCGAATCAATCTTCACATTAGGAGTATAACTGAACCATTCGTCAATCGCATTAATTCCAATCTCCTCAGTCCTGCCATCAGAAGGGACAAATATTAAACCATATTGGTCAAACGCCGTGAATAGATCTTCATTGTTTTCATTCTCCCTAGCGAAGTAACGACTGTCCCCAATCCTTTCAAATACCGTAATATCAAGTTCTTCCTCTATCTCTAAAAACAAATCAGAGTATCCCTTAACATTATACCCAATCTTCTTCGTTGCAGGTCCCCGTGACCATCTAGGATCTCCAAATAAAGCCCATTCACCATAACTGTCCCTGTCAGGCCACTCACGCCGAATGTATACATCTCCCTGCCCGTTCACCGCTGCCCATATAGCAGTGTAGTTGCGAGCACCCGCAGGGTCAACAACCTGATAACAGGTAAATCGTTCCTCGTCAGTTATATCGGGGAATACCATCCCATACTTATTAGGAACATCCGAGAGGACATTAACCTCAGTATTGAATAAAGGAAGGAGAGAAGTCATACTCCTTACCGGAATCCCATACGCCCTGACCAATATCTCCTCCTCTGGCCTGTTTTCCAAGTCCTTTGCCAGCCTGTCAAATCCCCCAAAAGGATTCTCATCCGAATGCAGGTAAACAACAGACGCATCCCTTGCAGGGCTATATTGGCGTACAGGAACCTGTTTACCCAGTAATGAAGCCATCTTGGTCTCCAGTATCTCACTCCCCTTCAGGTATTCATTAATGAAAGGAGTGTAACCATTGATCGGAGTAAAGGCTATCAGCATCTTGCTGTTACGAGTGGCTAACCTGAAACGTAAAGTATTAATCAAAGATGAATCACCAAGATACTCATCCAACCAAGCTCCAATGTTAAGACTGTTGGGATACTTGAAACCAAACTCAAACCCTTCCAAAATAGTCTGGTTATTACTGAATTGAGTGTAAGTCTTGAAATCAACACGAGTCTTAGTGTCCGGGAATATGAAACTACTCCCAGTAAAACCATTCTGCATAGAGTAGTTGATGTAACCCTCCACTCCCTTGGTTTTCTTCTTAAACTCTTTAGGCATCATCTCCCATATAGATGCCTGTTGAACCTTCCTAGATGTATCCGCATTCTGTGAAAAACAAACAATGTGACCATTCTTGTTCTTCATAACACTCTCCATCACTATCTTGGCACACCCAGTTGTCTTTCCAGACCTGTTGCCCCCTAAACAAAGACATTCATTATACTTAACAAGACCATCCCTGATCCTACTCCAACCATTCAAATCAAACCCATGCCTAACAGGATCATTGACGGAAAACTCTATCAGCTCCTCATACTGCCTGTGATAATCCAAAAACCCGTCAGGGTCACTCTCGAGCATCTGTAACAACAGATCATCAGCAAGTGGCTTTAATATAGGATGGGGAGTGAATTCTAGCGTTTTCAATTGTTCCAGAACATTGGATCAAACCGATCATTAAGGTAATCCTTGCTGTCAGGGTATCTCTTGGGCTTCTCAAACTTCCCTTTAAGCAAGTTCATTAACTTCGCCGGAGGAAGACCAACAACACACACATTACCGTCTTTCTCCAGAACAATCCACCACTGGTCTGACATGTCTGAAAGAACTTCAGCCACGAAATCCATGGAGTTATTTTCATTTTGGGGGAACATCTATAACATCTGATTTCTTGTATTCTAACATACGTTTTTTAATCATCTCTTCCGTGGCAGTTAGCTGCTCCCTCGTCACCACATGCCTCTCCTCGGTTATCTCAGAAGGTTCCCCCCTGAAATGATTACTAGACCGCTCAGCCTTTTCCAAGGCAATGCTGACAGGAAGCAGATCCTTTATTTGCACCACACTGTCCTCATCATCAAGAGACCTAGATACCCTGTCAATGATCTCTTCCTGTAAAGAATATAGCTTTAAGAAATTCCTCGCAGAAATCTTAGCTCCAAGATCCTTCCACTTCCCTACATAATCAGCATAATCAACCAAGACACTTACAATTGTGTGCTTTGTAAAGCCATACTCCCTGCGAATACCACCAACACTAAACCCCTGACTGTGGAGATACAGGATCTTAGCCACCTTGTTAGGGTTGTAACGACTTAGACTCTTGATTCCCTGAACCTCCTTCTTCCCTGAAACATCCTTAATAGCCTCGGCTATTCCACTCATTATTTTTTTACGCTCATTCATTATTATGATTTTACCACACGCAAATGGACATATCTGTCATTATATTGCAATGAAAATTAAACTTTAGTGTTAGTTAATGATATCGGGAATATACCATTCCCTCGTAATCCTTCAAGTAAAACCGTTAGCACCTCATATTTTTAAAGGGCAGTTTATGTATATAGTAGTGCGCTCTGGCCGTTGGGTCGATCCCCTCCCCCCTGTCTGTAAGTAGTTGGCAGTCAACAGTTTACATGGCGTAGGTTATAAATTAATGAAGATTTAAATTTTACCAAAAAAGGTAGTTAGGGAAGGCTTTTATTAGCTGAGGAAAATAGGTTTTCGGGGCAAAAAAAGGAAGGCTCCTCAACCTATGAAAAAGAGACAAAAGGGAGGGAGGAAAATGAGGGTTTACCCTAAGTTATTTATTGATAGCATCAATTAAAGCTTGCAAGGGTTCATCCGGAGGAGGTAAAAGCATGATCACACTAACGTTAACCAAATAAAAATATGACAATTAAAATAAAAAACGAAGGCTTTTATTCAAAGTATGGGGACGAAAAGAGATTCGCCCTTTTAAGGGAGGGCACGGACTACACTGTCCACAGTATAAGAGGAGACAGAACTATTGTCTATGGAACAGACATTAGCAACAGAGCGTGCTTAGCTATTGTCCACTCAGAGGAGGTAAAAGCATGAACGGATTCATCTTGTATAAAGGGATCACAAACGGGCAACGGTTCGTTGTAATTGCAACGGGGTTTAACCGGGCTTCATCAAATATCAAAACCGGGGACATGATCCAAATTTGGATCTTACTTGTGGATCAAAGCCCGGTTGCGGGCATTCAATCCGGGCTTGATGCTTTGACGATCTGCATCGGGTGTCCCTTTTCCAGTGGCAACGGGTGTTACGTCAACCTAGGCCAAGCGCCCTTGGCAGTGTGGAAAGCCTATAACAATGGGTCCTATGCACCTTTGGAGGACTATTCTGTCTTTCAAGATAGGGAAGTTCGCTTTGGGGCTTATGGGAATCCTTCTCTACTTCCCTTGCGAATCGTGAAAGCGATTAGACGGCGAGCCGGAAAAACAACAGGCTACTTTCACGACTGGAAAGCGAATCAAAAAGCTAAGAAATACAACAGGTATTTTATGGCTTCAACTGATACCTTGGCATCTTTAGAAGAAGCCAAGTCACAAGGCTTGCGGGTCTTTCATTCTAGCCGGAATAAGCCTTTGGGAAAGTTCACTACCTGCTTAAATGTGACACGTGGTAAAACGTGTGCAGAATGTGGGATATGTAACGGCGGGCATGGTCCTGACATATGGGTGCCACTTCACGGCTCCGGGGCAAAGAAAGCCTTTCAATTGATCAATAACTAAACACTAAAAATAGAAGGAATAAACATATGAAAAATACAGTATTAAGAAGTTACTCGATCGAAGACGGGGCAAAGTTTTCGGTTAAAGATATAGATGAAGCTCACAAACTTTATAAAGCAAAGGGTGGTGAGTATGGAAGGACCGGGGGTTTTCTGAATAGAGGTCCCATTAGAGCTCTTGATGATAATCTATGGCAAACGACACTAAACGAACTCTACAGCATCATAGACAAGAAAGGAGATTCATAAAATGCCATATAAACAGACATATGTTGACCGAAAAATAGTAATGATAGAACGCCGGGAAAGCTATGGAAACGTACGCTACTATCCTTTAAACACTTCAGCCAAATTGCTGACTTGTTTAAGTCCTAATCAAAAGACCCTGACTCATTCCAATCTCAAGATTATAGAAGAGCTTGGTTACGAGATTGACGTTGCCAATCCAGTAACAGATTGGAGGTCCTAATGATTGAAAGCATACTTGAGATACTCATCAGACTGCAGATTGTAGCGGTACCTATCCTGATAGTGATCCTATACTTGGCACTGCGGAAAAGGTAGCCACAAAACCAAAGCCCGGGCTTAATTGACCCGGGCTTTTTTGTACCCTGATGTTGGCAAGGTGGCGTTTGTGGCGTATTGCATGGGGGGTAAGTCCTATTCTCAGACAGAATGCTTTCTAGGGGTATTAGCGGGCGTTCTAGAAGGTACACAAAAAAAGACCCCCATTGACGGGGGTCCTTGGGATTGGAAGGCTGGGGGCTACGCAGCGAGTGCCAAGTCAGAGGTTCCCTCTCCTCGTAACTCTGCCCGACTCTCCTCGTTCTAATACCCCTGTTTTTTTAGGTAAATAGTGCAATTTTTTACTTTACATCCCTAATAACAATATCAATATTTATAACCATATGAAAAACCAACAGTTGTTTGAGGCCATCATGGCCCATGAAGAAGAACAAGAGGCTCACGCCTACCACTCCATCGAGGGGCAGTTGATTAAGACTGCCCTCTCAACGGCAGCAATCAAAGTCGTGATGGATGAGGAAGACGAGAAGGCATATCACCAAGACATGCAAGAGATGGATCGTGAACCAACAGACGAGGAGTTGGACATTATGTTCCTCCGGATCTTGGAGGAGGAGCGACTCACCGCCGACAGAAGAGTCACATGAGTTGGAAACCTCTGGTATATTGGACTAAGAAACCCAAACCGTTTCCCCATCTGAACACTACCGATAAAGCTGTGCTTATAACTCTGGCATCATACACTGGCCGGGAGGACAAATGTTTTCCCTCGGTTGACACAATCGCCAAGACCTCGTGGTCCTCACGGTCCAGTGTCATCCGATCTTTGGACAAATTATCTGAGTGTGGGTTAATTGCCCGGAACAAACGCTACAACAAGTCCACCATTTACACCATAGTCTCGGGGGTATCAGAATGAACCTCTATCTTAGTATTACTAATACTATTAACTATTAATAATTAAATACTAATACTTAATACTTACAGTCCCAATATGAAACCTGAAAAAATTAAACCGGTATCAGTCTCAACCACCACCACCTTGGGTGAGTTTGCTGATACTGCTAAGACTCCCAACGATGACTGCGTCATCCTGCGGTGGGGAACAGAACCCACCGCAATTGTAAACTCAAACCTGATATACGATGTGGCAGAAACACCGTGCAACACTTCAACACTTCAACACTTCGACGAATGTCTCGACGACTGACTCTTGACGATATCCGGGAGACGGCCAAGGCCCACAAGGGGGTCTGTCTCGACACGACCTTCGAGAACTGTCGCACCACCGTGAGGTGGCAGTGTCATTTCAACCACGAGTGGGACGCTCCCATCTTCCGTGTCCGATGGGGCAGATGGTGTCCTGTGTGCAGGGTAGCCATGAAGAGACGTCGAACCAAAGCTAGGTTTGTAAAAGCAATCAGGGAACAGGACCCGGTATACTGGGCTGACAGGTTGTTACGAGTGCGTGATGACTTCACCCGCTCGTGGGTGGCATCAATCATATGGTGGGCATACAACCTACCTGCGAGGGACTCGGACTGTCCGTTGTTCCAGATGATGGACGATCACATTCATGGACAACCCTACTCGGAATCTGATTTCAAGAAGGCAATGAGATCCATTGGACTGCCACCACCAGCTTTGATTGTGCCATCCTAGCTAGCTTTTTGGTATAAACTCGGCCGAAACTTATACCAAACTTTTAGTATCCGAAAAGTTTTCATAAACTATTAAAAGTTTAACCCAAACCGTATAAAATTTATAACACAGAGAGGAAAAACAAATGGACAAACGCCAAATCCGCAGGGATTTTTTAAAAATAGACAAGCTGGTCCCACCCGGGAAACCACCCAGACCAGTGAAGAAACGGGGACGACCCATCAAATGGACCACACCACGGGTGCCATTGTATACTCGGGTGGATCAGAAGACTAAGGACCGATTGATTAAGGACTCAGTTGGTGGAAGCGTAGGTGAATTTTTAGATAAACAATACAATGATTAGTCCGCAAGAACTCAAGGTGCGGTTGAGTGCCAACATCAACTCTCTGATGTCAGAGGTTTTCCCCGATGCAAAGCGGGAGACGGCAGGTAAGTATACGATGGGGGACCTCGACGGGAACCCGGGCAGGTCCACTCAGGTATACCTGCACAACCAAGCCAACGTTTATGTAGCCAAGGACAACGCCACTGGGCAAGTCTTAGGGATTCTCGATCTACTGATCCGAAAGCGTGGGACAGGCTACCACGACACCGTGAGGTGGGCGTTACGCTGGCTGGGCATTTCACAGAGTGAGATCCACCCGGTTAAGCAGGCTTCGGTTGCAGTGGAGGCCAAGTTGGATACCTCCGCACTCAGAGGCAGTGAAACTGCCAAGTATCTGGCTGCTCGAGGAATCAATGAGCGAGTGTGCTCCAAGTATGGGGTGGCGCCTTACCTGAAGAACGGTAAGGAGTTCTGGACTGCTAGCTTCTACGATGAGGAAGGAAGGAGCAGGATGTTCAAATGCACGAACATCGAACGGGGATCTAAGAAGCAGATCTTTACCAGCAAACCACCGTTCTGGTCGCTGTTTGGTTTGAACACCATTGACGACAGCAAGTCCATCCTTCTGACGGAAGGTGAGATCGATGCCATGAGTCTGGATGCCATCCAGTCCGGGATTCCTGAGACTTCGGAGGACACAGCCATACCTGCACTCAGCGTCCCTTGTGGAGTGAGCAACATGGATTGGATCAGCAACAACTTTCAAACTCTCAGCGGATTGGAAACCATCTTCTCCTGCTGTGACAATGACTCGGCGGGAGATCAGCTATTCTTAAAGCTCGGAGAGCGACTTGGAGTGGACAGGGTTAAACGTCTGTCCATTCCATTGGAGTATAACGATGTTAATCAATGGTATCTGGAGGCCAAACCCACCTATCAGGATCTCTTTGCGTTGATTCACGAGGCAGAGGGACACACCCTTGCCACCCTGTCCAAGGCCAATGAGTTCAATGTCCAACTCACCGATGAGATCACCCGCTACGAGCAGGAGAAAGAACACCGTAATTTTATCTGGGATGTGCCCTTGAGTCTGAGACCTAGCGAATTGATAATAGCAACAGGCCTGCCCGGGCATGGGAAATCTCAGCTCTGTTATGAAATCCTCCTTCATCAAGCACTGGAACAGAACCGTAAGAGTCTGGCTATCAGCTTCGAGATTACCATCCCTAACATGCTGTGGAATCTGGCACACATACATGCTGAAGAAGCACCCACCTACGAGAACCAAGATGAGATCATCAAGGACTTTGACAACATCTTCTTCATGGACTCCTCCTCATTCAAATCCATCAAACACAACTGGGAAGGAGTGGAGGAGAACATCCGGTTCGCCAAACAGAAGTGGGGGGTGAGTTTTGTTCTGATCGATTCGTTCCAGTACTTGGCTCCAAAACTGGCGTTCGATCTTCAGTCTCTGATTATTAAATCGATGCAACGATTAGCAGTCAAGGAGCAGATGACCATCCTCCTCATTGCTCACAGCGATGGGAAGAAGATGGATCAAGGGGGTAAGTATCCTCCCAAGTCTCCTTCTGATATACTCGGGTCACAGGACACCGGGGCTGCTGCTCACACCATCTTCTCCTGCTGGCGCAACACCCAGAAAGGACTCATTATGAGTGGCGATGACGAGGAGCAGAAGAAGGTGTGGTCCAAGAAGTGTGACGGTAAGTTCACTGTGTTTAAGCAGCGAGCAACCGGAGACAATTTCGAGAAGGACCTCTGGTTCGATACCGAGAAGAGGAAATTTTCACTAACACCAATCATAACCTACGAACCCACGGAGGGTTTGTATTAAAACCAAATAAGATCATGCCGATAAAAACGATAGAAAAAGTGGAGATCATGAAAAAAGAAGATGGTTCCCCAAAAACAAAGAACATCCCGAATGTGGGAGACCTCTATGAACTGTGGGTCAAATGCACAGATGATTTCGAGGGAATATCCATGGCCAAATCAACTGAGCCGTTCTATACCACGCCGGGAACCAAGGTTTCCATCACGGAAAAGACGGATCGCAACGGTAATCCTCGATTAGCGAACAACGGAAACCCCGAAATATCAGTCAATCGATTGAAGGATGACGGTTCAGAATGGGACAACAAACCGAGGTATGCCATGAGTCAGGATAATACTCCCCAAGGACAGGTAACGTCCTTTGCCAACCTGTCCAACATCAAGGGGCAATACACAAAGAACACACGGGGGATTGAGATCGGACAGGCTCTGAATAAGGCTGCTGATTTCATGACCAACGGAACTGACTGCGACAAGCAGACATTGTTTGCCCTTGCAACGGCTATCCTTGAAGTGGGGGATGCCTTGAGAAGCGGAAAGGAATTGGAATTCAAAAAGGAACCCACACCTGTGGCCTTTGAGGAAAACCCATTCTAATCCATTGTTTTGGGGTAGCCAATGGGGGCTACCCCTCTGAACTTTAATATAAAATTAAACACCTATGCATTTTTACGAAATCTCAATTAATGGTCCGTTCTTGAGGACCGATGTTGAAACTCCACCGCAGGCGAGAAAGCTTGTAGAGTCAGGCGTAAGGGTTGTCGCCAGTGTGACCACCAAACTAGCCATCTGCCCCAAACCCTACCTAGAGAAGTGGGGGAAGGAGGAGGCTGCGAGACTGGCCCGTAAGTATCCTCTCCTTCCGATCCCTGAAATAGTTGCTCGGGTCTATGGAGTGAGGGTCCATCCCGAAACAGGGGAGGAGATCCTCACTTCTCTATTTGGCACCTTGGTGCATAAACAACTGGAGGATGCCCTCAATCTTTTAAAGTTTAAGAAACGATGGTCCAATAAACCATATGAGAAATTCGTTAAACCGTTCTTGGAGTGGTTTAAAACAAACCAGTTCAGTGTCGTTTCATGCGAGAGTATTGTCGCTGGTTACAACACAGTAGGTCAGGTGGATCTAATAGCAACGCACAATGGTAAGGTGTGCCTGTTTGATTATAAGACCCGGGAAGCAGGGGACAGCGGTATATCCAAGAAAGCTTACACCTCCGACTGTATGCAACTGGCCATTGAAGCCGAGATGGTTATGCATAAGATGAAATTATCCTATCGGCCTGATGTCTACACTGTCATTATTGACAGCAACTCCGGGGAAACCTATGCAAAGAAATGGACAGACACTGCTGTTGAAAAGGCAGCCATCGAAGCCAAGTTTTACATTAACCATTACGACGACATCTACAGGCTACATGCCCCTGATAGAAAACCCTTACCCTAATGAACAAAGAAATATGGAAAGACGTTGTTGGTTATGACAGAGACTATCAAGTCTCCAACCGAGGCGGGGTTAGATCCCTGAAATTTAACAAGACTAAGATTCTAAAACCCCAAACCCATGGCAATAATGGCTACTGGCGAATTGGGCTTTGCAAAGGAGGAAGACAAAAATTTCACCGCATTCCACGTCTAGTTGCCAAAGCCTTTCTCCCTGATTGGGATGAGAGTTTAGAGGTAGACCACATCAATGGGGTGAAGAAAGAAACCTACGTATCAAATCTGAGAATGGTAACCCATCAAGGGAATAGCAGAAGCTTCAGAACCAAGGCGCAGGGATGCACTTCTAGATTCCGAGGTGTCTCTTGGCGTAAGGATAAGAAGAAATGGACGGCTGTCATCACCTTGGCTGGGAAACAGAAACACCTTGGCTACTTTGTTGATGAGGCAGAGGCAGCAAGAGCCTATAACAAGGCAGCCATACAATATGGATTCAACCCTGAAGCACTGAATCAACCTAAACCAAATATAAAATGATAAAGAAAACTAAAAGATTTGTGATACAATCCTCCACCATCTCTGACAAAACTGACATCCCCGAGAGGGGAACCTACCTGCACGAATACTACCTGATTGACAAAGGTCATTGGGTCCCACAATCAGATCGATACCTCTATTATAATGAGGCGAGGAGGAAGCAGGGACCCCAGCAGGTGGTGACCAATCGCTCCACCCTTCTTAACAGGGGATGGGACTTTGAGTTTAGACCTATTCCTGTTAAGCCCGAGGACCGGACAGTGGTTGAAAGAGATGAAGTGATAGAGCAAACAAAACGACAAGAGGGTCATCGAGGTACAATACCTTTACCTTCATCACGAAAACCCTTACCTATAAGAAAATGAAATGCCATACACTGACCCTGAACAAGAACGTGAATACAAGCGTGAGTGGCACCTCCGTAGGACTGCTGAAAAAAGAAAATGGTTGAATGAATATAAATGCAATAAACCATGTTCTCGTTGCGGGAAAATCTATGACCCTTTGTGCTTGGATCTGCATCATCTCAATCCAATAAATAAGGTGTCAACCATAGCAAGTCTCGTGCAAGGCACCGTTCCGCTGGTTAGCCTACAGAAAGAAGTTGAGAAATGCATCATCCTTTGTGCCAACTGTCACCGACTTCACCACTATAAAAATTAATCTAAAAATGATAACAACAATCTCACCACCCGATCCAGAAGAATTGTCAGAAGCAGTTTGTATACTGGCAGCACATATGAAATACACTCCACTCAAACTCTTGGAGGAGTTATTCCTGTCAGAGTATTTAAACGAAGAGGACGTAGCTAAGGTTGCCTTATACTTGGGGTTGCCTTACGAACAAATCCGTCGTATCATCGAGGACATTTAATAATGAAGAAGAAACCATGGACCCAGTCTCGCTGGAGACTCTTTAAGCTGGCAGCTTGGAGGGGGGCTAGGAACCCTTTGAAGTATGAGGCAAGGGGTAAGGCCCTCGTGGGTCGTAAACTCAATCCTAAGACCAAGAGGATGCGTAATGAGTATAGGTGTAGATCATGCAAGGGGACCTTCCCTGTAAAAGGAGTATCTGTAGATCACATCGAGTCAGTTGTTCCACTTGACTGGGCGGATAATGAGGACTGGGATTGGAACGTGATCGACAAGAGACTCTTTTGTCCTCTGGATGGGTTACAAGTTTTATGTAAAAAATGTCACAAGGAGAAAACGGATGAAGAAAATAAAGAAAGAAGAGAAAATAGGTACAGACAGAATCAGGAATCTTAAAGCCAAACTCGCTGAGGTTATGTTGAACAACATAACTATGGCCCAGATGTGCAACTTCCTTTTTAAGAAGTGCCAAGAGAATGCCGACACGAAGGTCAGCAAGATGAGTTCCAAGGAGATCCTGCAGTTAGAGAAAGAACTCGACACGAAGAGTCCCCCGAAGCAGAGTAAAGAATAATTAATGGGGGTGCTTGGTGAGCTTTAGCAGTAATGTGGGCAGGGTTTGTTTGTTTTACCTTTATTAAACCCAAGACCCCCATGTATTCTCCACGTAAAGAATTCGATGAAGACCTTCACCAAGAATTCGATTTCACTGCGAAACTTAAAACAATCGAATATCTAGGCAATCTAGGTATTAATGCTGTAGAGAACCCGGACAGGTATGGTGTGGATCTCATTGTCCCCGACTGCTTCTATGTAGAAGTCGAATGCAAGTATGTGTGGACCGGGGAAGAGTTCCCCTATAAGGACGTTCACCTGCCCTACAGGAAGTCTAAATACTTCAACCTAGATATGCCCACCCTGTTCTGCATCTGGAACCGGGAGTTCAGCCACCTGATCTCATTCAATAGCTTTATCGTTAAAGAGATAGAACCCGTTGAAGTTAAGAACAAGTATATCCCCGAGGGAGAATTGTTCTTTAAGATACCAATAGACCCTGAATTCTTATAGTAAAAGATCTAGCGTGTGCTGGGCACAAAAATTGATTAATGCTTCGGGCTGATACCTACATTAGGCGGACTATACTCCCTTATAGCCATTAAATCACCCTCAGTAATAATCGTCTTATCCCGTAACTCTACCTGTAATACCCCGTTCTCTTTTATGTTGGGATAAATTTCAAATAATTTTTCAATTTTATTTAATCCCTGAAGTGTGGATAATAACTTCTCAACTTCGGTCATTTTATAAAACATAGAACTATCAATTTTTTTCTTGTAATTCATAGCATCGGTATAGGTAGGATAAGTAATGTCTCCTACTTTTGCATCATAACTAAAGACCCTAAATACATCCTCATCCGTATGGGGTTTCCCTTCATTAATCAGTTGGGTTTTTTCTCTCTGCCATTTGTCAGCGATTGAATCGCTTACCACCACCTGAAGGTTTCCTACTTTATTTCGTAAAATGTCAATTATCTCCCATTGACTAAGTCCAGCCTGTTTATACAAACTAACAATCCTCTCTTCGTCTATAGTTCCCGAAGACACATCCATCGCTGCATCTTTAAGTCGGATTAATTTTGTAATATGCGATTGGTAATCCTTATTAAGATCTTGGAATGCAGTTAAATATTTCCTTTTATCAATCATAGAAGCTTCTTCATTCTGTAAATCAAGTGTTGCCTCAACAATACCAACCTCTCTTCCAAACTTGGCTTTAAGGTCTTCCTGCCTTATTCGTGCAATATTTTTAAGGTTGGTCCTAATATTATTTATAGATTGGGAACTAGGGTTGGCCTCATATATCAAGGATCTCTCTACATCATAGTCTTGTGTTCTTATACCCAAACTCCTATATAACATCTCATCCCAATCTCGCCTTGGAGTTCCTTCAATAAACCCTCCAAGTTCTAAAAGATTAATAAAATCACCCCAGCCTGCCACACGAAATGTGCTTTCTATAAAATACCACAATCGGTCTTGTCTGTTGGAAGCCTCTTCCGCTGATAAACTTATTGGATTTCCTCGGTCATCAAACCCAGATAGCGACTCCATCCCGCTTTGCATAATAAAATTACCCTCACCACCAAATTCATCAATAAGGATATTCATCAGGTTGGTCTTTATTTGATTATCACTGGCATCTGGATCTTTGGAAAATAAATCTGCAACTGCACCTACCATTCTAGGGATTAAACTATATTGGTTTAGGTAAGCTAAGTTTACATATCGGCCCTTAGTCGGATCATCTTTGTTTGGGAAAAATATTAAATCATCATTCCGATTCCAAGGAGCAACAAAGTTCCTCAACTTGTTTCGCATATCAGAATCAAATCCGGTTGCTTCATCATTTAGCCCAAGCCATAAGGCGGTAGAACCCGCAGCCACCGCTACAAAGGAAGCTTCATTTCTTAAGCCACGCCACCGTAACTTACTTTTTGTTGATTCAGAAACATTTTTAAGGAACTTTCGGTCCATTCCCATTTCCAAAAGAAATTTCTCTGGCTGGAATTGCATCTTTAATGGAAGGACAGTAAGATTAACTGTGTTCCTTACCAACTCAGCATTAAACGTAGCAAAGACAGGTAAGACACCCCACTTTGAAGCTTGCTTAACAACAGGAGCAACATTGTCGTAATTAGGATAGTGAGCATTGGTGAAGTTTGCTGCCATTTCCGCCACCATGTTGGATCGGGTAACCTCATCAACCCCATCTAAGTGAGGGACTATATCATCAAACATCTTGGAATTTCCTTTCCAAGTTGTATACCGAAATGCGTTATCTATAGAAGAATAAACAGAACCGGGGACTTTTATAATTGGATTATCTGTGATCTTTTTAGTCCAACTACCCTCAATTATATTATCATATAAGGCTCCTTTAACTACGCTGTTGTCTAATACGCCCAACTCTATAGCCTTATCAAAGTCTCTTATTACTTCCGCCTTTTGGGGCCCCACACCAAACTCACTTAAACCAGCTCTGGCTGCCGTGACCATATTCCTGAAAGGATTATTACCCGAAGCAAACGTAGCCATTACTGCACCAATTGTATTGGTTGGGAAGGATGCAAAATTCAACGCTACTAAACCATACTTAGATGCAAATATTCCCAAGCTTAGAGCTTCCTTAGCAACGCCAGCAGCAGGGACCGTTGAGCCTTCAGACATTGATTTTGCAATGCGATCAAACCTGATATCATCCAAAGCTCTTGCGACTCTAGGAGTTGTTTCTACCTCAAGGGTATTATTGAAAAAATTAATTGTTGTAGTGCCTTGGCCTCCAGCATCAGGAGTTAACACTCCCCTCGCTTCTGCATTTCTCCTTAATTCTTCTGCCCCTTCCCTAAACATTATGCGGGTATGAGGCATTTTTTGTACAAAATCTATTCTTTTGGCTAAACCAGACTGGGCTAAAGATTTGAGGACATGAAAATCGACTTGATTTTTAACGGCTAATGATGCCAGTTGCCTATTACCTACCTCAAGAATACTACCGTAGTCTACTAACTCAGTCCCGGGAATCTTTAACGGACCACCAAAAAAATCTAGAAACTCCTTGGGCCAGTTCGTCATTTTATGTTTTATAATATCCTCTTCGGATATTATATTTGATTTACCTTTCAGGTTTTTATCAACCTGCGTAGCCTTGTTCTTTGCGGAATTATTTAGATATCTATCGGTGTAATCCTGAATTCTTTTTATTTTTTCAACTCTTAAAGCCTCGGGACTTAACGGTTTCTTTTTTCCAGTATCACTAAAAGCCCAAGCTGGTGGCTCTTTCCCGTTATCGCTTCTTACAAATCGAGTAATGGGTTTAGGAGTTTTTCTTTTAGGTCTCCTTATCCTCGGCGGCCCTCGGCGTGCGACGGTATAGGTTGTCAGTGAAGCGTCAGAACGAACAGCCCTGGGTAGGGGCTTTTTAATTGTTTCTTCAACAACTTTAAAGTCTCCAAATCCCCAGTCAGCACCCTTGGAACTCTTTAAAAAATTCTTTAAATTTGTAAGTGACTGTCTAAAGATTTTTTCTTCTTCGGGTCCACTCGGGTAATTCTTGTCGTCAAATATTCTATATGATACATGTAACCACCTGCCATGACTATCATATATGTCCTTTAACCACTTCCTTTGGTCAAGTGGAATTTTATCAAGAAAGTTTGGTTTTAAAAATGGGAAAACTACCTGTTGAAATTGCTGCATTCGCTCGTATAACACACGAGCTTCACCAGCAATAGGCTTCATTGCCGAAGTTGGAGTATCAATTTGTCCTGTTAAAAATCTAGTTGTATCAATACCTATTGTGCTGGCAGGATCTTGTAAGGTGATTTTTTGAATTTTGTCCCTGACCTTACTAGTCAATCGAGCGTTAGCAGTTCCTTGTCTTTTAATATTTTTGATTTTATTTCTTAAAGGATTCTTAACCACCATGCTTGGGAAAGTTCCTGTTAGAAAATTATTTATAGTATTAAGAACTTTGCCCCTTGTAGCTAAAGAACTTGGGCTTATTGGATTTGCTTGTGCCTGTATAGCTTCAATGATAGTCAAGCCTATGGCTTCACCTTCTATATCGTCAACGACCCTGCCTAGAAGTTCATCCGCTCTCTTGTTGGAAGCTACTCCCCTCCTTTCTCCATTTATAGGATTTAAACCAAGACGTTTCACTAACTCGTTTTTTTCTAAAAATGGTAATTGCTTCCACTTAGATAATCTTCCGGCAACAGTAAGCATAGCATCTGCTTCTTCACCGGGACCAGATAAGTCATTGGAGAAATGAGCAGCATCTTGAGATATACCCCTGTCTATATCATCAGCCGTTGCCACAACCCAGTCAATATCAGCCTGCGTTGCCTTTGGAGTGCCCTTGGGAACTTTGTCAAAACCGGGCACAAAAGGAGCATCGTCCAGAATCTTAGGGAACCCGGGCACAATATCCCCAGTTAGTCCTAAGTAGTCACTAACTCGCCTTTTGGTTGCCCTATATCCGGCTCCCACAGACATTCCTGCTCCTCTTGCACCGAGGCCAAAGCCTCCTCCCCACAAACCTAACTGAGCAACCTCTTCCTTCGTTGGAAGACGTTTTTCATCTATGATTGCTCTAGTGGTAGCTTCGGTCACACCATATCCAACTCCCCTAGCACCTTCTTTTGCTATTATTCCAACTTTTGAAGCTCCCCTAACTGCTTGACCTCCGGGGACTGCGGTAATCAGACCACCCGCAACTGCTCTTCCCCAAGAAATTACATCCCAACTCCTGCCCTCTGCTCTTTGAGCTAACACACTAGACCCAAATCCTCCAGAGAATGAAACCGCTGCATAGGTGAGGGGTGCTGTAACAATAGCAGCAGGACCAGACAAAGCTCCAACTATAGCCCCGGCCTTAATCCCCGCAGCCTGTGAAGCAACTCCCCCCACTGTTTCTACTGCTATACCCTTTCCAAGCTCCTTTAAAGAGATTGGATCTTCAGGCTCGGGAAGATCTCCTCCTAATATAACTTCCGATGGATGTTTCTTATGAGTAGCCCGTTGTCTTTCAATAGCAACTCTAGCAATTCCCCCCACTGGAACCGGACCTCCAGAGACTGGATCTAAGTCTTTCTCTATTCTTTTGGTTCGGGTGGCCATAGCTCTTTCTTTAGTTTAATGTAATAACCCGCATGATATATGCCCCCTATTGGAGTGACATTCTGTTGTGTCCTGTAATCTCCTGCTTGCATCTGACCTCCCCCCACTGGATATGGCGTGCGGCCCCAATCCGGTTTGTAAGGTAGAAGGATAATTGTGGTGGTCGCATCAGGTTGTGATGGATCAGCTCCTGCATAGTCTTTTGATCCAAATAATCCGGCAGCATGTGTTTCCTTTGTATCCTTCCCCGCATAGAAGTCAGCGAGCATTGATGCTACTGTCTTGCTCTTTAACTCGGCCATGAGTTTATCAAAATTGTCTGAGTATTCCTGCCAAGTTAATTTACCTGTATATTTCTTAACACCCTCAGCTTCATCCATTTTTACTAGATCCGTTTGCATTCCACTAAAATCAATGAATTTGTCCGTAGCGGCAGCCATCTTGCTGGCTGCGTCAATAGATTTGGCATTCATTATTTGATTACTTCGGTTAGCTATTCCAACCGCATTAAGTCCTACACCCACTTTTGGGTTACCTTCGGAATCGATACTTACATTAACTCCTTTCCCAGCTAACTCAATTATTTTCCCCAGTTGATTTAGTTTCTCAGTATATCTTTTCCCTAATTCATCGACATTTGCTAGACTTCCTTGGGCAGTAATCTGGGCTGAGGAAATACCTTCCCTACTTTTGATGTTCATCTCGGCAATATTCATTTGTAAAGCTTGGGTCTCCCTAAAATGCTCTTGAGACAACATACTGTTATACATTTGAACCACCTGAGCATAAGTTAAATTATTATCGGTAACACCCTTTCTAAGACTTGAATAAAAATTGACACTTTCTTTAGAAGGCTGAGGCCGGCCGGTTGCAGGATCGATTTTAGTTTGTGGTCTTTTACCTAATTCCGCCCAAGGATGCTCGGATTTGCCTTTAAGAATACCGGCAGCATCGATGTTCTCCATCGTTCTAATATAATCTAAAGCTGCTGCCTTATCTTTTTCTTCCTTCTCCCTTTTCTCCTTTTTCTCTTTTTCTCTTTCAGCATGGCTCTTGATAGCTCCAGCAAAACTTTCACCTAAGCTGGAATACATAGCACCCGCAGAAGCACCTGCACTTTCTATTGATCTGAATACCTGCGGGTCCAGACGTAAAAGTCTGGCATCTATTGATTCACCTACTCTAGCCATAATATTTTCTCCTTAAAAAATTAATTATTTTATGTCAAGGGATTCCATTGTTCAAAACTAGTTTGAGGCATATTGTATGTCGGCGGATTAGAATAACTACCACCACCGCTGGTGCCTCCACCGCTGGTGCCTCCGCCGCTGCCAAATATATCCATAATTCCTCCGGCACCTGCTTCAGTCCCAAGAAAACTACCAACTACATTCCCTAGACCACTATACATCCCAGCTTTCTTCGCTGCTGATGCAGACGTCTGTGCTCCCTGTAGAGCAGTCAAGTTAGCTTGTTCTGCCATAGCAACATTCACTCCCACATCATAATTAAAAGCTTTCGGAGTAGTACCATATTGGGCTTGCTGTTGGCTCACACCTAGCACATCCAACCCGGCACCTTGGGAGGCCGGTCGACCCATGTAAGCAGTGACATCTGGGGCTATTCTCTGCTGCATAGTAAACGCTTGTCCAGCAGTAGTTAATGCTTGCTGTTCTCTCGCATAATTCTCGGCTCTCCTTCTGGCTTCCATATCTTGTTCCTGCGTAAGGAGAGAAGCTTCCATAGCTTGTTCTCTGGCTTGTTCTCTGAGATCTCTCTCTACTATGTCAGAGGTAACGGCTGATCCACTAACGAGTTTTTCCCTTTCCAGATCTCTAGCAATAGCCGATTGTCTAAACTCCTCTTGGGAAATTGCTGTGGAGAGACCGATACCTTGTAAGAATTGCGATTCCCTTGCACTTTCCCTTTGAGCAGCAGCTTCTAATGCAGCCAATTCCTGTTGCCTCTGTTGCAAATTAAGCCCTCCTGCTTGCGTCAATGCTTGCAATCCTATTCCTCGTTGAGCCTGTAATTCAGCCTCTCGTTGAGCCTCTAGTTGTGCAGCGTATTGCAGTGCATCCAACTGTTGTGCTCCACCTTGTAAACCGTAACCGGAAGCTTGGCTCAAGGCTTGCGCTCCTATTTCTTTCTGGGCTTGTAGGGATGCCATTCGTTGAGCTTCTAAATCCCCGGCATATTCTAAAGCCGTTAGCTGTTGTTGTTGTCCCTGTAAACTGAGACCAGCAGCTTGACCCAAGGCTTGCATTCCCATGCTCTGTTGAGCCCGCATCTCGGCCATCCGTTGCGCTTCTAAATCTCCGGCATCACCTAAAGCAGATAGCTGTTGTTGTTGCCCCTGTAAACCGAGCGAACCTGCCTGACCTGCTGCCTGCATTCCCATTCCCTGTTGAGCCTGCATCTCGGCAAAGCGTTGTGCTTCCATTTGCCCAGCAGTGGCAGCCATCCCCGCTCCGGCCTGTTGTTGGGCCATCAACTCTTGGAACCGAGCTTGTTGTAAAGCATCGGCTCCGGAAACCAATCCTGCCCCTGCTTGAGTGGCAGCAATTTCCTGTTGTTGTCTGGCAAGCTCCATCTGCTCTGCTGTCATTCCAGCCTGTAGTCCTTGTGCTTGTCTACGTAACTGTTCTGCTTGTCTCGCTGTTTCCTGCCCCATTGTTTGAGCAGCAGCCTGTTGAGCAATTCCCTGCCGCTGTAAGTCTTCTTGTATTCTAGCTTGTTGCAGGCTTTCAGCTTCTCCTAAGAATCCGGCTCCAGCTAGCCTTTCTGCTGCCAGTTGTTGCGCTCTGGCAATGTCCATTTGTTCTGCCGATACACCCGCCTGTTGACCTAAAGCTCGTTGTCTGAGCATCTCCTCTTGTCTGGTAGCTTCCAATCCGGCTGCACCAAGAACTCCCTGTTGACCCAGTGCTTGCTGCCTGAGCATTTCATCTTGCCTGCCTGCTTCGAGACCAGCGACACTGGTAGCACCAGTTTGCCCTAAAGCCCTTTGTCTCATCATTTCATCCTGTCTCGCAGCCTCCAGTCCAGCAGCACCAAGGGCACCCTGTTGACCTAATGCTTGCGCTTGCCTCTGCTCTTGAATTGCAGCTTGTGTCAAAGCATCTTGTTGACCGAGAAGGGCTGAAGCTAGACCTAAATCCTGCCCTAAATCAGCCCGGCGAGCCTCGGCCATGCGACCAGTAACAGCAGCGGCAGCACCAGTATCTCTAGCTCTACCCTGACGTTGTTGTAATGCCAACATCTCCTGCTCCACCTGGCGTTGTTCTAACGGGGAAAGTGTTCCTGCGCCTCCGATGAGTTCTCCAATTCGTGCCTGCATTGCAATCTGTTCAGGAGAAGCTGCACGTTGTTGAGCATCCATGCCACGCATGGCTGACAACCCTAAAGCTCTTTCCACTTCAGAAGCAGCCCTGACATCGGCACCCATGCCACGCATCGCTGAAGCACTAAGGGCTTGTTCAATATCAGAAGCTCCTCTGGCTTGAGCATCCAGGCCACGCATTCCCGATACGCCTAAAGCGATTTCAAGAGGAGAAGCTCCTCTAGCTCCAGCTCCCATATCTCTTATGGCAGCATCAGCCATTGCGCTTTGAACGCCAGATGGTCCACCTGCCTGTTTTTGCAACAATCGTAGTCCTTCCGCCGTTAAAGCCTGCTCTCTGGCCCCTTCAGTCCTTTGAGTTGCTCCCAAACCTGTTTCAGCAGCTTGCCTTAACGCTTGTTCCGTTGAGGATGCGCCACGAACACCTTCGGCAATATCAAGCAATGCTTGCGCTTGAACATTTTGTTGAACAGCAGAAGGTCCACCTGCTGCTTGTCCCAACAAGGCTTGTGCCGCCGTTCTTATATCGGTTTCTCCCATTCCAGCTAGCCGTTGTTCGAAGCCTAAACGATCCGCCGCAGCGGCTCCCAATGCTGTTTCTACAGGTGAAGCCGTTCTACCAGTAGCAGCCAATTGATCTGCTCCAAACTGTGCTAAACCCGTTGCTTCTGTTGGTCTCTGAGCGGCTGCTAGTAAAGCTTTTTCAGCAGCCCCAGCCGGTCTCGCTGTCGCAGCCATTTGGTCTATTCCGAATCGTGCAAAATTCGTTGCTTCTGTTGGTCTTATTTTTGCTGTCTGAGCGGCTGCTAGTAAATTTTTTTCAGCCCATCCAGCAGGTGTCGCTGTCGCAGCCAATTGATCTATTCCAAATTTCGATAGTTCCTCTGCTTGTGCTGCCCCGCCGGGTGCTGCTCCACCTGCTGCTAAAAGGGCGGTTTCAGCAGCCGATGGTCCACGGGCCGCTAATTCAGAAGCCAATTGTCCTTGTCCAAATGTAGACAACTTTTGTGCTTCCAGAGATGGACCTCTCCTTGCTCCTTGTTCATCGAAGGCTGCTCCGTAAAGTGCTTTTTCTGCTTCACCTGCTGATGGCCCCGACATCAAAGATCCAACTTTAGCTGATAAATCTGTTTGAATTTGCGGAGAACCAAGAGACTTTTGATCTATAAACGTAGATACTGCGTCTGCCACTTTAGTTTCCAGTGCTTTTTTATCCGGGGACAAACCAAGGTTTTTCCTTAGTTCAGTTAAAGCTACTTGTTGATCACTAAAAGAACGATTTGGTTCTTTTATCATCAGATCCGCCTGTTCCTTTACTAGGTTAGCTAATGCTGCGGCGGGTAGATTAGTCTCCCGATACATCTCAACCAACTTAGGAGCCAATTCCTGCATGATCCGAAATTCATTTTTTAAGGCAGCTTCTTTCAAGCGTTCACCAACACCTGCTTGTCTGGTTACAGAATATTCAGCCAAGTCGAGTATACCCGGACTACCCTCAAGAACCGCAGCAGCCGTATCCTCAAATTCTCCTTTTAATGCTTCATAATTCTCATCAGAGAATTGCCCAGTTTTTTTCAAATTCTCAATTTGATTAGCAAGTTCTCCTAATTCTACTCTCTTATTTTCATTAAATGCTTTTTCAGCCCTAATATAAGGTTCATATGCATCAACGTCTTCAGGCTGAGCTGCTATTTCATCATCAAGAGTACCAATACCCTCAGTGTAATTCTTTTCAAGATCATCAAGATAGGACGTTGCATCTTTGAATCCTGCCTCTTCTGCCTGTGTTTCGAGCCAGTCATATCTCTTTCCCGCATCGGCATAGGATTCACCGAGTTTTTCTTCAATGACCAAAGCATCTGCAAGGGCAGTTTTCCAATTAGCATCTAGCTTTTCTAATCTTGTAATATCAGTAGCAAAAATTCCTTTTGTTGATTTTTTAAGTTTACCTCTCTGGAGACCTGACATCTCGACTAATGGGTAATATTTATTTTTAAAATCTTTTAATTTCCCAAAATCGCTAGTGTAGTCCTCATACTCGGTCTGGAGTTTGTCTGTTGCCTTTAACTCATCCTGATAAAGGATTCTGGTTTTTTCCCATTCCTCCTTTTGGTCTTCAACATTAAAGGTCGTTGATTCAATCTCGGATTCCTTAGCTCGGATTTCAGCCGTGGCCTTAGATAAACCAACTTCTAATGCTTTTACAGCAGCCTCCGCTATGTCTCTTTCTTCTCTGAGAGCGGGATCAGCACCCATTAAAGCCGTTCTGGCATCCTCTAGAGCCTGCCTCTGCATAGCTGGACGCATTGCTTCTTCGGCTCTAATCATAGCCGGAGTTGCTTCTTCGAATCCTTTGGCAGTTGATTTAAGAACCTTTTCTATATCAATCGGATCTATTTTCACTGTTCCGCCTGTTCCACCACCACCTCCTGAAGAGGTAAGTGCTGATGTAAGTGCTGATCCCGCTGCGCTGTAAGCTGCTGCTTTCACTGTGCCTATAGCTGCTGAAGCTACCATTGCCCAACTCATACTAATTTCCTTTCTTCGTTAAACTCTAATATCTGTCTTTCAAACTCCATTAATGCAGGACTTTTTTCTATGAAAATATCTTCTAATTTTTCAAGGTCAGTTTCATCAGAAGGATGAGGATTCTGCCATATAATATCTTCTATTACATAAAGAGCTTTTCTGTGTTTTGCCGGAGAAACATAGGTGAATGGAGCCTCTCTATATATAAGTTTTCCGTCTTCAATAATGGCTACTTTCCCCTTTAGAAGAATATTTACCGTTTCCGTTTTATGCCTATGTCCGACAACAACCAGTCCTTTAGCCATGTGTAGTTCTCTCAGATAAATCCCCGGAGCAAAATAATGATTAACACATTCGGGTAATTCTGAGCATAGAAATGTATTAGGTTCACCATTCAATACATTTTCAAGCATCTGCCGTTCTAATATATCGGCATGAGTTTCATTATCATCCACCGGCAGGATATGTGATTGATTCTGAAATGGGGTTAGCTTCTCCAATATCTCAATATCGCTAATGGATTCTGGGATCATTTCTGTAATATCACTCATCGTCTTCTTCTTCTTCCTCTGGCTCTGGATTTAAAGGCTCTACAATAGCTTTTCCGTTTTCATCGGTCCAGCCAGTGTTCATCATGTGATCGTCCTGACGTTCACCAACTACCATCCAACTAATTGAATCTGTGCATGTAGCGTCTTGTGCCTCAATTGTCAGAATGTTACCCGACACACTGGACCTGACAGCAGTCCAACCTGATTCATTGGTCGTGAAGCTTTGAATGTCTCGGCAAAGAACAACAAAAGTTCCTTCGGTCATTCCGCTGACAGTGTCTATATCTATTTCAGCAGATCCATCAACAAGATCCACTTTCCCTCTATAAATTAAATCAGCTTGTGGTCCCTCAATAAAACTGTGAACCAAGTGATGGGTTTCCTTTTTAGATTCTAATGGGTGGGGAATCTTAAACGATCCGCTTCCCTTTGAAACAGCTCCTGAAAATGATGCGTTTCCATTTCCAGATATATCAACTACTTTGGTGTCGCCGTCGTCATAGACCTCAATGTAACCGTCATCATTGTTATCAACTCCCATCTTAACTCTTTCCTCTTCGCTCCCATCGTCCTTGGAATTAAAGAGATGGATGTATGCTCCGTAAGCATTAATACTCGCCCGAAATGCGGCGTCATTATGCTCATTATACAGATACAATAATCCCCGATCTACGTAAGTCTGCATGTGGATACGGCGATTGGCACCTCCCCATACAGAAAGCCAGCCTGTGTTGTTATCGGCTCCGACCACCTTTAAATCATTAGCACTTTCATCCCACAGCATATAAGCTCCATCCGCTGCTCCAAAGAATTTAACATCTTTGCCTGTATCATTAACGCCCACTGTAACTGTTCCGTCGATCTGGACATTACCGTCAATGTCTACAGCGTCTAAGTTGCTTGTGCCATTAACATCAATGGTGGTGAGTGTTCCAAGACTAGTAACATTAGCCTGTGCTGCTGTGCTTAATGTCCCTACAAAGGCTGTGGATGTAATGCTTGTTGCACCTGTAACGACTCCTGCGTCTACATTGATTGTTCCATCTAAAACGATAGCAGAACCACTTGCAGGTGTAAGATTTAAAGCACCAGAGTTTGCTGTAATAGTATTACCATTAACACCAAGATTATCTACTGTGAGGGCTGTAAGTGTCCCTAAACTGGTTACGCTGCCTTGTGCAGCAGTAGACAAGGTTCCAGCTACTTCTCCGCTTGATCCGTAAATTACAGCTTTTGAATTAACTACAGTGTCGGCAGAAGAACCATCCAGCAGATTGAGTTCTGCTGCTGTTGATGAAACAGTTGTTCCATTTATAGAGAATGCATCAGTTTCAAGTGTTCCATCGACATCCACATCACCAGCAATGTCTAAATTACTATCAAATGTAACAATACCTGTAAATCGGCCGGTTCCATTGACATCTAATTTATAAGTTGGGGTAGTGTCTCCAATACCGACGTTACCCGAACCATCTATTCTCATTCGTTCAGTTACACTGGTGCCAGACCCAGTGGGCCAATCAGCAGCTGTACAAAATGTCATGTATCCTTCTGGGAACAGGTGAATTTGAGTGGCACCATCCTCACTATCGGTTCCATGACTTGTCCATTCACCATCATCTGCACGATAACCGTTACCATTTAAGGTGACAGCATACGACCCGCCCGAATTAATTGACCCAAGGGTATCAATACCTAACCAAGTAGTATTTGCGGACCATGCATCAGCCGGTTTGTGAACATACAAGTCTCCATCTAGTGTCAAGGAGGAGGACATATCGACTGGACCATCAATATCTACTGTATCTAAATTTGTTGTGCCATCGATATCCATATCGCCTGAAATATCCAGCTCTGTTGCGACAATCTTATCGTTAAAGATTGCTGCGCCTGCGTCTGACATATCAAGCGTTAAAGCAGTGATTGTTGACCCACCATCATTGCCCTTAAATATTATATCTTTGTCAGATATATAATTACCTATAACAAAACTGCTTGATGAGTTTGTGAAGGCTCCAAATTCTGTTCCAGCATCTTTTAACCTAATGTCTGCTCCGTCTGCGTCTAAAATTATGTCTCCGCTGGAGTCTATAGTTACATCGGTTCCATCGTTAGTAATGGTATCTAACGCAATCGACCCAACATTAGTGATGTCAGCATCATTGAAGCTGGTGGCTCCCAATGTGTTGGCTGCTGCTGTGGATGTAATTCCAGCTCCGAATGTGGCCAATTGATTTTCATCAACCGAGATGGAGGGAGTAGTTCCTACGGTGCTTCCAAGACCGATAACCAAATCATCTGCGCTATCATCTAATCCAATATAAAAATCTTGTGCGTTCCCATCGAAAACAATCTTGGTATCAACCGCAGAAGCGTCACCAATGGTGACAGAATCGTCTGTAATGGTTAAAATGCTATTGGTTCCAACAGTTGAGCCTTCTCCGATAACCAGCTTATCTGCTGAGTCATCTAGGGCTATATAAAAGTCTTTTGCATTTCCATCAAAGACGATTGCTGTGTCTTCGGCTCCCGCATCACCAATAGTTAATGTTGGGGTCGTGCCACCAATAATAACATCTCCACCAAATGTGGATTGTAAATTCTCATCTATAGCAATTGCAGGTGTGGTTCCAATGGTTGAACCAAGACCAATTAATAAATCGTCAGCACTATCGTCCAGAGCTATGTAAAAGTCTTGGGCATTACCATCGAATATAATAGCAGTGTCTGCTGCTGCACCATTGCCAATGGTAAGTTGTGGGCCGGTGCTATCTATTGTCAGGCATGTTGCAGTTTCAACAGCAGTGGTTCCAATTTTGAACTTATCACTGTCACTATTATCCACACCCATTGTAAATGTAGCGGTGCCTGATAACTGAAATTCTATAACGGGATCACCCGTAGACGTGTTATTAATATCTACGCCATCTGCACTACTGCTACTACTTTCTACGTCCAGCTTTGAACTGGGTGAACTGGTGCCTACACCAAGACCAGTTGAGTCCCAATTTGGATGGTTTGTAGAAAGTTTTGCCGGAGTGACACCTCCATCTTTGATGATAATCTTTCCTCCGCTAAGTGCGGTTGTGCTATCGTCCACTGCGTCCGCTGCAAAAGTTGCTGCATTAGCAATGTTATTCAATTTAGTCGAAGTGACTTGATCGCCGTCAGCGAACGTATTTCCTGTTGCTAGTATTGCCATTAATCTGCCTTTTCTAAATGTCTAAAGGTTTGCGCTCCCGCAATTTTTACTGCTCTAAATTTTGGTCTTCCCTGTGTCGTGTCTAATTTAAATTGTAACCCATAAGCCCGTCTGTTTCCAAACCTGCCACGTAAAGAAACATCTTCGCCTACAGATAGTAACCCACCATTATACTCATTAATTGTTCCAATACTTATAGTATCATCAATATTTTCTGTTATTGCTGTTATCGTAGCATCTGATTCGTTAAAGTCAGAGGACTGAGCATGTAAGTCCCAATTGTTCCACTTCTTACGATCAACGCTTTGTGCGGTAAACATCCGGGTTGTTGCGGTTCCGAGAATAGGAATGCTTCTCTGTGCTGAACCAATCTGAGTTATTACAACATCGACATCATCGTTTCTTGAATCGAGTTGATGCACCCCACCCTGTTGATTAACAACATATACTCCCCGGTCATCATCGTTACCGGCTATAATTAAATTATGTGATTCCCAGTCAGAATCATTAACTGAATCAACTGACTCCCATTTCTGGTTTAAAAAATTATAAACAATAATAGAATTGTTTACAATGGCATCATCCAACGGAACGGCTAAATAATATTTGTTTTCAAAATAAACACCGAGAGCTTTTGAAACATGCGCCTTATTAATTCGATTTATAGTATTTTCAATATTGGTCGAAACAGGGAGATCGTCTCCTCGCAAATTATATAAATCTTGGAAACTCACAGAATACAAACCATTATCAGATAGGAACATAATGTTGTTTCCGATTTGTGTAATGGTCTTTCTAGCAACACATCCTACCTCTCCTGTAATAAGCTGAGATGTTGCGGTGGTAGGATCTGATGACCCAGATATCAGATGAATGGAATTGCGATTAAAAACAACCAACTTGTCTTCGGCAAAAGAAAGAAATCCTACTATAAAATCTGACGTTCCGGCGTTGAGGCGGAATTGGGCATATATCTGATCGTAGGTGTCTGTGTCCAGGATATCAGAAAATATCACTTCATCCCTAATGCCTCTGTTTGTAATAGTTGCACTACCACTGCTTCCACTAGTAGTATAATCAAATGGAAGAACAAGGCGGGTTTGATGAATGATTCCAAATGGCGGTGCTGGCATATGTATAAAACCAATACCAGCACTTACTTTCTGGGTCCACTCAGTGTCGGTCTGGTCACT